>ERZ773099.2169-NODE-2169-length-13812-cov-18.157011_pt1 | contig 13812 bp, 10 predicted proteins | sample MGYA00511120_ERZ773099 | MGnify/ENA primary metagenome ERZ773099 (study PRJEB29015, sample SAMEA2738012) | human oral metagenome | biome: human oral; feature: human-associated habitat; material: dental | place: China | collected 2104 ... | reverse complement strand
TCGTTCATGGCCAGGCGCAGGGAGGCGATCTCCCGGGTGAGGAACTCGGTGTCCTCCAGGTTGCGGTGGGCCCGCTGCCGGTCCTGCTCGGCCGTGACGCGGTCGCGGTCGTCCTGGCGGTTCTGCGCCAGCAGGATGAGCGGGGCCGAGTAGGAGGCCTGCGTGGAGAAGGCCAGGTTGAGCAGGATGAAGGGGTAGGCGTCCCAGGCGTACTTCCTGGCGTACTGCACCAGCACCACGTTCAGGACGATCCAGGTCACCACGAAGATCGTCATGTAGAGGATGAACTTCGGGGAGCCCATAAAACGGGCGGTGGCCTCGGCGAACCGGCCGAAGCCGTCGGACTGCTCGTTGGAGCGCTGCCAGAGCCAGCGGGGTCGTCGCGTGGTCTCCAGGGGGGTGTCAAGGGACTCAGCCATTTGCGCTCCTCTCAATCATCTCGTCGGTGACGGCCTCGTCGGCCTCGCGCCAGTCGTCGGGCATGAGGTGGTCCAGCACGTCGTCGACGCTTACCGCCCCCAGCAGGCGCCCGGCGTCGTCCAGCACCGCCAGGGCCGTGAGGTTGTAGGTGGCCAGGAGACGGGTGACCGTGCCAATGGAGTCCTCGGCGTGGACCGTCCCCACGTCCCTGTCCAGGACGGAGCCGAGCATACGCTGGGGCCGCTCGCGCAGCGCGCGCTGGAGGTGCACGATGCCCAGGTACCTGCCGGTAGGGCTCTCCAGGGGCGGGCGCACCACGAAGGCCACCGCCGCCAGGGCCGGGGTGACCTCCGCCTTGCGCGCCTGGGCCAGGAAGGTGGCCACGGTGGCCTCGGGCGGCAGGATGACGGGCTCGGTGGTCATGAGGCCGCCGGCGGTGTACTCGTCGTAGGCCATGAGCCGGCGCACGTCCTCGGCCTCCTCGGGCTCCATGAGGGCCAGGAGCTCGGCGGCCTTGGGGCTGGGCAGCTCGGAGACCAGGTCGGCGGCGTCGTCGGGCTGCATGGCGTCCAGGACGTCGGCGGCACGGGCCGACTCCAGGGCCGAGAGCATGGCCACCGCGTCCTCGTCACCGAGCTCCTCCAGGGCGTCGGCCAGGCGCTCGTCGGACAGCTCGGCGGCCACGTCCTGGCGGCGGGCCGGGGGCAGGTCGCGCAGGACGTCGGCCAGGTCGGCGGGCTTGAGGTCCTCCAGGGTGGCCAGCAGGGCCGTGGCCCCCTGCTGGTCCGCGCTGCCGGCCAGGCCGCTGACCTCCTCGGGGCGTACCGTGAAGGTCTCGCCGCGGCGCAGCCCGAAGGCGCCGGAGGAGGCGCGCTGGACGAACAGGCGGGTCACCTTCCAGTCCATGCCGCGGTCCCGCTCGATACCCACGTCACGCACGGTGACCTTGCCCGAGCCGTCCTTGAGGGTGACCACCCGGTCAAAGAGCTCGCCCACCACCAGGGTCTCCACGTGACGCTGCTCGAAACGGCGCATATTGAGCAGGCCGGTGGTGATGACGGCCCCCGGCTGCATCGCGGTCACCCGGGACAGGGGCAGGAAGACGCGACGTCGTCCGGCGACCTCGATAATGAGGCCCACCGCGCGCGCCTCGCCGCGCATCTGCAGGAGCACAATGACGTCGTGCACCTTACCGACCCGGTCCCCCAGGGGGTCGAAGACGGTGGTGCCGACGAGTCTGGCCACAAAGACCCTGTTCGTGCTGCGTGTCCGATTGCTCTCCACGGGGTAACCTTATGCGCCCTGGGCGTGATCCCGCGCCCTGGGGGCCGCCGGTGGCACCGTGCGTGCGAGCATGAGGGGCATGAGCCAGTCCAGCCCTGTCCCTCCGCAGCCCGGGATCTCCTTGCGTCCGGGGGCCGCCGTCCTGCCGCGTGGTGAGGAGATCGCCTCCTTCGCCACATACCCCGAGGCCCAGGCCGCCGTGGACTCCCTGAGCGACGACGGGTTCCCCGTCCAGGTCCTGGCCATTATCGGCACCGACCTGCGTCAGGTGGAGCGTATTACCGGCCGCATGAGCTGGGGCAGGGCCGTGCTGGCCGGGTCGTTGAGCGGGCTGTGGATCGGCATGTTCTTCGCGGCCGTCATGACGCTGCTGGGCCCGGGCTCGCAGAACCGGGGGGTGACCTTCACCGGGGCGATGCTCCTGGGGGTCATCTGGGGGATCGGCTTCCAGGTGGTCGGCTACGCCATGAGCCGGGGGCGGCGCGACTTCACCAGCGTCAGCCAGGTCGTGGCCTCCCGCTACTCCATTATCGCCGGGCAGTACGCCGCCGAGGCGGCCCGGGCGCTGGCCCAGGCCCCGGGCAACCTCACTCCTGGCGGGGCGGCGGCGCAGCGTGCTGCCCAGCGGCGTGCCGCCCGCGAGGCGGCGGGTGCCGGGCCTACGGCCTTCGGCTCCCGGCCCGATGAGCAGCCCCGCTTCGGGGTGCGCCTGCCCGAGGGGGCGGACGTGAACCGGTACGCGGCCTCGCACGGGTCCGAGGGGCAGGCGGGGCAGGCGGCTGGGCCTGGCGGGGCGGCCGGCCGGGACTCGGCGGCTGGGCCTGGCGGGGTGGCTGGCCGGAGGTCCAGCCGGGACCAGGTCGCTGACCGGGGGTCCTGGGGAGCCAGGGCCAGCGATGTCGTCAGCCCCACGGCGGACCCCCACGGTGAGTCCGAGGGGCGGGACAAGCCTGAGAGGCAGGGTGAGGCGGCTGACGGTGGGGCAGCCGGGCAGGATTCGGCTGGCCAGTAAGACGGTTGGGCCGGGTGAGGCGGCTGAGGTAGCCGAGTAGGACACGGCAACCGGACCGGACAGGGACACGGCTGGGCTGAGGCGGCCGGACAGGGGCGACCAGCCGGGCAGGATTCGGCTGGCCAGGACATGGCCGCCAGCCGGGAGTAGGGCGCCGGTCAGGCGCTCGGCTGGGAGAAGGGTGCCAGCGGCGTCGGCCAGTCGGTCTAGGCTATCCCTTGAATGCATCGGTAAGTGACGATACCATCGTTCTATGACGATGATTCATGGTCTTCTCCCGGAGGACCGCAGCGACGACCTGGACGCCGTCGTCCGCGCCGGGGCCCTGGCCGCCGTCCTGCGGGCCCTGGCCGACCCGACCCGCCTGGCCATCCTGGCGCACCTGGAGGGCGGGGAGCACACGGTGACCCAGCTGCGCGAGCACCTTGGCCTGGCCCAGTCCACGGTCTCCCAGCACCTGGGCGTACTACGGGACGCCGGCCTGGTCGCCACCCACAGCCACGGGCGGACCTCGGTCAGCCACCTGGCCCGCCCCCACCAGACCAGGGCCCTGCTGGACGCCGCCCGGGTGCTGCTGGAGACCCTGAGCCCCGGGGCCCAGGCCGGGTCGGCCGTTCCCGCGGTGGGCCTGCACGCCGCCACCTGCCTGTCCCCGGCGTCCTCGGTGTCCCCGGCAGAGGGCCCGGACGCGCCGGTGCCCGCGGTGGCACCCAGGGCGGTAACGTCCTCCAGGGCGGGAGCCGTACTGTCCGTGACAGGGAACGAGACCGCGCGATGAGCGCCCACGACCACTCCCACTCCCACGGGTCGCAGGACCTGACCGCCTCCCGCTCCCGCCTGGCCGTCGCGCTGGGGCTGACGGTCCTGGTCCTCGTGGCCGAGGTCGTCACCGCCCTGATCACCAACTCCCTGGCCCTGCTGGCCGACGCCGGGCACATGCTCACCGACGTCGCCGGCCTGCTCATGGCGCTCACCGCCGCCCACCTGGCCACCCGCCCGGCTACCGACCAGCGCACCTGGGGGCTGCGCCGGGCCGAGGTGATCGGCGCCGCCCTCCAGGCCGGGATGCTCGGCGTGGTCGGCCTGAGCGTGGGGGTGCGGGCCGTCCTGGACCTGTTCGAACCGCCCGACGTCGCCGGGGGCGGCATGCTCGTCATGGGCGTGGTCGGCCTGGTGGCCAACGTGGTCTCCCTGCTGGTCCTGGCCGGGGGGCGGGGCACCAGCCTCAATATGCGCGCCGCCTTCCTGGAGGTGACCAGCGACGCCCTGGGCAGCGTGGGCGTCATTGTGGCCGCGGTGGTGGTGTGGACCACTGGCTGGGAGCGGGCCGACGCCGTCGCCTCCCTGGCCATTGCCGCCCTCATTGTGCCGCGCGCGCTGGTGCTGCTGCGCTCGGCGGGGCGGGTCCTCATGGAGGAGTCCCCCGACGGGCTGGACGTGGCCGAGGTGCGCCGCCACATGCTGGCGCTGGACCACGTCGAGGCCGTCCACGACCTGCACGTCACCCAGGTCGCCTCCGGGCTGCCCGTGCTCACCGCCCACGTCGCCGTGCGTGACGAGTGCCTGCGTGACGGGCACGCCTCCGAGATCCTGCACGCCCTCCAGGAGTGCGTCGCCGAGCACTTCCCGGTGCGTATTGAGCACTCGACCTTCCAGATCGAGTCCACCAGGCACCGCGAGCACGAGCACCTGTGCGCCTAGGACCTGCCCGGGGCGCTTGGTAGGACGCTGGTAAGGATGTGGGGGTGCCCCGGGGTGCCCCGGGGTGCCGCCAAGGGCGCGGGCAGGATGCTGGCAGAGGTGCGGGCCCGCCCCGGGGGTGCGGGCAGGGTGTGGGCAGGGCGCGGGCCTGCCCGGGGGTGCCTGGTGGCAGAGCATGACATGGTGATAATGACGGCAGTGCGGGCCCGCCCCGGGGGCGTTGGCTGCAAGAACTAGTGCGGTCTGGGACTGCCACGTGCCAGCGCTCCGGACAACCCCCCGTTCTCACGAGCAATAAGTACCGTTCTCACGAGCAATAAGTACCGTTCTCACGGCAAACAAGTACCGTTCTCGCGAGCAATAAGTACCGTTCTCGCGAGGGGAGGGGAGGGCGGGAGGATGTGGGCGGGTCCTCTAGTTGGCGTGGGCGGCCTGCTCGTCGGCCCAGTGGGCCAGGTCGTCCCCCTGGACGGCTGCCGCCAGGAGCTCGGGGAAGGCGTCCGGCGTGCAGCCGAAGGCCGGGATCCCCATCTGGGCCAGGCGCTTGGCGACGTCGTGATTGTAGAAGGGGGCGCCGTCGTCGCTCAGTGCCAGGAGCACCACCACCTGGGTGCCGCTGGCCTCCACCTGTGCCAGGCGCTCCAGCATGCGCTCCGGGTGGGCGTCATAGAGGTCGCTAATGAGGATGAGGACCGAGTCCGCGGGCCTGGTAATGGTCTGCTGGCAGTACTCCAGGGCGGGCGTGGTGTCCGTGCCCCCGCCGAGCTGGGTGCCGAAGATGACGTCCACCGGGTCCGTGAGCAGGGGCGTCAGGTCGATGACCGCCGTGTCGTAGGCCACCAGCGTGGTGCGCAGCGAGCGGATCGTGGACATGACGGCGGCCAGGATGGAGGCGTACACCACCGAGGTCGCCATGGAGCCGGACTGGTCCAGGCAGATGGTGAACTCCCGCTGGATGCCCCGGTGGCGTCGGCCGTACCCGATGATCCGCTCGGGGATGACCGTGCCCAGCTCCGGGACGTAGTTCCTCAGGTTCGCGGTGATCGTCCGGCCCCAGTTGATATCCGCCAGGGCGGGGCGGGAGGTGCGCGTGGCGCGGTCCAGGGCGCCGCGGACCGCCTGCTGCAGGTTGTCGGCGAGCCGCTCCTCCACCTGCCTGGCGACCTTGGCCACCACGGCCCGGGCGGTGGCCTTGGACTGCTCCGGGACCGCCTGCGACAGGCTGGCCAGGGTGGCCGCCAGGTGGATGTCCGGCTCCACCATCTCCAGGACCTCCGGCTCCAGCAGCATAGAGGTCAGGCCGAAGCGCTCCAGGGCGTCCACCTGCATGACCTGGACCACCCGGGTGGGGAAGTAGGTGCGGATGTCACCCAGCCAGCGGGCCACCCGCGGGGAGGACTCGCCCAGGCCGCCGCGGGCCCTACGGCCCTGGAGCGCGCTCCGCGCCTCCTCGTCGTACAGGGTCCTCAGGGCCTGGTCCATGCCCGCCTGCTGGCGGCTCAGCGGCGTGCGGCGGCCCTGGGCGTCCAGCCCCAGCACCAGCCGCCACCGCTGCTCGGCCCCGATGGGCTCGATCTCCTCCGGGCCCGCCCCTGCGGTGCCCCCGGGCGCCTGCCGGACGTCGTCGCTGCTGGTCATGAGGCTCCTCCCAGGATGGTGCTCACGGTCTTGAGGATCGGTCCGGCGTCAGCCAGGTCGTCCACGGTGTCCTGGGGCTCCTCGTCCTCACCCAGGGTGGCGACCTGCCTGGCCAGGTCCTGGAGCTGGGGGCCGGGCCACTGGCTGAAGGCCCTCCGCAGGGCCGGCAGGACGTCCACGAAGGCCCGGTCCCCGATGCGCCGTACCCACTGGTCCAGGATCCGCAGCAGCTGGGGGTCGTAGCTCAGCAGCAGGATCTCCCCGGAGAGGAAGCCCTCGATCCACTCGGCCTGCTCCGTGGGCTCGGTGCCCGGTGACAGGGCCCGTGCCAGGCGGGCGGCGGCGTCGGCGCGCTCCAGGTGACCGGCGTCCAGGAGCAGGCGGGTCAGACGTCCCGCCAGGATCCCCGGCAGGCAGTGCCCGCCCAGGGCGCGCAGGAGGGTCTCGCGCCACAGGTCCGCACACTGCTCGTCCAGCAGGCCGATGACCGCCTGGACCTCGTCGATCGCCGTCCTCAGGGAGCGGGCCACCTGCTGGTCCACGTTGGCCGCGGCGGCGGGGAGCCCGGCACAGGCGCGCACCAGGACGGCCCAGGTCACTGCCGCCAGGCTGGAGGCGTCGGTACCGCGCACGTCCCCGTAGCGCTGGGCGCGGGCCAGCGCCGGCAGGGAGGTCAGCAGGTGGGTGATGTCGGACTCCCTGGCGGCCTGGTCGTCCAGGATCCGCAGCAGCTCGGGCATGACGCTTGTCAGGTCGGCGGCCAGCGCCTCCTCCACGGCCCGGGTGACCTGCGGCAGCGAGGTCGAGTCCGCCAGGAGGGCGTTGCCAGCGGCCTCGGCGACCGTGTTGCCGAACGCGGCCGCCTCAATGACCTTCACCGACAGCTCGGGCACCCACTCCAGGGACCACACCTCCTTGAAGGTGCCCTTGGAGGAGGCCTGCTGCCGGCTCGCCCAGTCCACGCCCAGGATGCCCATCCGGTACAGGAACCGGGACCGCTCCAGGTCCAGGGGCCTGCGCAGGTCCAGCGTGAGCTTCCTGGGCGAGGCGCTCAGGGGCAGGCGCAGGCTCCTGGCCCTGGAGCGCAGGTCCGCGTCCAGGGGCACCATGGGCACGCCCTCGGGCACCACCCCCAGGGCCTCGCCGACGAGGACCTCACGGGTGGCCAGGGCGGCCCGGGTGGCACTGCCCTCGCACATGACCGACAGGACCGCCTCCCCCAGCTCGTCGGAGCCGGGCAGGGGACGGCCGCGCATGGCCGCCAGGGCCTGGGCCAGGCGGGCGGCCTCGATAATGTGGGCCGAGGAGACCGGCAGGTCCTGGCGGCGCAGGGAGGCGGCTACCAGGGTCAGCCAGCGGATGACGGGCTGGTCGGGAGCGGTGAACAGGTGGTGGTACCAGCCGGGGGAGGCCACCCCGGCGCCGTAGCCGGAGCTGGTGGCCAGGCGGCGGTGGGTCCAGGGCACCCAGGTGGTACCCGTTCTGACCTTGCGCATCCCCTTGAGCAGGGCGTTGTCCTCACTCACCCTGGGGGGCCTGCCAGCCAGGGCCGGGGCGTGCCAGGCACCGCAGACCACGGCGATACGCCGGTAGCCGGCCCGCCTGGCCGCCCGCAGGACCCGGCGCATGTGGGCCTCACGGCGCAGGGTGTACGGGTCGGACTCCGGGGCCGCCTGGCGCAGCAGGCCAATGGCCTCGGTCAGGGCGTCAAAGGGGTCCCCGGCCAGGCGCAGCTCGATGGCGTCCTCCCACCAGGCCTCCGGGTCCTCGTACCCGGCCAGGCGCGCCAGCTCGGCAATGGGGTCGGTCCTCACCTGGGGGGTGTCGGGGGACTCAGGGCCGGGGTGCCCGTCAGATGACGGGGCGTCGGGCAGTTCGTCGGCCGGCGGCTCAGCCGGTGGCTCGTGGGCCGTGTCCGTGCCGCGGGCCTGCTGGCCGGCGGACCCACCCGGCTCCTCGGTGCCCTGCGCCCCGGCACCCGTGCCGGTCCCCCCGGTGGCTGCGGGCTCCCGGGGACCGCCCGGCTCCCGCTCCCCGGGATCCGGGGCATCACCGGGGTCAGGGTCATGGTCCTCCTCCTGGTCCTGTCGCTCGGCCAGCTGCACGGCGGCCGGCAGGTCCATGAACTGGGCCCTCACCCCGTGGGCGACCGCCCAGGACAGGGCCTGCCACTCCGGGGAGAACACCGCCATGGGCCAGAAGGCCGAGTGGGACGGGGCGTCGGTCTGCCAGGCCAGCAGCGCCACCGGCGGCGTCATCTGCGGCCCCACCCACTCAATGAGGTCGTCGGCGTCGGCGGGCCCCTCCACGAGCACGCAGTCGGGCTGGTAGTCATCCAGCGCCCCCACCAGGGCCCGGCTGGAGCCCGGGCCGTGGTGGCGGATCCCCAGGACCCGCACCCTCGGCGCGTCCGGGGAGGGAGCCTGCGGCCGCTCAGACGCCACCAGCGAGGGCGCGCCCGACGCCGTCGCGCTGGCACCCGAGGCCGTCGCGCCACCGGGCGTCAGGGTGTCGCCGGTCACGCCGTCACCTCGCGGCAGGCCCGGTAGAAGTCATCCCAGTCACGGCGCTCACGCACCACGGCCTCCAGGTACTCCGACCACACCACCCGGTCGGCCACCGGGTCGCTCACCACAGCGCCCAGGATCCCGGCGGCCACGTCCGCGGGGCGCAGGACGCCGTCGCCGAAGTGCGCGCTCATGGCCAGCCCGTTGGTGACCACGGAGATCGCCTCCGCCGTGGACAGGGTGCCCGACGGCGACTTCAGGCTGGTCAGGCCGTCCTCCGTCACCCCCTGGCGCAGCTCGCGGAAGACCGTGACCACCCGGCGGATCTCCTCCAGGGCGCCCTGGGCGGGCGGCAGCCGGAGGGACGTGCCCAGGTCCTCCACCCGGCGGGCCACGATCCGCACCTCCTCCTCGGCGGTGGCTGGCAGGGGCAGGACCACCGTGTTGAAGCGGCGCCGCAGCGCCGAGGAGAGGTCGTTGACCCCCCGGTCACGGTCGTTGGCGGTGGCAATGAGGTTGAAGCCGCTGTGGGCCTGGACCTCCGTGCCCAGCTCGGGCACCGGCAGCGTCTTCTCGCTGAGCACGGTAATGAGGGCGTCCTGGACGTCGGAGGGCATGCGGGTGAGCTCCTCGACGCGGGCGATGCGCCCCGAGCGCATGGCCTCCATGACCGGGGAGGCCACGAGCGCCTCGGGCGAGGGGCCCTCGGCCAGGAGGCGGGCGTAGTTCCAGCCGTAGCGCACGGCCTCCTCCGCGGTGCCGGCGGTGCCCTGGACCAGGAGGGTGGAGGTGCCGCACACGGCGGCCGCCAGGTGCTCGCTCACCCAGGACTTGGCGGTTCCGGGCACGCCCAGCAGCAGCAGGGCGCGGTCGGTGGCCAAAGTGGCCACGGCGATCTCGATGAGGCGGCGGCTGCCCACGTACTTGGGGGTGATGACGGTGCCGTCGGCCAGGGTGTCGCCCATGATGTAGGAGACCACCGCCCACGGGGACAGGCGCCAGCCGGTCGGGCGGGGGCGCTCGTCCAGGGCCGCCAGGGCGGCCAGCTCCTCGGCGTAGCGCTGCTCGGCGTGGGGGCGCAGGAGCCCCGTGGTGTCGTCGGCGGTGTCTGCGGTGGTCACGATGCCTCCTGGTCGGTCCGGTCGGTCAGCTCGAGCAGCTCGCGGCGCAGCTCGAGGGCGGTGATGACGGTCTGCGCGCGCAGGTCGCTCAGGGTGTCGGGCGGGGCGCCCCGGAGAATGGCGAGGACCTCGTCGAGGGCGTCGGGCGCGCAGCGCGCCGGCAGCACGCCCCACCACCGGGAGTCGGAGATGTACGAGCCCGGCCTGGTCACGGCGATCAGGGAGCGGGCGAAGACCCTGGACTGCTCCGCGGTGAGCTCGGACGGCCAGCTGAGGGTGCAGGTGACGACGGCGCTGTAGCGCTTGGCGGTGATGAGCCGGTGCAGGAGGGCCTCGCGGCGCGGCTCGTCGAGCAGGCCGAACAGGCCGGCGGGGGCGGGGGAGGGGCCCAGGTCCGCGAGGGCGGCGGCGAGCTCGCCGTCGCGCCAGGCGACGGCGGCCCGGATAAGCGGGGCGATCAGGTCCGCCTTCTGCCCGTCGCAGCGCACTCGCGCCCTCGCCAGCTCGGCGGCGGAGATCCCCACGAGGTCCGGCCACCGCCAGGTGGGGATGCGGGCGATCACCTCCTCCAGGCGCGCCAGCGAGGCGGAGGTCCGGTGGGCCTTGGCGGGGTAGCGGTCGCGGGCCAGGGCGTCGGTCATCTCGATGCCGTGCAGCTCGACCGCCGGGGCCCGCAGGGCGCGCCGGGTGACGACGACGTGCCGCTCGGCCAGGGCCTCGGCGCGGGCGATGAGGGCGGAGGAGGGCAGGCGGCTCAGGAGCTCGGCGGCCCGGCCCCGCACGGCCTCGGCGCGGTCGTCCAGGCGCTCCTCCAGGATCTGCTCGTCGGCCGGGCCCAGCCCGATGGCCAGGGCGTCGAGGATCTGCTCGCGCTCGGGCGCCCTCGCCCTGAGCCAGGCGCCGTCGGCCAGGAGGGCGCGGGCGGCGTCGGGGTCGGTGCGGCGCAGGCGGGCGAGGTAGTCGGCGCGCTCCTGGGCGTCGCCGTCCTCCCACCGGGCGGGGTCGGGCGGGGCGTTCCGCTGCGCGAAGCGCCGGATGCGGGCGGCCCAGCGCTCGTCCAGGGCGAAGACGGCGCGGTCCCGCTCGTCCATGACCGCCACGACCTCATCCCGGTCGTCGCCGCTCAGCGCGCTCGCCACCCGGTTCAGGAGCGGCGGCGGCAGGCGCAGGCCCCGGCGCCGCACGAGGCGCAGGACCCGCACGATGAATTCGTCCTGCGGGTGGTCCAGGGCCATGATGCGGGTCAGGATGTCGGCCAGGCCGGGGTCGATGACCGGGGCGGGGCGCGCGGGCAGGTTCAGGGCGGTCGCGGGCGCGGCGGGGATGGCGGTGCGAGCGGCCGCGGCGTGGGCGGCGGCCGCCTCGAGCACGCGCTCGGCGCCGTCGGCCCCGCTGAGCACCGCGGCGACGGGGGCGCTGAGCGAGGCCTCCGTCAGGGGCCGGTTGCGCGCGCCGAGGGCGGCGGCGCGCACGACGTCGTCGAATCCGCTCACAGCGGCACCACCGTCCCCTCGATCAGCAGGCTCAGGGGCCACAGGCCCTGCGGGCAGATCAGGCCCGCGACCACGACGTCGTCGCAGACGGCGCTCAGGGTCAGGCGCCGGTGGGCGCCGACCCGCAGCAGCGGCAGGGCGGCGGAAGCGCCGGCCCGGTCCGATCGGTCCGAATGCTCCCCGGCGTCCCCCCGGTCCGACTGCTCCCCGTCCGCCTTCCGCGGGCTCAGGGCCAGGCGCCCCTCGGCATCGGCGGCCAGGCGGCCGGCGACGAGGAGGGGCCGGGCGTCCGCCCACGGGTCGGCGGCCAGGGCGTCGCGCCAGGCCTCGCGGGCGCCGGCGACGCTCAGCGCCCCGGGGTCCCAGCCGACGACCGGCTCGGCGGCGGGCTGCTCGGGCAGGGACAGCGCCCGCAGCCCGGGCCCGGGGTGGAAGTGCAGGCGGGCCCGCACCAGCGTGCCCGGGCTGAAGGTGGTGGGCAGCTCCTCCGCCTCGCGGGCGTAGGCGATGATGCGCCCCCAGCGTCCCGTGCTCGTGCCGCACAGCCAGAAGTCGCGGGCCGTGACGCGGCCCTCCTCGCGGTCGCGGGTGCCCATCACCGCCCACCGGTCCTCGACGCCGGGGGCGGCCAGGACCTCCTCGGAGGGGACGCTCAGGCCGATCTCGCGGCGCGCGCAGGCCACCAGGTCGGCGGGCAGGTGCTCGCGCCCGGCCCAGGCGCGCGCGAGCAGGTGGATGGAGCCCAGTTCGGAGGCCAGTGCGCGCAGCCAGTCGGGGCCCTGGTCGTCCAGGTCGGCGAGCGCGCCCAGGCGGGCGGCGATCCCGGGCGCCTGGGCGTCGACCATGCGGGCGGCCAGACGGCGCAGGGCCGTGCTCCGGCTCTCGCTGGTCGTGACCAGGCCCTGGTCGATCTGGTCGAGGATCCAGCGGTCGAGGTCGGCCAGGCCGTCGGTGACGCGCTGCTCGCGGCGGGCGGCGCGGGCCCGGGCGGCCTTGGCGCGCTTGGCGGCGGTGGCCGGGTCGGCGTCGGGGGCGGTGCCGGCGGCGCGTGCAGCTTTGCGCTCGGCGCGCTTACGACGGGCCTGCGCCCAGTCGGCGGCGTAGTCGGACGGCTCGCCGGAGGGGACCTGCCCCTGCGACCACAGGTGCAGCAGGCCGATGGTGTGCTTGCAGGGGATCTTGCGGCTGGGGCAGGAGCAGGTGAAGGCCGGGCCCGTCAGGTCCACGCAGACCTTGTAGGGGTTCTTCCCCGAGCCCCTGGCGGCGCCCCACAGCAGGGTGCCGTCGGTCCCCGGCCTCGACCAGGTCCCCGGGGCGGCCAGCTTGAGCCCCGCCTTGGAGACCTGGGCGTCCGGCGCGAGCGCCGTGACCTGCTCAGCGCTCCAGGGGGCATCCGTCGGGGTGTTCATGGCTCGAGGCTACCGACCGGGTCCGACACGAAACAGGACCCTTAACGCGGGCGCGCCCGGCCTGCTCGGCCCTGGTGTAGTCACGCCAGCCGGACTGCTCAGCCACGAGGGGCGCGCCCGGCCTGCTCGGCCCCGGTGGCTGACCGCCGTCGGATCCTGCGTGCTCCGCCCCGGTCGGCCTACAGTGGGCCCATGCAGACAGGACACGTCGTGTACAAGGTCAGGGATCTCGACGCCGCCGTGGCGGACTTCCGCTCCCGGGGCTTCGTCGTGGAGTACGGGGCCGTGCGCAGGCCGAAGAACGCCCTGGTCTACTTCTCCCGGGGCCCCTACCTGGAGCTCCTGGTGCGTACGGGCATGCCGCGCCCCGTCCTGCGGGCGCTGGCGGCCCTCCCCGCCAACCCGGCCCGACGCTTCAACGCCTGGGAGCGTGGCCCCCAGGGCCTGTGCGGCCTGTGCCTGGAGGGGACGGACAAGGAGTTCGACGCCGTCGTCGCCCGGCTGCGTGGGCGCGGGCTGCAGGTGTCCCCCACCCGGGTCGACCCCCACAGCAGGCACCTGCGCTACCGGGCGTTCTTCCCCGCGGACCTGGACCTGCCCTTCTTTATGACGCACTTCTCAGTGGATCCGCGTCCCGCCGACCTCACGCACCCCAACGGGATCCGCTCCATCGCCCAGGTGGACCTGCCCCTGGAGGGGCCCAGGAGGACCTTCGTGAGCAGGCTCTGCGACGACGGCGTCCTGCGGTGCGTGCCCGCGGACGGGACCATGAGGGTGGTCTTCGACGACGGCACCGAGCTCAGGGAGCCCGGGCCCGCTACCGGCCACGGCCCCGCTGGCCGCAAGGGCCGCTGAGGACGCAGGCCCTTGCGGCCGGTAGCGGCTCCCGGGCCCGGCGCGGGCGGCCGTAGACGGGCGGGCGGCGGGGGCCTAGGACAGCAGCCCGCTCACCCAGGCCTCGACGTCGTCGGCCGTGCGGGGGATGCCCGCGGTCAGGCGCTCCACCGAGCCGTCCTCGTTGACCACGACGTCGTCCTCGATACGCACCGCCATACCGCGCAGCTCGGCGGGCACGCGCAGGTCGTCGGCGCGGAAGTACAGGCCCGGCTCAATGGTGAAGCACATCCCCGGCTCCAGCAGCGCGTCCACGTACATCTCCCGGCGCGCCTGGGCGCAGTCGTGCACGTCCAGGCCCAGGTGGTGGCTGGTGCCGTGGACCATCCAGCG
>ERZ773099.2168-NODE-2168-length-13813-cov-10.377671_pt1 | contig 13813 bp, 21 predicted proteins | sample MGYA00511120_ERZ773099 | MGnify/ENA primary metagenome ERZ773099 (study PRJEB29015, sample SAMEA2738012) | human oral metagenome | biome: human oral; feature: human-associated habitat; material: dental | place: China | collected 2104 ... | reverse complement strand
CCAACATCTTTGGTAGCTTATTATCAGCATTTAACATATCATCTTTAAATTTTGCTGCTCTTAAAGCTAAATCTCCATTGCTTATAATTACATTTGCTATCTTTATCATGGATTCACTTCTAGCCATTTCTTTGTCTAGTTCTTCTGAACTTATATCGTCCTTACTTAACTTATCCATTTGTTCAAAAAGTTTAGTGTTTAAATCTGCTAATGTATTCATTTTTTCCCTCCTATGTTTTCAGTTTCCTCAGCTTCTTTTTTCTCTCTGTATAATTTAATAGCCATTTCTTTTTTACTATAATTTCTCATGCCAAGCGTTTTTTCTCTGCTTCTTTTCTTATAAGCTGCATCTTGTTTTGATTTTTCTCTCCAATACTGTTTTTCACAAGCAGCAGAGCAGTATTTTACTCTTTTATCTTTAACATCTGTTACATAGACATGAGCTCCACAATGAGCACAAGTAAACTCTCTTGGGCAATCTATGTTTTTATAAAATTGATTTACATTAATTCCCATTATTTTTCACCTTATCTTTTTCCAAATCTTCTAAAATAGTAGTCCAAATCTTACCATCACAACTTATAAAACTTCTTAAACATATAAATTTAGTACCTTTATGTATTTCTATATGCTTAAATTCATAATCTAATTTTATTCTGTAATCTCCCACAGCTTCATTTAGCTTTAAAGTATAGATATGTTTAAGTATTTCGGCATTACCTTCTACATCTCTACTGTCCCTAAAATATACTGTAACTTCTTTGTTATCTATCCAAATTCTGTCTGCCTCTTCTTGCATAACTTCCAGTATCTTATCTATAAATTTTGCTTTTAACATAAATTCCTCCTTGATATTTTTTATTATTTGTAGTAAAATCAAGGGTAAGTAGAGTAATACCTACCCTATTTTTTGTTAACATCTGATTTGGTTTGGTCGCCTGGTTCAGATGTTTTTCTTTTGTTTATAGTTAGTATTGCTAATTTCTTCATTGAGCTAACTTCCTTTCTACTTCTTTTTCCACCATTTCTGATAAAACTTCTTTAAAAGCTGTTTTTACTACCTCTTTTATAGCTTCTATATCTAATGCATTTGCACCTCTTAAATGGTTATCAAATGCCAATTTTGGTATGTCATAAGACCAGTTCTTTGGTCCTATTTTTGTTGCAGTACATCCAGGAATCTTACCAGCTTTTATTTGTTCTCTAATAAATTGTGGAGTACGACTTTTTAGTTTTCCCGCTTCTTCAACTGTGTAACTGTTCTTTTCCATATACATCACATCCAACTTTCTAATTTCTTAAATGGATAATTAAGAACTCTAAATATCCATTTAACTTTAAATTTTAAATATTTACAAAATGTTGCTTTTTTAAAATTTTCATTTCTCATTTGCTGCCTCCCATTCCAATATTAATTTTCCAGCTTCTATAAGTGTTAAGCCTTTTAATCTTTCATCTCTCCAATGCTTTATAAAAACACACCAAGATATCATTATTCCTCCTTATTCTCCATAATAATTAGTTTGCCCTTGAAAGCCTTTTACAACTTCCACTCTTATAAGGTCAAAACCATTTGAGCCTCTGCTGCACCATCTTTTTTCATATTCATTAACTTCTCTGCTAGTTCCAACAAAATCCCAAGATGAATATGATCCATCTCTACCGAATGCACCAAGTTGATTAATTCCATAAATTTCTTTATATGCTGTTGGTCTACTTACCTTATGTCCAAATATTTTAAATTTATCTTGTATAGTTTCTATTTTTCTCATTTTTACACCCTCTTATTTCATACCCTTATATAATTTTTCCAAATTTGCTAATGCTGTTTCTAATTTTGGATGCTTGCTATTTGCTATTATTTCTTTTATTTCCATGTACCATTGTTTAGCTTTTTGTCTATTAAGATAATAGCTTTGGTCTAGTCCTAAAAAGTCCATTTGTGCCTTTCCTTCTAATTCCACAAGTCCAAATATTGTTCTTGTAGTCTCACTTTTAAAATATAAATCTTCCATTAATTTATCTCCTTTCTTTTTTTAATAGCAACTTTTTGCCTAAGTAGTTTTAGCTCATTACACAAGAATTAATTATTTTGTGTATTATAATCACATAACTAATTAAAAAAAATTTTCTTTCTTTCTTTTTCATCTAATTTTAACAACTCTACTATTTTCTCAATTTCACTCCACTTAAATTCATTTTTACCATTTAATTTTAAACTGAATCCATATGTTGATAATTTTAATTGTTTTGCTATAAAATCTAATCTAAATCCTTTTTCTTTAATTGTTTCTTTTAAAACATTTAATTTCAAAAAAAATCACCCCTTTCTTATGTGTTTTTAAATCACATTTTTATAATATCATCTCTGTGTATAAAAGTCAACATTTTTTTTAAAATAATTTTAAATATATTGACTTTAAATCACAAAAGTTATATAATCTTTTTAAAAATAAAGGAGGAATAAGTTATGATAAATAAAAAATTGTCTGAAAAAATTCGTTCAAGAAGAAAAGAATTAAAAATGTCACAAGAAGAATTAGCTTCATTGGTTGGCTATACAGACAGAAGTATCATATCAAGAATAGAAAAAGGGCTTATAGATTTAACTGAAAGTAAAATAATAGCTATTGCAAAAGCCTTAAATGTCACTCCTGAAATTTTAGTTGGTTGGGAAAGTAAAAAAGAAGAAAAAGATGAAGTTAAAACTGCTGCAAGAGATAAAAAAGTTTTTGATAAATATAGTAAACTTGATCAAGCTAAAAGAAAAATAGTTGAGGCTTTAATAGATAGTTACTTTGATGAAAATGTTGAAGATGAAGAAGATTAATTATCAAGGTGATTAAATGATTAGAACAAATTCACATATTCAGTATAATTATGCACAAAAAAAGGCTTATGAAGTCTTATTAAAATATAGTGATGGGGTTTTACCAATAGATCCTTTTAGGATTATAAAAAAGATAAATAACATAGAATTAAAAACTTATACAGAATTTGCTAAAGAACTTCAAAAAAAGCATCCTAGTATGTCAATAGAAGAAATAAAATGCCAATTTGAAAGTGATAGAGGTTTCTTAAAAAAGAAAGGCAAAAAGAAATATATACTTTGTTACAATGAAGAAGATTCAATATATATAATTAGATGGACTATTTTTCACGAATTAGGACATTACTTTTTAGAACATTTGAAAGAAGAATATAGTTATATATTTTGTGATGGTGAAATGTATAACGAAATAAAGGAAAAAGAGGCTAATTGTTTTGCAAGGCATTGCAGCTCACCTTTACCTTTGGCTTTATATATGTATGTTGAAATTAATAACAATAATTTAAAATTACTTGATTTATTTAGATATTTTTTTAATATGAGTAAAGAAGTTTCCGAATATTGTTCTAATCATTTCAGTACTCATTGGAAATATTACATAGTTGAAGAAAATGACAATTTAATTTCTTTATTTAAAAATTCAATCGATGAAAAAATTAATAATATTTATACTCAATTTGAGTATATGAGCTTATTTGGGGAAGATATTTGGTTATATTTACCAAAATCAATATAAAAATATTTTAAAAGGAGATGGGTCTATGACTGTTGATGAATTGAAAAGCTTTGCAAAAAGTAATGGTATAATCCTTCCACCTTTACAAAGTTCAAAATATCTTACTTCTGTAATTTCTGAACTTAAAGATGATGAAGAACTCTTATTTTTTTGTCAAGCTAAAGAGGGGAAAATAGATGGTACTTTGTTAATAACTTCAAAAAGAGTTAGTTTTTTAAAAATTGCTTTTCTATCTGGTGTTAGTTCTGTTTCAATGAACATTGATAAAATAAATAGTGTTTCTAAAAAGAAAGGAATGTTAACAGGTGAATTAGAAATTTGGGATAACTCAGGTAATGTAATTTATTCTATAGCTTCTGGCTATCTTGATACAGTAGAAAATTGTATTAATCAAGCTAAGAAAAAGGTTGATAGTCCAAAAACTACAACAGTAAATCAAGTTAGTGCAGCAGATGAAATATTAAAATTTAAAAATTTATTGGATCAAGGTATCATAACACAAGAAGAATTTGATAAAAAGAAAAAAGAATTATTAGGAGTATAAGTTTTATTAATTAGTATTTTAAATATAAAAAAAGGGGAGTATTATTTATGAAAAAACTTATTGCTATTTTATTTTTAATTTTATCAGTTGGAGTTTTAGCAGAAATAGTATATATTACACCAACAGGTAAAAAGTATCATCCAAGCAAAAATTGTCCTGGTTTAGCTAGAGCTAAAAAAATAATTCCTATTGAAAGAGCAGAGGCAGAAGCTAGGGGATATACACCTTGTAAAAAAGGATATAAATAAACAAAAAAGCCCCTTAGTTGTTGGTAGCAACTAAAAGGCTTTAAGAGTGTGGTACTCTTGTGTTAAAAGCTATTTAGATTATATCACACTCATTTTTATTATGCAAATAAAGGAGTGTGATTTTTTGTGCGTAGAGCTAATGGAATGGGCACTGTGGTAAAAGTTAAAGGTCGTAATTTGAGAAAGCCGTACAAAGGTTTGGTTACATTAGGATATACCAGTGAAGGGAATCCAAAGAAAAAAGTTATAGGGTATTATAGAACCGTAAGAGAAGGATATGCTGCCTTAGATACATATATTAAAGCTCCAAAAGCTTTTGAGTTAGGGAAATTGACTTTTAAAGAAGTATATAATTTATGGTTTGAAAAATATGCTCTTAAACAAAATTACAAGAAAAAAACTATAGATGGATACAAATCTTTATATAATAAACATCTTTCAAAGTTTGATGATAGGATATTCAGCGAAATCAAAGTTTTGGAATGGCAAAATTTATTTGAGAGTATATATTCTAATAGTATAGAAAGGGCTTTAAAATCAAGATTGAATGATATTTATAAGTTCGCTATAAAAAATGAAATTGTAGATAAATCTCAATCTTATTTATTAGAAGTTTCAAAAACTCCTAAAAAAATAATTAGAAAAATTTTTACACGAGAGGAAATAAATCTTTTATTTTCTATAAAAGAAAATAGAATAGCACAAGCATTATTGATTTTAATATATTCAGGGCTTAGGATAGAAGAATTTTTACATCTTGCAAATAATGATGTAACGAATTGTATTAATGTCAGAGATTCTAAAACAACAGCTGGGCTTAGAATAGTTCCAATTCATAATAGGATTAAAGACTTAATTCAAGAACTTAAGAAAGAAAATAATGAATATCTATATACTTTTAAAAATAAAAAAGCTATTTATTCTACTTTTAAATATAAATTTAAAAATCTTATGAAAGAATTAAATATGCATCATACGATACATGATACAAGGCATACTTTTGCCACAATGTTAAATAATGTTGATGCTAATAGTACATCAATCATAAAATTAATTGGACATTCTGATTTTAGTATAACTGAAAATGTATATACACATAAAGATTTAGAAGAATTACAAAAGGCTATTGATTTATTAAATTAAAAGGAGAATTAAATTTCTCCTTTTTTGCTTAATAAAATAACACTTAAAGTTGAATTATAATGTTTAACTAAAAATCTATTAATACCTTTATTGATACCATCTTTTTTTAAAACTATTGATATCAAAAGGTAAAACTAAGCTTTCATTTTATCAAAGCCATAAAATGATATTTTATATCTTACTTTTTTTGCTCTATTGAAAATATAAATTGAAAATGATTTTGAAATATTACCATTTTTAGTAAAAGAAAGTTTTAAAGAATTCAAATTTGATGTATAAGTGTGATAATATGTCAAGTCACTAGGAAGTTTTATTTCTTGTGTTTTAAGTGATTTATTTGATATTATAATCTTTTTTGCAGATAAGTCTAATTGTAATTCTTGCTTTGTTTTCTGTTTCAAAGAAGTTGTTGACACCAAATAAAAGGCTTCTGTTATTTTTGTTTTAGCTTCATTTATATCTCTTAATTCTTTAAATTCCCTATATTTCACAAAAGCAATATTCATTAAAAATGAAAAAATCAAAATGGATAATATTATTTCAAAAGTTGAGAATGCTTTATTCTTTTTTATATTATCACCTTCTTTTTTAAGATGATTATATAATATTTTCTTATATTTTGTCAAATAAAAATACAAATATTTTATAGAAATTTTGATATTTATTTTCTCTTATCTGATAAACTAAAATACTAATATAAGTAAAAAGAAACAAAAACACCATTAACTGCAATTAATGGTGTTTTAAATTTTTCTAAAATTATTATAATTCTTTAACCTTTTCTATAACCCTATCAGCAATTTTAGAAAATGTTTCTTCTGGATAGTTATTTTCTCCTTTAGTTAATTTTGCAATCTGTTTAGTCATAGGAAGTTCTCCTAAAAGCTCAACATTACTTTCTTTTAAAAAAATTTGTGTGTCATTTTCATCTGTCAAATAGATTTTATTATTACAGCAATCACAAGTGATATAGCTCATATTTTCAATTAAACCAATGATATTCATGTTCAACTTTCTTGCCATCTTAATAGCTTTTGTAACTATCATAGAAACCATATCTTGTGGAACTGAAACCATAATCAAGCCTTTAATATTAAAACTTTTCATAACAGTCAAAGGTACATCTCCTGTTCCAGGTGGCATATCTATTAAAAGATAATCTAAATCCCCCCAAACAACTTCATTCCAAAACTGCATAACAGCACCTGCAATCACAGGTCCACGCCATACAACAGGTTCATTTTCATCTATCATAAGATTTATTGAAACTATTTCTATTCCATCTTTTGTAACAACTGGATACATGTTTTTTCCATCAGTTGTCATTTTTTGCTCACTAACTCCCATAAGTCTTGGAATACTAGGTCCTGTTATATCGGCATCTAAAATACCAACAGTATATCCTTTTTTTCTTAATTCTTTTGCAAGTAAAGCAGTTACAGTAGATTTCCCTACTCCACCTTTTCCACTCATAACTGCAATAACATTTTTTATATTTTTATCATCTTTCACCTTAGGTGCATCTTTTTGTATCATTTTTTCACTCCCTAATAATATAATATCTTTTAATAGTTTACTCTTTCAGTATATGATTGTCAATCTAAACAAAATATTTTCTTGAAATTTAAAATAATAAAACATATAATAAATACAATATTTTTAGCTAGGAGATTTTATGAAAAATTTAAAGAAAAAAATTTATATTTGTGTTGGACTTTTAGCAGTTGGATTAGGAATAATAGGTGCTTTTCTTCCAGTAATGCCAACTGTTCCATTTTTACTTGTAGCATTATTTTGTTTTGAAAGGTCATCTAAAAAATATCACAAAATGATACTTAATAATAAATATTTTGGAAAAATTTTAAGAGATTACTATGAAGGTAAAGGTTTGACTACTTCTGTAAAAATAAAAGCAATACTATTTTTAACTTGTGGTATAGCTTTTTCATTTTATAAAGTACAACATTTACATTTAAGAATAATGTTAGCTTTCATTTGGTTAGGAGTAACTATACATATTATACTCTTAAAAACTAAACCTAAGGGGGAATAAAAAATAAGAAATATATGTTATAATAAAGTTTAGAATTATTATTTAAAATAGAAGAAATGGTAGGGTAAAAATGAGAGTAAGATTAGCAAAAGAAAATATAAATTCAAATTATAAAGTAAGTTTAAGTGATATTTCAAAAGAAAAAGACTTTATAAAGATTTTAGAAGATTACAATATTCAATATAAAAAGACAGAATATTTTAAAGATTTTTTTATGTATAAACTACTTAACATCAATAGTAAATTCATTATGATATTACAAGAAAAAGCTTCAAACTATATAAAATATATTGAACCTGTTTCTATCTATTCATTACCTATACAAATTGATGATGAAAATGGAGAAGTTCCAGTTATCTATCCAGAAAAAAATAAAAACTATATAACTCTGGGGGTTATAGATAATGGTATAGCACATATAAAATATTTAGACCCTTGGATAAAAAGAGTTCATACAAGATTTTTAAAGAAAGATACAAGTGCAACACACGGAACATTTGTTTCAGGGATAGCTCTATATGGAGATAAATTAGAAAATAGAGAAATAGTAAAAAATGAAGGTTTTTATCTTTTAGATGCAACTGTTTTATCTTCAACAACAATAGAAGAAGATGATTTATTAAAAAATATTATTTCAGCAATAAAAGAAAATTATAAAAAAGTAAAAATTTGGAATTTATCTTTAAGTGTAAAGTTAGCAATAGAAGAAGACACATTCTCTGATTTTGGGGTAGTTTTAGATCATTTACAAAAGACTTATGGAGTTCTTATCTTTAAATCTGCTGGAAATGGTGGAAATTTTATGAAAAAATTACCAAAAGGAAAATTATACCATGGTTCAGACTCTCTACTTTCAATAGTTATAGGTGCTATAAATAATGATGGATATGCTTCAAATTATAGTAGAGTTGGTTTAGGTCCAAAAGGAACAATAAAACCTGATGTAGCTAGTTATGGTGGAGAATTGTTACTTGGAGATAATAGAGAAATGATAATGAAAGGAGTAAAATCATTTTCAAGAAATGGTAATATTGCTTCATCATCTGGAACAAGTTTTGCAACAGCAAGAATTTCATCACTTGCTACAATAATATATCAAAATATTTGTAAGGATTTTAGAGATTTTTCTGACTTTAATCCGATACTTTTAAAGGCATTGATAATTCATTCTGCTAAAAATACGGATAAAAATTTATCTATGGAGGAAATAGGTTATGGAATACCTGCTACTTCAATTGAAATTCTATCATATTTTAAAAATGAAAATGTTAAAATATTTAATGGAGTGATGGAGAAAAATCAAGAAATTGACTTAGATGCTTCATTCTTTGAATATAAAAAGGATATAAAAGTAAAAATTACTTTGGTTTATGATACAGAATTTGATTATTTCCAAAATGAAGAATATATAAAATCAGATATAAAAATTAAGGATATTTCAGAAAATGGAAGAAATTTAACAAGAAAATTTGAAGGAATATTGGCAAGAAATAAGAAAATAGAATTATATTCAAATAGTGATATAAAGAAAAATTATACTCTGATAGTAGAAAAATTAAATTAGGGAGAAACTATGAAAAAAGATAATAATTTTGGAATGTTGACTACTTTTATTGGTGGTACACTTTGGGGTATTAATGGTGTAATGGGAAGTTTTTTATTCCTTAATAAAAATGTTACTACTGCTTGGCTTATACCATATAGATTGATGTTAGCAGGCTTATTATTATTAGGTTATTTATATTATAAAAAAGGTTCAAAGGTTTTTGATATTCTAAAAAATCCAAAGGATTTACTTCAAATTATCTTATTTGGACTTATAGGAATGTTAGGTACACAATATACATATTTTTCTGCTATTCAATATTCAAATGCTGCAATAGCGACTGTACTTACATATTTTGGTCCAACCTTAGTTTTGATTTTTATTTGTTTGAAAGAAAAAAGAAAGCCTTTAAAATATGAGATAGTAGCAATAGCACTTTCAAGTTTTGGAGTTTTTCTTTTGGCAACACATGGTAATATTACAAGTTTGCAAATATCTTTTAAAGCACTTGTTTGGGGTATGTTATCGGCCTTATCAGTAGTTTTTTATACTGTACAACCTGAAAAACTTTTAGAAAAATATGGACCTCCAATAGTAGTTGCTTGGGGTATGATAATTGGTGGTATAGCTATCACTTTTATGGCAAAGCCTTGGAACATAAATGTTATCTTTGATTTCACAACTTTTTTTGTACTTATGTTAATAATATTATTTGGAACAATAACTGCATTTATACTTTATTTGACAGGAGTTAATATTATAGGACCAACAAAAGCAAGTATAATAGCTTGTATTGAACCTGTAGCTGCAACTGTCTGTGCTATATTATTTTTAGGTGTAGATTTTGGCTTCCTAGATTTGCTAGGTTTTATATGTATAATTTCAACAATTTTTATAGTTGCTTATTTTGATAAGAAAACAAAAAAGAAATAATAGTTTGAGGTGGAATTTTGGCAATATTACAAGTAAATGATATATATATGGGTTTCTCTGGTGAAACTCTTTTCAAGGATATAAATTTTTCAGTTGATGAGAAGGATAAAATAGGAATAATAGGTGTTAATGGTGCTGGAAAAACTACACTTATTAAATTATTATTAGGTTTAGAAAATTCTGAAATTAATCCTGCTACAAATGAGAGAGGAACTATCTCAAAGAAAAGTAATTTAAAAGTTGGATATCTTGCACAAAATACACAACTTAACAAAGAAAATACTGTTTTTAATGAGCTTATGACAGTATTCAATAATCTTTTAGAAGACTATAACAGAATGCAAGAGATAAACTTTTTACTGACTGTTGATGTGGATAATTTTAATAAATTAATGGAAGAACTTGGAGAAATTTCTGAAAGATATGAAAGACATGAAGGATACTCAATAGAATATAAAATCAAGCAAATTTTAAATGGTTTAAATATCCCAGAAAATTTATGGACTATGAAAATAGGTAATTTATCAGGTGGTCAAAATTCAAGAGTTGCACTTGCTAAAATACTATTGGAAGAGCCAGATTTATTGATACTTGATGAACCTACTAACCATTTAGATTTAACTTCTATTGAGTGGCTTGAAAAGATTTTAAAAGACTATAACAAAGCTATAATTTTAATATCACATGATGTCTATTTTTTAGACAATGTAGTGAACAGAATTTTTGAGATTGAAGGAAAAAGATTAAAAGACTATAAGGGAAACTACACTGATTTTTTAATTCAAAAAGAGGCTTATTTAAGTGGAGAAGTTAAAGCCTATGAGAAGGAACAAGAAAAAATCAAAAAAATGGAAGAATTTATCAGAAGATATAAAGCAGGAGTAAAATCTAAACAAGCCAGAGGTAGAGAAAAAATTCTTAACAGAATGGAAAAAATGGAAAATCCTGTTATAACAACAAAAAAGATAAAACTTAAATTTGATATTAAAGCTCAAAGTGTTGATTTAGTTTTAGATATTAAAAATTTATCTAAGACTTTTGAAGATAAATTATTATTTAAAGACTTAAATTTAAAAATTTATCGTGGAGAAAGAATAGGTTTAATTGGAAAAAATGGTACTGGGAAATCTACTCTTTTAAAAATTATCAATAGAATAGAAAAAGCTAGTTCAGGGGAATTTAAAATAGGTGAAAGAGTTTCTATTGGTTACTATGACCAAAATCACCAAGGTTTAGGTTTAAATAATAATATTATAGAAGAGCTTATGTACTATTTCACTCTATCAGAGGAAGAAGCAAGAAATATCTGTGGTGCATTTCTATTTAGAGAAGATGACATTTACAAAAAGATTTCTTCTTTAAGTGGTGGAGAAAAAGCAAGGGTTGCCTTTATGAAACTTATGCTTGAAAAGCCTAATTTTTTGATATTAGATGAACCTACTAACCACTTGGATATATATTCAAGAGAAATTTTAATGGATGCTCTTGAAGATTATCCTGGAACTATCTTAGTTGTATCTCATGATAGAAATTTTTTAGATACTGTTGTCAATAAAATCTACGAGCTGAAAACTGATGGAGTAGAAACTTTTGATGGAGACTATGAAGCATATAAACAAGAAAGAGATAATATAAAAGTAAAAAATGAAGAAGCTGTTAAATCTTATGAAGAACAAAAAAAGGCTAAAAATAGACTGGCTTCTTTGGAAAAGAAACTTGTTAGAATAGAAGAAGAATTACAAAAAGTTCAAGAGCAGATAGAAGAAGTAAATAAGAAATATCTACTTGCAAGAGAAAAAAATAATGTAGATGAACTTATGTCTTTACAAGAAGAATTAGATAATCTTAATCTAAAAATGATAGAAAAATTTCAAGAATGGGAAGAAACAGAGGAAGAATTAAAGACTTTACAATAATATTTTACATAGAAAGGGGCTGTTGCAAACTAATCCTATTGAAATGGATGTAAAAAATAGGTGAAACTACATTCTTAAATTTGCAACAGCCCCTTCTAAAATTATTTAATAATTTCTAGCAAGAAGTCCCTGTAAATGAAGATAGTTTTTTGTATTTATTAACAAATTTATCAATATTAATATTAATATTGACAATAATTTAAAACTATGATAATATTATTACAAATACTAATACTAGGAGCTGATATATATGATAAAAAATCCAAATGATTTATTAGAAACTGCGAAAGAAGAAATAAAAAATTTAGATAAAGGAGATATGTTTGTTGTAAAAGACTTATTTAAAGGCTATGAATGGAATAAAATTGCAAGAGCAGATAGACTTCGTCTAGGTGTATTATTTTTAAGTTGGGTTCAAGGAGATGGAAAAAAATTGGTAAAGATTGAAGAAAAAACTCACTCTGGGCAACAATCTTATACTAAATTATAGAAAATTCTTAGGAAATAAAATTATGAAAAAGAAATTTAAAGATATGATATTTGTAAAAGGTGGGAAATACACACCTTATTTTACAGATGATGAAAAAGAAGTGTATGATTTAGAAGTATGTAGATATCTAACAACTCAAAAAATGTGGCTAGAAGTTATGGAAAATAATCCTTCAAAATTTAAAGGAATTTATAAACCAGTTGACACTGTTACTTGGTGGCAAGCATTAGAATTTTGTAATAAACTAAGTGAAAAATACAATTTAGAACCTGTCTATGATTTGAGTAAAAAAAGAATATTGATGATTAATCAATTAGGAGAAGAAAAAGTAAGTCCTGATATAGCTGACTTTAAAAAGACAGAAGGTTTTAGGTTACCAACAGAAGTTGAATGGGAATGGTTTGCAAGAGGTGGACAAATAGCTATTGATGAAGGAACTTTTAGCTATAAATATTCTGGAAGTGATAATGTAGATGAAGTGGCTTGGTATGATAAAATTTCAAATGATGAAACCAAAAATGTAGGGACTAAAAATCCAAATCAATTAGGACTTTTTGATTGTAGTGGTAATATTTGGGAATGGTGCTTTAATAAAAATGAAAGCACTAAAAATAATAACTATAGTTTTCGTATTGTAAGGACTATTTAATTTAAAAAGCAGGTAGCAACTGCGATTACTACCCACATAAAGTGAAGCCTCGTTTATATTTTCTAACTTCAATTCTAGAAATTGAAATTAAAATTAATATAAACACTTTTAGATAATAATAATATTAAGATTATTACTATCATTGTGATAAGTATTAGTCTGTTCAAGTCTATTTCACCTCCTGTTACTAGGTTACTTAGAGGAACAGACAAAAGGTACAAGGTATTATAACATATTTTATTGACTTTTATAATTTTAAATGGTATATTAAGCTATAAGGTATAGCAATATATCGTGATGAGTATTAGTAAAATAAGGTACAAAACACTACTGACTGCGAAAGGTAGTGTTTTTATTTTTTAAGTTTAAATCAATAGGTAATCTATACAACTCTGAATCAAAAGGCTTTCTCTCTCTAATCTCTAATGAAGTCTCTTTTATAACTGTATTTTTAATTTAAAATTTTAAATTAAAGATACAGTTTTTTATTTATTATTTATTCAAAATGATATATAATAGTATAAATCATTATATTATTTGGAAGGGGATTTTTATGTTAGAAAATTTAATAAAAGATTTTAAAGATATTTTTAAATACAATGGAGAAGTGGAAACATTTTTTTCACCAGGTAGAGTAAACTTAATTGGTGAACATACAGATTACAATGGAGGTTTTGTTTTCCCTTGTGCCTTAGATTTTGGAACTTATGCAGTTGTAAAGAAAA
>ERZ773099.2167-NODE-2167-length-13815-cov-24.097456_pt1 | contig 13815 bp, 8 predicted proteins | sample MGYA00511120_ERZ773099 | MGnify/ENA primary metagenome ERZ773099 (study PRJEB29015, sample SAMEA2738012) | human oral metagenome | biome: human oral; feature: human-associated habitat; material: dental | place: China | collected 2104 ... | reverse complement strand
AGAAGCAGTTCACGGAGGAGCCGCTGAATCCGCGCGACAAGGCGAAGATTCAGGAACTTCTTGAGGGGCGCACGATCCATTTGCCGTACACGGAAGAGCGTACGGTGGAGGATGCGATCCGCGCCTATAAGCTGGGCATTTACTTTGTCGAGCGGCTCGGCTGGCCGCTGCAAAAAAAGGCGGGCTACTGCATGGGGATGGCGTGGGTCTACCGCAATGCGGGGGAGCATGAGAAGGAGGCTGAGATCCTGCGCCGCGCTGCCGAGTTCTATGAGAAATCGGTGATGACGGAACACTATCCCATCAACGGGATGAGTGACAGCATGGCACTCTATATTGCCGGCGCAGCGTACTATCGCATGGAGGACTATGAGAAGGCGACGCAGCTCCTCTCGCAGATTATGAGCGATCAGGAGGTACGCAAGAACGATGTCAAACTCTTTGAGCGCACGCAGAATCTCTGGCTGGATCTGCGTGAGAAGAAGGCGGAAGCGGAGAAGGCGAATAGCTAATGGTGATTGATCTTCCTGCAAATTTCATCGAGCAGGTCAAAAATATCGACTGGAGTGCTGTGCGTGAGGCGGTGAAGGACTACCGTCCTGCGCTCACGGTTCTGCGTGATACATGGGATCGTGAGACCCTTGCGCAGATTTCGGAAGGACATCTCTTCGTACGCGACTCCATACTCAATGAAGCAATCGCAAATAATATTGGGATGCAAGGGACGATTCGCGGCGTTGTCCTACGCTCGCACGCAAACGGGCGTCTGGATCTCGTCTGCACGACAGCGAAGAAATATAAGACGATTGAGCTTTCGGGCACGATTGAGGAATTTATCCACGATGGGGATAAATCGTATGCAGTCTACCGTGTGCGGGAGAAGAATATTCCTGACCATGGCTTCATCTCGTGGGTGTTCTCGCGTATTTCCCTTTCGATGGTGGAGCGCATCATGGGACACCTCGATGTATCTGATCGGTTGCCCGTGGATATTCGCGGAAACAAGATCTATGTTGACTTTCATGAAGTGCTTGCCGCATCGAAGCTGGGGCAGACCGAGTTTCAGGGGCATCCGCTGACCGATATGATCGAGATTGAGGGGGCTGTCGTGCAGGATGGGGGTATCATGTTTGATACGAAGCTGAATGTGCCCGATGATGTGCGTGCGTCGCTTCGTGCCGTGCTCCGTGAAACGGGTTCGCCGGATGCACAGGCGAATACAGGAGAAGGAGGAGAACATTGACAAAAAACGCGTTGATGCGCATGCTTTGTTTTGTGATGGCGGCGATATTCTTTGTGCCGCAGTTTGGTGAGGCGGCAAAGAAGGAGCCGGTTACGGAGAAGATTGTCTTCGTTCCGCATGATGGTCGTCCGATTTCAAGTAAGCAGACGGCGGATGTTGTGCAGCGCGTCGGCTATGATGTCGTCGTTCCGCCGCCGGAACTCCTCGGCTCACGTGAGGACTGGGGGCATCCGGACGAACTCTGGACATGGCTGGACGAGAACCTCGCCCAGCCCGGCGTAAAGGCGGCGGTCATCTCCTCCGATGCGATGATCTACGGCAGCCTTGTCGGCTCGCGCAAGCATGACTATACGCGGTCACAGGTGCTCGCACGCGCGGCGCGTTTTGATGAGCTGCAGCGCACGCATCGCAAGATTCCGCTCTATGTATTCGGCTCGATCATGCGGACGCCGCGCACAGGTGAGGCATCGGGGCATGAGGAGCCGGAGTACTACCGCCGCTATGGTGCGGATATCTTCCGCTACACGGTGCTCCGTGACAAGGAGGAGGTCGAGGGTCTCACGCGCCGCGAGCGCAAGGAATACGATTTCCTCGGACGTCTGATCCCGCAGGAGGCGCTGGCGGACTGGATGGGGCGGCGCGAGAAGAACTATGCGGTCAATGAGTATCTGATTGATCTCCTCCGAAAGCGTGATACGTTCCGCTACCTGACCCTTGGGCGCGACGACAATGCGCCGTTCTCCCAGACGCATCTGGAGAGCCGTCATTTGACGGAGGTGGGGGCGGATCTCGGAAAAACGCGTTTTCAGACGATGGCGGGTATCGATGAGATTGCCCTGCTGATGCTGACGCGCGCCGTGAATGAGCAGAAGCATGAGGTTCCCTTTGTCTTTGCCCGCTATAACTGGGGGCGCGGTGCGGATACGGTGCCGGCGTACTCGGACGAGAAAATTGGCACGTCGGTCGGCGACGCAGTTCTTGCGGCAGGCGGGATGATGGTGCGTGCACCGGAGAAGGCGGATGTCGTGCTCATGGTGAATACGAACCCGGACGGGCGCACGTACGAGGCAAACGCCGTGCTCAACGATGGGACTCCGCGCGAGGGAACGACGTACTTTGCGGACATCGTCGCGGACTATGTGGCAAAGGGGTATCCCGTCTCTGTTGCGGACATCGCCTTCGCGAACGGGGCGGATAATGCGCTGATGGCGGAGCTGCAGCGCCGTGGTTTGCTTTACAAGATTCAGGCGTATGCGGGGTGGAACACGCCGACGAACAGTTCCGGCTTTGCGCTCGGTGAGGGGATGCTTGTCCGCCACATGGACGGGGATTCGATCGATCATCTGCTTACGACGCGCTACCTTGACGACTGGGCGTATCAGGCGAATGTGCGCAACGTGATCGCACGACAGCTGACATGGCTGCGTGGGGATGGCTTCTACGGCAGCCTCGGGACGAAGATCGACGCAGTCAGTATGCGTTCGTCTCACATGATGAATCGCTTCATCGAGGAGAATCTGCCGCCGCTTGCAGAGGTTGACAGCGTTGTCGTGACCTTCCCATGGAACCGGATGTTCGAGTCCGATATTCTGCTGGAGGATCCGGGATTTGCGCAAGAGTATCTTGCAGGGAGGAAATAGCCATGCGGGGAAGGTTTTTGATTGCGTTCTTTTCGGCATCGCCCTCACGGCGTACGGAGAAGGTTGCGCACAAGATTGCCGATGTGATTGGCGCGGATCTTTATGAAATCGTACCGGCTGTGCCCTATACGAAGGACGATCTGAACTGGAACAACGAAAAGAGCCGCTCAAGCGTAGAGATGCGTGATCCGTCGAGTCGTCCTGCGATTGCGGGCGAGATGCCCGATCTCACGCACTATCATACGATCTTTGTCGGCTTTCCGATCTGGTGGTATGTCGCACCGCATATCATCAATACTTTTCTTGAGAGCTATGATCTGACGGGGAAGACCATCGTACCGTTTGCGACATCGGGCGGCAGCTCGATGGGACAAACGGCGGCGCATTTGCGTCCCTCGGCAGAGGGGGCGGTAGTGAAGGAAGGCCGCCGCTTCGAGATGGGGGAGACGCCGATGGCGATCAACTCGTGGATTGCAGCGCTTGGGATCTGAGTCAAGGGAAGCGGGCATAAAATACACGGCATCACTTGCTAATTTTTGAATTACGTCGTATAATAAACATAGAAAAGGTGCTATCGTGTAAACGGTCAGCCCCATTTAGGAATTTGGATTTCGAAAACCCGCCTAAACTTGCTGGGACTAGGCGGGTTTTCCTATGCCTTCAACGCAACGACGCAAATCGTCACCATGAATACTAAGGAAGCACTGATAAATTCAGCCACATCATCTTGGCACATCTTTTTCGCCCTGTCTGTGTCGACAAATCCTCCACATAGCCCTGCTATGCGTCCGGTTTGTCTCCTTGACAGGACAAAAAATCTGTACCAATCTGACAGACTTCATTTTATCAGTGATTCCTTTATTTGAGAAAATTTTTCGATATGCACATATTTATAAACCATTCGTGATTTATGATTCAATTTCCTTCTCACTGTGCGCGTTTTTTCCAATTTTTCCAAAAGGACTGTTGTCGTTAGAAAAGCACTGATAAATTCGAGCCTGCCGCAGCGCTTAGAAGAGAGAAATTTTTGAAATGACTTAATAGCAGACAGGAATCTACTTATTTATGTAGAAACACTGTCATTAAGGATCATTAAGGAATCACTGATATTCTTTGGGAGTTGAGGTTCTATGAATCATTTCGAGCTGTACCTTGATGAGAGCGGTCAGTTCGAGGAGCGGAACAAAAACGGGCGGCCTTCCATTGTCGCGGGCTATCTGATGTCCAAAAGATGCAGTGAGGCATGGGCGGAGTCCCTGTTTGCTAAAACGAAACGGAAGGACGCATCCTTTTCCGAAATCGATACGGATCAATTTCATGCGATGGAAAGCAGATCCGCTGCGCTTCCGGCGTTCAACGTCTGTCTGATGGAGGAGCTGCAGACCGCCGGCGGCGTGATGGTGGTCTTTCAGAACGGACGCGGCAACAGGATCGTGAATTCGGACATCACGTATCTGAATGTATTTGCCGAGGGAATCCTGAAACTGATGTATCACCTGCTGGCGCATTATAAAGATGAGATTTCTCTTAACATCACCTATGCTACCAGACTTCAGATGGAGGAAAAAGAAAAAAGCGGCATTTGTCAGTCCATCGAAAACGATGCCTATTTCGAGCGCATACAGGAACGAATCCTGCTCCGCATGGCTCATATCGCCCCCAACGACCGAAGCCGCCTGCAGTACCGTCTGCATTGGGGGAGCGCCAGAAAATCCCCTCTGCTCATGCTGGCGGATGCCGTCAACTACACCTTGCGCGGGGGCGTGTCCTCCCTGTCACCGGCGCAGAAGGAACGGGTCGGGGCGCTCGCGCAGCTTCGGTTCAAGGTGCTAGAACACAGCGGGTGGGAACAGATACAGGCGCATATCACAAGCAGCCGCTGGGCCGAGGCCGTATACAGCTGGTATGGCGAATACGATGATGAACTCAGAGAGCTGCACGGCAGCGAATTCAACCATCTGATCGTGGAGCGCCTGGAACAGCTGGGAGCGGCAAACAGCAGAGTACAGTTCGAGGTTCTCTCGAACCTCATCAAGATCCTGATCGATACGCGCAAGTACGAAACCGCGAACAAGTTTATGGATCGCATCGCACAGAAATTATTTCCCCTGCTGGCACAGAAGGGGCTGCTTTCGCCCGAGGCGGACTTTGACCTACATTTCCTGCGGCTGACGACAGCGACGCACCAGGGCGATGTGAGCGGTGCCGAAGAACGGATACAAATATGCCGCGAAAAGCTCGCGCGGCTGCCCGCGACATGGGAGACCATGGACTACTATCTGTCCTACAAGCTGCGCGAGGCGGAACAGCAGAAGAACATGTATGATTTCAGGGGCGCGATTGCAAATCTGGACAAATTGGAGCAAATTCTGACGGATGCCGTATCGGTCGTGCAGATGATTGACGACCTGGGCGAATTCGGCGAAAAGATCAAATCGACGACCTTGGGCAAGGTACTCGGCTCCCGTGTGACCGCCCGCTGTTATCTTTCGTACGAAACACCGGAGGAACTGGCATTGGCACGCAGGGACTCGGACGCGGCAATGGAGCAGTTTCACCGTGCGGCGGACAAGGCGCGTCAGTCCATGGTACGCTCTATGGTGGAGTATCTGGACGGGCAATTTGGCGAGGCGCTGCTGTGGCTCGGCAGAGCCTGCGGGGTGGAGGACGCCGCGCCTGCGAAACTATTGGACGTGTTCCGTCGGGATAAAAACGCATCGGTCTTCGGCATTCTGCACTACACCAGTCTTATGGCGCACGCGCTGCAAAAGGGGCATCCGCTGGGAGAAGAACTATTTTCTGCATGGAATGTGGTGCCGCCGGACGCAATCATCCCCGACCAGCGCCTGTATCCTGTGAACATCATTTTATGGAGGATTGGCACGGCAAAGGCGGTCATGCAGCCGGGCGCGGCAGAGCCATACTACAAGGAAGCGATCTCCGTGACCGACAGCAATCCGATGAATCTGCCGCACTTCATGGCGCGGCTTGCCATGAAAGCCGAATACGAAAACATATTGGCGCGGTCAAACAAAGCCAAAACGACGAGAAGTTTCCTCTCCTTCGAGCGTGATTATCAGAAGCTGAAGGAATGCCGGCTCCGTCTGCCGGAGAACGTTCTCAATGAACTGGATTCCTTTTTTGCTGCGGCAAAGGGCGGCAGCAAGGGCGCAGCGCGGTGTGATCCGGCGCGTATTGTTGGAAGCATAGCAATTTTATAGAGTCATCTGGATTTTGAAGGAGCACGACATGGGCAATGTTGAATTTTCCAGCGATTATCTGCCGACGGGTCTGGATCGCATGAAGATCGATCTTCTGTTTGATTTGGCTGCCGGCCATCATGCGGGCAAGGGATTTTCCTACGAGCAGCAGCGAGATTACTACATGCAGGAAATCTACGGGGACGATGCCGACGTACGCAAGATGATCCAATACGGAAAAAACTACAAGCTGTTCTCGGAGTATATGTTCCCGAATCAGCCGTGGAAGATACGGAGCAAAAAGCTTCTGTGCACATTTTTTGCGACCTGCGTGCTGCTGGATTGGATGTACCGGACGGGCGTCTACAGCCTCGCCATCGACGAGACGGAAATGCGCCGCAGCTGCCTCGACGTCGCCGGCGACCTGAGCGGAGAGGCAGAGGTCATGGTGCGCCGCGAAATTGTGTACCTGCACAGCCAGTACACAGCACATCTGACGGAAGCGGATTATGACGCGTACCTGCAGCTGATGAACCGTTTCTCCGTCCCATTCCGGGATACGCTGGAGACCGTAAAAAAATATATGACGGACTATTTCCTTCCGGTCTGCGAGAAGCTTGCGGTTCCGCCGGAAAAACGTCTGCTGTTCCGGTTAGAGCTGGACGCATTGGCCGAGATTCAGATCGGCAACAATGATTTCGTCGACTACATCGCCGCCTTTAAGCAGGCGTGGAGGGAGAAGTTCCCGCAGTACAGCTATGACGACTCGGTGGAGAAGTACCTCCGCAGCAAAAAGGGCATCTGCATCAACGCGTTCGGCAACCGGCTGAAAACCATCCGCAGCGAGCGGGCACTGTTCGATCTGCTGGCGGCAGTGAACATCAAACTGGCTCTTTCCAACGGTGCCGCCGACCCGGACGAGCTGCATGAGAAGGTGACGGCGCAAACCAAAAATCTGTCGGATAACATCCGCAGCCACCTCTTCAACGAGTGCGAACAGAAAATGACCCGCTATTACGACCTCGGGCAGCGGGAAAACTACAGTGCCGCCCTGGCGCAGGAGATGATCCCCTACAAGACGGGGCTGCTGTACGTCAATGACATCCTGATGGAGGAGATCGAGCGACGCGACAAAAGCAACCGGCCGTCGCAGCAGTCCCGCATGCGGGACGATCAGAGTGACAGTGAGATGGAGAAGTATACCCGCAAATATGACGTCCTCATCTCCCAGAAGGATGCGGAGATCTACGATCTGAAGCGCGAGCTGGAATACTACGAGGGCGTCCGCTCGCAGGAGTTCCGCAGCGAGCTGTCCCAGTACACAAAGGCGATGATGGATATTTTTCAGCGGCTGTGCGACCGCAAATACGGTGCACCGCTGAACGAGCTGTACCTGATGGGAAGCGGGCTGTCCGAACTCAGCAGCGAGAAGATGAAGGCAGCTGTTCAGAACTTCCTGTTCGTCCTCGACGGCATCGGGATTTCCCCGTACGATGCCGACAAGATCGGGAAGAAGGTTCCGTTTGACTCCGAGGAGGCCAATGTCGTCTATGCGGTCAACGAAAAGGATATTGCAGAGGGGCTGAACCGCGGCCTTCTCAACTATCCCGGCTGGAGATACAAGGGGGAGAATCTCGTCCTGCCCTGGGTGACGATGGAAACGGAGGCCGACCAGAATGGATAATGCAAAGGACATGCGGCACAAAATCCACATCGGAATCGACCTCGGCACCACCAATACGGTGATGGCAACGTGCAAGATGCCGCGCCACAACATCATGCGCCCCACGATATGCTCGATCAACCAGTACATAATGGAAAACCAGATCGGGATGGAGAAGTCCCTGCCCTCCGTACTCTTTTTCGGTGCAAACGGCAAGGTAAAGGTGGGGCGGTTCGCGCGCGACAAAAAGCAGGACGGCGCGGATCGGCGCATCCTCTACAACACAAAGATCGACATGGGGCGCAAGGTCGTATATGCCAACGAGTACACACCGGTCAAGGCAGCCGCCGACATTCTGAAGGTCTGCCACGACGCCATCCGGCAGACCGTCATGCAGCGCGGGGACAGCGAGTTCCCCGATGTAACCATCACCGTCCCCGCCTCGTTCAACCAGAGCCAGATCGCGGACACCATCATGGCGGCAAAAATGGCGGGCTTTGAAAAGGTGTCCATTCTGGAAGAACCCATCGCCGCACTCTACCACTATATCAACGGGCAGTACGCATCGGGCGCGGAGGACATGATCGACTTCTCGGAAAAAAAGCGCATGATGGTGTACGACATCGGCGGAGGAACGTGCGATGTCTGTGTCGTCGACCTGCAGATTGACGAGGACGACGTCTATGACATCCACTTTGTTGCAACGAACCGCTATACGGAGTTCGGCGGAAACGACTTCGACGAACAGGCTGCGATCGGCATTCTGAACAAGTTGTTCAGACGCTATGAAATCAACGATGCGGAGATCGACGCACCGGAGCTGAAGGCGGATCTGGTCGCCCGGATCATGCCGGCCTGCGAGCAGTACAAGCTATGGTACAGCACGCAGCTGAACCAGGGCTACGGCGAGGACGAAGACCTCCCCACCCCGACCTACGGGGCTCTTCCGCGGTTCCTGACCAAATACGAAAACGTGGAGCTGGACTGCACCTACAGCGAATATCGGGCATACACCGCCCTGTTCTTCAACGACAGCTACCGCCGTCCCACGCGTGATCTGACGGACAAGCTGCGGGACAAACACGTGCTGAAGCCGGTCTATCAGCTGCTGAAGCGGCTGAAGGAGGAGGGCGAACGCGGCATCGACTGCGTCTTCCTGACCGGCGGCATGTCGATGTACCCGCCCATTGAAAAGGCGCTCGCTGCGTACTGCCAATGCCCCGTCCTCAAGGCGGAGGAGCCGATGGAGGCCGTGGCGATGGGGGCGGCGATCTCGAAATTCGTATCCACGCGGAAAGACACCGCCCACATGCTGAATCTGCAGGACGAAGACCCCGCGGAAACCGAGGAAGAATCTGCCTTGGTGCAGGAGCATCGGGATGAGCGTCCCAAACTGCCGGAGGCGATCTTCATTGACGTGGAAAACCAGCTGCCGATGGAGATTATCCCCGCGAACATCGCGATCCCCTGCAGCGGCGAGGTGGAGCATACATTTCACGTCGGCTCAAACGGGGTGCGCTTCCACCTGTTTGCGGGGCAGAGCCAATGGGACCCCGAAATGAGAATCCTCTATGACTACGCGCAGACCTTCAACGATCTTGTGAAACCGAATACGGAGGCGCGCATCCGCTATGAAATCGATGAGGATCGCTTTTTGAAAATGCAGCTGGTCATTTCCGATGTGCGGAATCAGGTGTTTGATCTGACCGTGGACACCTTCGAAAAAATCTGACCGACCGATGAAATGGAGTGCCTTATGGAATCGTCAAATTTCAACAATCCGGCGCTGCGGGATGCGCTGAGCCGGCTCGATCTGTCCCATCTTCCGGAGGCCGTCGCCACCATCCAGGCGAATGACCCCGACATCAGCGGGGGGCGGGTGATCGCCCATGTCAAAAGCAACCAGCTGTTCACGGGGCAGTTCGAAAAATCAGATTTGGAGGCGTTCACAAAGATCTGGACACGGTACCGGAGAAACCCAAAAATGCCGCTGAAGCAGGATCTGATGCAGCAGTCCAAGGCAATGATCCGCAATTACCGCGGGGAGGTGTGCCCGATCGAGGTCATGCTTTACACCTCAAACCTTGCCGCCAATATGTTCATCAATCGTAAACTGTTGGATGAGGTCGCCGATGTCGTCTGCAGCATCGTGCGGGAAAAGGACGGCTTTCTTCGCTCCCTGAAGCATATCTTGCACGTGTGGAAATGGGAGCAGACCATCAATGTCTGTGAGATTGCGGCGGGCAAGCTCGGGGACGAGGAGCTTCTCCGCTACATCTATGACAACTTCCACTATCAGGAAGAAGTGAGCTATGGCTGTTTCTGCGCACTGATGGAGTCCCGGAACGAGCTGTTCGTCCCCGATATCCTCTCCATGGTGCACGACCTTACGGGAACGGATGCCGACAAGCAGATTGGGAACAAGTTCAAGGAAAAGTTCGGCGTCCATTTCCCGGAGTATCGGAAACGGCTGGACGGCAATATGTTTCGGGATGCCAAACCCTACGCCAAGGATCTCGTCCGCCGGATGCTCAACCCCGAGCGGAACGACAACCTGGCGGGACAGTATAAGAACGCCACCAACCAGGACGAGCAGAAATATCTGCTCCACATTGCGACCGAACGAGTCCTACATTTTGACGGCAGCGGCAGCCCCTACGACGCGATCAATACACTGAAGCTCGCCGCCAACGAAGCCGTCAGCGAGCGGCTGTTCCGTTCCCTGGATTTGGGCGGAAATCCAAAACAGCGTTCCCGGCGGATCACCACGGCCGTAATTGCCAACTACTTCGGCGCCATCAACTATCCCCCCGCCATTCAGGCGTTTTCCAAGGTGGATCCGACCCATGAATACTACGCCCCCATCCGCATGGCGCTGTTCTTTCAGGACAAGGTCAGCAGCGATGATGTGGTCGGAGACTTCCTGTCCGAAACGCGCCCCGACCAGATCAAGATGTACCTTGCCTGCTTCTTCAACCTTGGCGAACGGCTTCCCGCCGTCCGCGCTGCCACCGTCCGCTATCTCAGCACGGATCTGGACGATGACCGCCTGTCTGCGGCGATCATGAACTACTACCAGCTCATCCAGAAGTACCGCCATCTGTATGACCCGCAGGTAGGGGAGCTGATTCAGGGCTGGTTCGGCTACGGGACGGCGTTCGGAACGATCCAGATCCGCCTGCAGGAGCAGAACACCTGCCTGAAGATCATCCAGACCATCATCGATGATTTCAACTACAAAAAATATGAGAACTTCCTCTATTTTGTCGCCGAGGAGGGCATGGAGTTCCAGCCGTCCGTCTGTAATCTGGCAAAAACAATTCTTCAGAACCTGAAGAGCACTACCATAAAAGCGTAGAATTGGTTCCGGAGATACGGAAAGGAGGCTCCATGGATTATATACAGAAGGGCATCTTGGATCGCATTCAGCGGCTGCACCATAAAAATTCCCCCAATGTATACAGTACCATGTCACAATACTACCGCATCCTTTTTGAATATCATCTGTTTCTGATGTTCGCCTGCCTCTGGGATCGCAAGGAAAACGTCATCCCGCGCGAAATGCGGCTGGATATCACGAAAAAGATGAAGAAGCCCATCCTGGGAACAACCCTCTCCTACATCATGGAAATGGATCGGATCGGGGAATCCGTGTTCCATATTGATGACGGCTATATTCAGACCATGTGCCGTTTTATCCATATCCGCAACACCTGTTTTGGACATACGGCGATCCTACCGAACGTGCAGGAGGGAAAGTACAAGGAGATCTGTGCGGATCTGGAACGCTGCTATAAATCCCTCCAGTCGTATGAGGACAAATTTTTCGGCAGCGAATGCGAGTTCCGTCTGCGTCAGATGCCGGACTCCGGCCAGCTGACGGTATTCCTCCCGGATCGTAATTATGAATATCGGGACGTAGATCCGCGCATTGCTGCGGAGTTCACCTGCGATGAGCTGTACTATTCCTGTGCGCAGGGGAATTTCTGCATCTCCCCGTTCATACTGGTGCAGGAACAGGGCGTGGACACCGGCAACTATGAGATCTTCTGTTTCAGCGGCTACAAATTGGCGAGTGGAACCTTTGCGTACTATCTCATCTCGGAATTCAGGGACAACTACGAGTACTCTAAGAGTTTTCCCGATTTCTTCACCTCGTACAAGAAGACGAGCGAGCACACCATTTGCCGCTCCAACGGCGTGATTTCCAACCGATTCGACAACAATTACGATTATTTCATCAATATTCCACCATTCACAGGCTATGTCACACAGATCTGGGACTTCCTAAAAAAGAACAAGTCAAACACCTGCCTCACGATCCGCGGCGGCGGCGGCATCGGGAAAACAGCTCTGGTACACTTTATCTGTACCAAGTATCTGTTTGAATCCACCGCAGAGGAGCCGCTGTTCCGCTATGTCATCTTCTGCTCCGCAAAGGACAGGGAATTTCGCCTGGACAGCCGCACCGAGCGCGGCACCATCCGTACGATTGATCCCGGTCGGGCAATCGGCTCCTACCGTGACATCCTGCGCACCATCAGTCGCGTGTTGGAGCTTTCCAAGGAGCCAGACAGTGACGACCATGTGCGGGAGATCGAGGAAGCCTTTTTGCAGGAAAAGGGCATCCTGCTGATCATTGACGACTATGAAACGCTGTCCAATGAGGATAAGGCCGCATCTGTGGAGCTGATCAACCGCATGCAGATCGACCGGCACAAAGTGCTCATCACAACCAGATCCCAATATCTGATTGGGTCGGCGTACGATGTCCGACAGATGGATGAAGATCAGATCATTGCATTCATGACCAAGCGTTTTGAAAAACTGTTGGAAAGCAACCCCCGCTCAGATGCCTGCGAACGCTTCCGCGAATTCCAAGCGGGAGAAAACCGACATAAAATTTTTGCACTGACGCAGGGGCTTCCCCTGCTCGCCATTCAATTTGTCACGCTGCTGCAGCTGAACGGCTTTTCCTCAAAAATCCTGCAAAAGGACTGGAAGGAGAACGCAGAGGATTTTCTGCTGGGAAGACTGTACAGCTATTTCCACACATTCACCTCCAAGCTGCTCTTCCTCATCATCGCCTTCTTTGTCAAATATGGTCAGAACAGCATCTCATTGGATGTGCTGGAGATCTTCTATAAGCTGTACTGTGCACGTTTTGATCAGGTTGATGTGGATTTTCAGCAGGATTTGAATGAGCTGAAGAATCTGAGCATCATCCGCGTTGAGAGTGACTATATCCAAATTAGCAGCAATATCTCTGCGTTTATTCTGGATCAGTGCATACAGAGTTTTCACGAGGAGTATGCGGACGCGAACACCTTTGACGAAAAACTGTTCAAGATCGCGGCGCAGGAAGGCGTGGAGCAGGGTATACTGGACTATGCTCTTGTGCAGAATGCAGACCTTGACATTCACATGGTCAACCTCTTCGCGCTGGAAAATGTGTTGAAATACACGAAGGAATACCGCTTCCAACTGCTGGATATCTTTCTGCAGCAATGTAAAAAAACGAGTGACATGAACGGCATTCGGGATGTGTATGCACGTGGGAAGAAGTACTTCCCCATCGATCAGGAATATGCAGCCCTGTTCAGAAATTACGGCGTCGAAGCAGAGCAACCGAATGCAGATACCGCCCGCATTTCTCCCTTGATCTCACTGGAGAAAGAATTCGAACAGATTCGGGACGATGCCGATGCACTCCTCGGAAACCGCTCCAACACGCGCGCGTACATCAACGAGCAGATCCAGAAACTGCGGGAGCGGATCGGTATCCTCTGCAATGTGAAACTGAAGGAGGCACTGCACAGCTTTTCAGCGGAGGATCAGATGTATGCGAGGAACATCCATGAACTGATCCTGGAAATCAGCCAGACAAAGCAGCTGGACTGCCGCAACAACGAATCGTACAAGTACCTGCTTTCCCTGCTGTCATAGTCCCTCTAGGCGGCAAAGAGCACAGAGGAGGATACGGCACTTGGCAGCACCTGATATTGTCAAGAACAGTTGACAAATTTCTCACAAGGGAACGAACGTTTAAGTGGTTGCGGCAATGGAGTC
>ERZ773099.2166-NODE-2166-length-13821-cov-6.381810_pt1 | contig 13821 bp, 4 predicted proteins | sample MGYA00511120_ERZ773099 | MGnify/ENA primary metagenome ERZ773099 (study PRJEB29015, sample SAMEA2738012) | human oral metagenome | biome: human oral; feature: human-associated habitat; material: dental | place: China | collected 2104 ... | reverse complement strand
ATAGATATAAGTGGCTCTGCAAATCTTAAGATGGACTATGGTACTATTAAAGACAATGAGTCCTATCAGGGTGGTGCTGTAAATGTTGCAGGCTCAGGAAATATAACGGTAGCTAATAATGTAAATATCAACAGCAATAAGAATGATGCCGGCGGAAACTCAAATGTAAGACTTGGTACCGGAAAGACTGTATTGGTCGGAGAAAAGCTTCCAACCGGTTCACGTATCGGTATTACTACAGAAGAAGCACTTACAACTTCAAATATCGGCATCGGTCTTAAGGTAGCTGAAAAAACCGGACAGCATACTTCACTTCCGTATTCGGCAAATAATTTCCCGGCTGATAATTCACCCGGACAGTGGACTGAATTTGGAGCAGGTAATGAATCAGACAATGTATACTTAAAAGCTACACAGGCGGCTTACAGTGTAAGCTATGTGTATAAGAATGACGTTACCGGAGTTGAAACCAGCTTAAGTAATCCTGTAAATGTGAATAAAGTGGCAGGTGACGCTATTGATCAAACTCCGGCAACAGTTGCGGATTATATCTTTAAAAAAGTTGAAATAACACCGGATAATCACGGACTTTCCGTGGATGCTAATACCGGAAAGGTAGTTGGCTCTATGCCGGGTGTGGACGTCAGTGTAAAGTATATTTATGAGAGAAATGTGGGTATAGCATACTTTAAATCAAATGGAGGTGTTCCAAGTACTATAGCTCCTATTGAATCGGCTGCCGGCGGTGCACCAAGTGCAAGCATGCCTACAGTTTCAAGGACGGGCTATACCTTTGGAGGCTGGAGAAAGGTAACAGGCTTTGATGCTTCCGGTAATCCTGATTATACTCAGTACGAAAACACTCCAACTACAGCGCTTCCAAATCCGGTAGCACAGGGTAAGCTTTACTTTATAGCGAAATGGGATGTTGACCCTACTCCTTACCTTTATGAAATAACTCATAAAAATACTAATACTTTAATACCTTTGGTATTTAAACAGGATTCAAATGCTACTAATTATAAGTATCTTGATGAAACAAGGGCGGATAAGATAACTATTCCGGGATATGTAATGACTGCTTATAATGCCGACCCTTCAAATAAGGGTGTATTCGGTCAAACCTATACCGACAGTGAGGGTACTATTACACCGACTACCACCACAGAATATGTAGGAAGAATGCCGCTTGGACCATTAAAGGTAAACTATATGTACAGAGTGGATCCTTCACAGGATTTTCTATTTACTGTAGAGCATAAAACTCCAAGTGGTACAGATGTGGGTACAGCTATCCCTCCGGTAAGAAGAAGGGCTGAGGCTCCTATAAGTGCCGAGCCTAGAAATATACCGGGCTACAGATTAAGAGATGTTGCTGTAACAGTCGGAAAAACTGCGAATATGACTGCTTATATTGTAGGTCTTGATGAGATGGCAGGGGGCAATTCCAATAACTTCTTTGACAGCGACAGGAAGTTCAACGGTTATATGCCGAACCAGGCAGTTACAATAAGATATACTTATGATGCCGACGGCTATGCAGTGACCAGAAACTATATAGATACAACCAATAACAGAGCTATAGGTACTCCGGTATCTATAGGCGGCTACCAAGACAATCAGGCACTTACTGCGCAGGATACCGGCGGAGTACTCAGTGCTCCGGCTACCAGATACGGATATTTATATTCAGGCACCAGCGACATAGATCCTGTAGGCAGTCCTATCACTGTAGCAGGTAACGGAAGCATCACCGGTACCGTAGCTTCAAGCGACATCCTTGTGAATCACAAGATGAACAGAGATGCAAATTATTGGAAGCATATGAACTTCGCAGTCGGAAATGCTCCTTATAACAAGGGAAGCATATCAACTGTTGCACCTATACAATTTTTAATAGATGACCCGTTGACAACAAATGTTGAGGACGGAGCTCATACCTTTAAATTTATACAGGACAACAACACTTTACCGACTCCTACCGCTCAGGATGCACCTTACTACAGGTTTGAGGGCTGGTACACCGATGCCGGCTGTACAAATAAGGTGCTTGACAATACAACCTTTAAGGGTGATGTCACACTGTATGCAAAATTTGATAAAGACCCGGCATACTGGGTAGATATTAACTTTGACAGTGATGACAAGGGAAGCATCACAGGAAATACCTCACTTAATGTAAGAAGAGATGCTACTTGGGCTTCTATAGCTGCAGAGCGTGCTACTCCGGTTGAGAGCGTACCTAACTATGTATTTGACAAGTGGACCATCAATGGTGCTACAGTTGAAGACGGTACAGTACTTATAGGAGGAACCTACCATGCGAACTTTAAAAAGAATCCTGTTATATGGGGTCTTAGAATAGGTGACTTCAATGCTTCAGGTCATATAAATTCAAGTGGCAAGGGACAGATAAGAGTCAGAGAAACTCAGCCGGGCAATGTATACATAATTACTGATGAAAATGACAATGTAGTTGCAGTACGTACTGCTCCTGACGGCAATTTACTTACTTTTGACGGACTCTATCCGGGAACTAAGTATTTTGTACGTGAGGCGGCACCGGGCACTACAGCGGCAATAGGACAGCCTGCACCTTCAGGAAACGGCATAAGCATTCCTAAAGAGGTAAAAATACCTACACTTGAAGACAACTACAATGTAGGCTTTGACCCTGTAAATGAAGACAGATCACAGATAGTTGTAAATCCTGCCGACCCGGATTCAGACTATGCAATTTTAGATGAAGACGGAAATGTAGTAAACTATCCCGGCAGTGATAACGGCTGGAAAACTCCGGTTGGAAAAAATCCTTCAACCGTAACCTTTGACAACCTTGACCCGAGCAAGACTTATACAGTGGTTGCAAGGAAGAAAGGTGACACAAGTGTTACCGCAGCTTCTAAGAAGGACCTTGGAACCAGCGTAAGCGCCAATCCGGGTGATACCTTGGAAGCAGCTAAATACATCGTTGAGGTAAAGCCCGGCGACAACAATATAGTGAAGATACTTTCCGTAGGTGGAAAAACTCCTTCAGAGCACATCAACAGCACCGACTTAAAGGTAACCGATGCCAAAGCCGAGGACGAGGTAAGCGTACATGCTGAATCGGTTGACAGCAATGGCAAAGCATTTAAACACTGGGTGGTAATTGCAGGAAGAAGCAAGAACATTTCAGGAAAGATAACAACACCTGATTTCACATTTAAGCTTAGCGGAAGCAATGTAGTCTTAAGAGCCGTATATGAGAAATCAAGACCGAATGCACACAGCGGAAATGCTGCAAATGCTATAGTGGATGAAGAAATAAGAGGCGGTGCTTCAGGCGAGTATTCACTTGACCCTGACGGCATAGAAGGCGTTGAAAGCCGTCTTACTACTCCTGAGGACAGAGTACTGATAGGTCAGGATGCGGATGTAAGGTACAGAGTAGTCTTTAATAAGAGGACTGCAACTGCAGCTGAAACTGCTGATGTTAAAGCTGTGTCCGTATCAGGCATAGACCATCCGGAAGCCTTCACTACCGCATGGGGACTTGATATTAAAGCTGAAAGATATGTTGACGGCAGATTTACAGGCAACATCATACCGGCTCCGGCTTCACCTTCAAATGCTACAGTACCTGTACTTGTACAGCTTCCGGCAGAAGACAGCGATATGATGGATTATCAGCTCTTTGATGTAACTGATGCTGCTACACTTGCAGCTGGTGCAATAGACAACTTTGCAGCTGATGTAAGCAATAATCCTGAAAATACCGCAGGCTACTTCGCTTTCTCAGGTGAAATCGGTCATAAGTATGTACTTGTTTATTCAAAGGCATTCAGGCTTAAATTTATAGACAATAATCAGTCATTATATTACCTGGATTTAAATAATACTAATAATAACTTCTACCATACCTTTAAAGTAAGAAAGAAGGATTCGGTTTCGCAGTATGCAAGCGGCCCGGACGGATACGGCAAGGTAATGGATTATGTAAGTAATATAATGAGAACTCCTTTTGAAGACATCTACGGTGTTCAGTATGATTATGTGGCATGGAGCAAACGCAATATGCCGGAGGCTATCAGAGAGTTTAAGGACGACTCTGAGGTAACCAGCAGACTCCTGCTGTATGCATACTATAAAGATAACCGTAAAGCAAAGGATTCAGCTTATAGTAAGCTTGAAGATCTTAAGATACATGCACAGGATGTAGCAAGAAGTCCATACTTAAAGTCAGATGAGGTTGAAGATCTTCAGAAGGCAATTGCACGTGCTGCTGCAAGACTTGCACAGAAACGTGGAGAAATCCTTGATAAGTCACTCTTTGAAGCCGGTGCCTCACCTGAGGACCCGAAGCGTATGGCAAATCTCAGAGAACTTCAGGAGTGTATTGATGAATTGGAGCGCTTATTAAGCTATTATGAGGATTTAATCTCTGATAGAAGCAATAGATTTATAAGAGTCACCGGCGGAGGCAGCTCAGGCGGAAGCGGAAGTGCCGGACGCGGTAACGGAACTGCAGAAAGACCATTTGAGTTAATCGGTGAGAGAACCTTCTCTCTCGGTGTTGACGGAAACTGGAAGATAAACGAAGCAACCGGAAAATGGTCATTTGTATTAAATGGAGGACTTCCATTAAATAATACCTGGGGCAAGATACAGTATGCCGATGCGGCAACCGGAAAGCTCCTTACAAAATGGTATTTCTTTGATAATCAGTCATCAATGGCACAGGGCTGGTACCATGATGAAAGGACTGATAAATGGTACCTCCTTAATGATTCAAACGGAGCTGACGGAGGACAGATGATAACAGGCTGGCATAAAGATGCTGCAGGAGTATGGTATTATCTTGACCCGGTAGTTGGAGAAATGTATCTCGGCTGGCATCAGGTCGGCGAGCACTGGTACTACTTTGCACCAAATGCCACAGAGGGTCATCCACAAGGCTCACTTTATGTAAGCACTACAACACCTGACGGTTATAGAGTGAACCATGACGGTGAATGGGTGCAGTAGAGCGAGAAGGAGAGATAGTGAATGAAAAAAATTAATTTAAAAAGGCAGGTGGCTTTTACACTGTCTGCCAGCATGGCTTTTGCCATGCTGGCACCGGCTGCGCCGGCTCATGCGGCGGCTTATAAGAAAATATCGTTTAACCTTGGAATTTATGAAAAATATGAGGGGGCGGCACTTAATGTTTTAAATCCCGGAGCTAGCGGAAAAATAACGGATACCTATCCTATCGGAGCCAATTATCCGGCAGATACGGGAACGAATGGTCAGGCAACATCCTCAGTCAACCCAAATAATCTTGAAATGCCTTGGTGGAACGTAGACTGGAGCGGCTATACCAGCAGCCCTGTAGTAATACCTGATCCTAAGCCAAATCCTAGTTGGGGAAATCCTAGTTTAGCTTTTGGCTTTACTGGTTATGCACTTGAAGGCTGGTATGAAAAGCCTTTTGCCGATGACCCTACTCAGCAGAGAGTAAATAAGCTTCCAACAAGATTTCCTGTTCAAACAGCGGGAGATCACAGCGATGAAAAAATCTATTATGCGCATTATGTATCAGATGGTACTACTTATAATTTTAAGGTAAGTCATAAAGATACTACCAATACAGGAGCAGCAGGCATTCTTGGAGTATTTGATGACAGTGCTACTACTAATGTAGAGGAAATAAAAGAAGACCCTGTAAAGACTGATAAAACTTTGGTATCTGTACAGGCAAGACCTAAGGTAATACCGGGCTTAAAGGCTAATATTCCTGTGGTTACCATAGGCGGAGTTGAAGCCAGTGGTGTTAATGCAGGATTAATTGGTAAGTATAATTTTACAGTGGATGCCGACAACAATGTAACGGGCAGCATCATTAATAAGGAAGTACAGGTTGATTATACTTATATAGTAGATACTACAAAAACCTTTAACTTTACGAGTGAGCATGTTTACTTAAATGCTGATGGCAGTGCCGTTACCAATCGTAAGCTGGAGAGGGCTTCACTTAACGCAAATGTCGATATTGCTTCAAATGCGGCAACGGTTAATGTAAGGCAGCCCGACCAGGCTGCGATAACTCCGCAAAACGGCAATCCACAGGCAAGATATAAGCTGGTTACTGCTGACGGAATAAACCCGGCAACCGGTGCGACAATTGCCAATCCTGAGGTTAAGAAACCCTATTATACCGCAGGTACTGTTGCCGAGCCGAACCGTTTCGTAGTGGCACATAGCGGCATCTTTGATTCTGCTAATGCAGTTGGCGGCAGGATGCCTAACCAGAGTGTGGGCGTAAGATATACCTATATGCCTAACCCGAATTACCAGATACATGTATCAGTAAGCTATGTTGATGAGAATGATCAGCCTATAGCAGCGCTGGTAAAAACTGCAACGAATGCAAGCTGGAATATAAACAATGATAATACTGTAGAGTTTAATGTAGCTCCTCACGGAACAGTAAGTATTCCGGCACCCAGCCTTAGCTCAGAAGGCTATGGTGCTCCTAATTATGTATATACCAGCAATGCACTTGAAGTAGCAAATACTGTGAATAACTATGCTGCCAATTCTGCTGCCGGAAATTATGCGGTTACTATAAAGGATGCTACCATTGCTATGAAGATTACCTATACTAAGGACCCGGCACGCTGGGGCAGAGTAACTATCGCTAAAGAAGGTGTAGGAAGTCTTAAAAATGCGGACCTTACAGAATATGATAATGCTCAGGCTAATCCTATAAGCCTTAAGAAAAATATTAGCAATGAAGTGGCTGTAAGCTATGCGGTACTTCCAACCCCTGAAGCCATTCCGGGCAGCGGCTATGACTTTGACGGCTACTATATTTCAGGTACCAACATTCCTATTAATCCGGTCGGAGATACCAATGTAGCGGCACCTTATAAGTTAGATGCCAGATTCAAGCCTAACAGCGAATGGAAGTCACTTACCTTTAAATTCGGCAATACTGCCACTCCTCACGGTTATATGTCACCTACCGGAGGCAAGACCCTTACAATATATCCTAAGGACAATGCCGGAAATGCCAGAATAATAACTCTTGGACAGTTATCAAGCGGTTTTACTGATGCTCAGACAGGTACGGACTACTCTCTGGAATTTCCTCAGGTAGTAGCCGATGCCGGCTATGAAGTAAGATGGTATGACGAGAACGGAGATCGTGTTCTGGATACCGAAAACATGGCGGACAGAGTAGACGGTGCTATATTCACTGCTTACTGTGTATCTCCATTTGTTGCAAGAACTCCTGAAGCACAGGGCATGATAAACAGCAATGACGGCTCGGTATCAATCAACCTGCTTGCAGCTTCAGACGGTCTTACCTATAACTCAGACCCAAGCTCATATTATGCGGTGACTGATGAAAGCGGCAAGATAGTAAGGCTTGTTAGAAACCGTGACCTTCAGGCAGCTAACGGGGTTATTGCAGGTGTACTTCCCGGAAAGAAATATCAGCTGCATGAGCTTCAATCAAATGTCGGAATTAACGGTATTGTAACTGAAGGCTCTATGATTACCGACATTGATCCAAGCATTAGAAGTGCTGTACCTAAGGATGTAAGTACACCGGTCAGTGTAACTCCTGATGTGGCGGTTGATGTTAATAATGACAGAAAAAATCAGGTTACTATCTCACCGGTAACACCGGGAATGAAGTATGCAATTCTTGATGCAAACGGCAATCCTGTACCGGGTGCAAACTGGAAAGCTCCGGCTTTTGGTGAAAACAGTGTAACCTTCGGCAACCTGGCACCGGGTATGGTATATTCGGTTGTAGTTAAACCGGCTTCAGATGCCAGCCTGCCATCTACTGATGCTTCACTTGAAAGACTGCCGTTTACTGCTTCCGCAGCAGTAAATGCTGGAAATAAGTTGAGCTTTGCAGGCATTGATGTCACTGAATTGGAAAGTACGACAAATCCTCCGGCTGATTACAACGATGTACCTACAGGTCAGGCTATGGGCTTTACCGCTCCTACTTTGCATGATAATAAGGCATTTAGAAGATGGCTTATAATAAGCGGAGCTGAGAGTGCAGTTGTTGCAAACGGAAGAAGAATCAATGTGACTATGCCTGCCGGAAACCTGATTCTTCAGCCCTTCTATGCTACACCTGGAGAGCATGCCGACTGGGGAAATAACCTTGTTAGCCCAAATGTTGATAATCAGAGTGTAAATGCAAGTATTCCTTCAATCCCTGAAGTTCCGGGCAAGAAACTTAGGGTCCATGTAGAAAAGAGAGCAGTTCCGACAGCGATGGCAGCACAGATAGATGCTCTTGAAACCGGCGGTCATTATAAGGGACTGTGGATGCTTAAAGCCAGCCTGGAAGAGGAAGTGAGTGCAGGCAACTGGATACCGTTTACTATCCCGGCAGGAAGCACCTACAGTACGGATATAGCGGTAGATACCGGAAGATTAAGTCCGAACCGCACTTATTCACTTTATAAGGCTACTTCAAGCAATGCAGCTCCGGAGCCGATTAACAATGTAATTGACCCTAACTGGCAGGATGCAAACTCCGGCTATCCAGGACACTTTACTCATAACTATGAATTTGGAACCAGCTATATATTAGGCTATACGCTTCCGGCTTTATACAGAATCACTATCAAGGAAAATATAGGCAATCAGCTGCTTGCTCAGTTTGATATTCCAGAAACTGATGTTTTAGCAAATCATGAGTCAAAATATGCTTCCTTTATCAGACAGTCTGAGGTTGACAATAACGGTATCACTTGGACTTATAAGGGATTAAGCTTAAGCGACGGTGACTTTGATGAATTTAATCCTGTGGCGGCTCTTGATGACGATAAGACAGTCTATCTTTACTATGCAAATGACAGGGATGAGAGAAATGCCGCTGAAGCTAAGCTCAATCAGCTTAAAGCCGAGGCTGAGGCACTTTTAAAGACTTCTTTAAAGTATGTGCAGAGAAATAATTTAAATTCTGCACTGCGTGAGGCTCTGGCTGTGCTTAATAAAGTAAATCCTAAGGCTACTACTGCTGAGCTTTTACAGGCTATAAGCAGACTTGAAACCGTACTGAATGACATTAAAAACGGCGGCTCGGGCGGCAGCAGCAATGGCGGCTCAGGCGGCGGAGGCGGAGGCGGCGGTGCTGCCAGCAAGGGCATAATAGCTGAGACTAATGCCAATACCTCTGCAATAAGAGTAGGTCAGGACGGCAACTGGGAGCTTGTAGATGCTGCAAACCATATCTGGCAGTTCAAGCTTAACGATGGCTCAAAATTAAAGGGCTGGGCTAAGCTTTCATATACCTATAATGGAAAAGAAAAAATCGCCTGGTATCACTTTAATGATGGAGAAAACATGGACAGCGGCTGGTACTATGATGCTTCCGGAAATAACTGGTATTATCTCTCAGAAGACCATAACGGCTTCTTTGGAGAGATGAAGACCGGCTGGCATTTTAATAATCACGATTATAAGTGGTATTATTTAAATCCGGCAGACGGCAGTATGCTTATCGGATGGCAGAATATAGGCGGAAACTGGTATTATCTTACAGTAACTGCGAATATTCAATCCTGGTTCTTTAACAGCGATACCAGAAGATGGGAATACCGTACAGATGTCAAACATCCTTACGGATCCTTATTTATAAATGAAGCTACTCCTGACGGTTATAATGTCAATTCCGATGGAGTGTGGAATTAATAATTAGTTTATATAAGTATTATTATAAAACTTAATATTCTAAACTAAAGATAAAAGCTAAGCTCTATAAATCGCTGGATCCAGCGATTTATAGAGCTTTCTTTATAAACGTTAGGACAATACGTACCTTGATTATAGAAAGGCTTTAAGGAAATAGGAAGTTTATATGGATAAATTTATTGAAGAAATTAAGAAAGAAATTATGTTGGATGAGCAAAATCTTATATTTACTAAAGAGGGGCAGAAGCCGTTATTTCACATATACCCTAATTCACGTATACTTGTAATAGGTCAGGCTCCCGGTATAAAAGCTATGAAAAGCAGAATATGTTGGAATGATCAAAGTGGAAAAAGGCTTCGCAGCTGGATGGATATAGATGAGGATATTTTTTATAATTCCGGTCTAATAGGTATAATGCCTATGGATTTTTACTATCCCGGAAAAGGAAAAAGCGGTGATTTGCCGCCAAGAAAAGGATTTGCACAAAAGTGGCATGAAAAAATACTTTCTCATTATAATAATATAAAGTTAAAGATATTGGTTGGAAGTTATGCACAAAATTATTATCTTGAGAAATTTAAGAAAAAGACATTAACTGAAACAGTAGCTGCCTATAAGGAATATTTGCCGAATTACTTTCCTGTAGTACACCCCTCCCCGAGAAATATTATGTGGCAGTTAAAAAATCCATGGTTTGAGGAAGAAGTTGTGCCACAGCTTAAAAAAGAAGTAAAAAAATTGCTGAAATAGTTTACTATCAAGTAAAAAGGTATATAATAAAACAGTAGGTTTTATTAATTATTACTGTTTTAAAGGTAATATCTCTTTTAAGAAAGGAAGGAAGATATGTCAATGGTAAATGACAGAAAAGCTGCAATTATAGGCTGCGGCTTTGTAGGGTCAAGCTCAGCTTTTGCTCTTATGCAAAGCGGACTTTTTTCAGAAATGGTTTTAATAGATGCGGATATAAACAGGGCAGAAGGGGAGGCGCTGGACATAAGTCACGGACTTCCCTTTGCAAAGCCTATGAAAATATATGCAGGAAGCTATGATGATATAGCAGATGCCGCAATTATTATAGTGACAGCGGGTGCGGGGCAAAAACCCGGAGAAACAAGGCTTGACCTGGTAAAGAAAAATGTAGCTATATTTAAATCAATTATTCCTGAGATAGCCAAAAGAGAATTTAACGGAATTTTGCTAATAGTTGCAAACCCGGTAGATATACTAACTTTCGTTGCAGCTAAATTAAGCAAGCTGCCCGAAAATCGTGTATTTGGCTCAGGTACGGTTTTAGACTCAGCCAGACTTAAATATTTGCTCGGGGAGCATCTTAATATAGATAATAGAAGTGTGCATGCATTTATTATCGGGGAGCATGGAGATAGTGAGATAGTGGCATGGAGCAGTGCCAATGTATCTGGTATACCGATTAGTGATTTTTGTGAGATGAGAGGTTACTTTGCTCATAAAGAATCAATGGAAAAAATTGCGGAAGAAGTAAAAAACAGCGCTTATGAAATAATAGAGAAAAAACATGCGACTTATTATGGTATTGCAATGTCGGTAAGGCGTATCTGCGAAGCGATAATAAGAGATGAAAAGTCTATATTGCCGGTATCCTCTATACAAAGCGGTGAATACGGCATAGAAAAGGTAGCTCTCAGTCTGCCTGCCATAGTGGGAAGAAGGGGCGTAGAGAAGGTGGTGCCGATAGAATTAAGTGAGAGCGAAAAAGAGCAGCTGGTGAAGTCTGCAAATACGCTGAAGGAGGTAATAGAAAATTCAGTAGATTTATAATTGCTTGTTTTAATTTTACAATGCTGAAATAATATAGAAAGAATGAAAAAATAAGGGTCCTTTAAATTACTGTATTTGGTAGTTTATGGGACTTTATTTTAATTTAAGGATATATTATATTGAGCATTGAAAATAAAAAGTATACTTTTCAGAGGATGAGTTTATAAAAGACTGGCTTATTTATAATTTGATAGTTGTCTTGATATACAACTACTATTTGTTGTAATAATAATTAAAATCTAAAAAAAGCTTAATTAGTGAACTATTTAGCAGGAACTTACAGAAATATTACGAAGTTCTTGCTATTTTTTTATTATTAAGAATTATATAAGATATTATTGTAAAAAAATTATAAAAATGTTATACTGCATTTAATATTTAGATAAAGTGTGTCTGGATATGGTTTAGGTAATCTTCTATAATAATAACGGCTCCAGTTTTTCAAAAAATATAAATAAATAAGGAGGCAGCTATGACAAAAAATAGATTTGTTAGGCTATGCTTAGTTTCGTCACTGCTTGCAATTTTACTTTCAGGCGCTGCACTCGCAGGAGAGTGGAAGGAAAGCAATGGAAACTGGCAGTATGTCAATACTGACGGAAATCCGGTACAGGATAAGTGGATAAAGTCAGGTGACAGGTGGTTTTACCTTGGAGGCGACGGCAATATGCTGAAAAACTCTCTCGTTCAGGACGGAGGAGAGCTTTATTATGTCGATGCCGAAGGGGCTATGCTTGCAGAAGCATGGAAGGAGGTGCAGGACCCTGATGACGGAGAAAAGTACTGGTATTATTTTACTAAGACCGGAAAAGCTCATAAAAACAGAAGTGATAAGTTTTCCGCAAAAGAAGTGAATGGAAAAAAGTACTTCTTTGATGATACCGGTAAGATGGTAACAGGCTATGTCACTGCGGAGGGGCGGAAAGTGGATGCAGATAATAGGGCTCCTTATATTGATACTACTTATTATTTCGGCGAGGATGGTGCTATGTATACTAATAAGTGGTACAGGTATGAAAAGGTGGCAGACGATAATCTTTCCAGCAAGCTTGCCGGCAGAGAGTATCAGTATTTCAGTGAAATGTGGCTTTACTTTGATGCAAACGGCAAGAAAGTTAAAGCGGAAAATGATACCAATGCAAAAATCAAGGAAATCAACACTAAAAGATATGCCTTTGATGAAAACGGTATCATGATGCCGCAGTTTTCTGTAAATAATTCAGAAATTTCAATTGCTACAAACAGTAATGCCAAGCTGCGTTATGGCTCAGAAGATAATGACGGTCATCTTGCTGCGGAATACTGGGCATTTAAAGTCCCAAGCGTTGCCATGAGCGACAAGGACTTTGATGAGCAGGAATTCAGCTGGTTTAGAACAAAGCTTGACGGAACTGTATATAAAAACAGAATCTACGGTGTCTATGGCAGAAAATATGCTTTTGATGAAATCGGACGTATGCAGACAGGCTTTGTAATAATGAATGCAGATGGAACCTTCTCCAAGCAGTTTGACGTAGATGCTTTCAGCAGCGGAGATTTTAAGGATACTGAAGCAGGAATTGCTGATGTCCTGCCTGTAATTAAGAGAGGAGATATGTATCTGTTCAGCTCTGACGAGTTAAATGACGGTTCTATGATTGCTGGAAGAGAAGCTTCTGTAGTGCTTGCTGACGGTGTTGCAACCTTCGGCTTTAAGCAAAACGGTATCGTTTACGGCAATAAAAACCAGCTTCAAAGAGTCAAGGGCAAATATTATATAAACGGACTCAGACTTAGTGCCGACCCTGAGCTTGGATACGGAGTTATATTTACAAAAGACGGCGACAGAATAGTTGTAGATAAAGCCGGAAGCCGAATCAGGGGCAACAGAAGGATTTTAAAAGACACGGAGGGATATTGGATAGTCATAGAAAACGGTAAATTCTTTGCAAGACTGGATGATGCCGATAAACCGAGATGGAAGGACGGAGTGCTTTACCACTATGATGCGGACAGGTCTTTAAAGACTGATGCAGAAAGGTATAGCAGAGGTCCTGTACAGGATTATGAAAAAGACTTAAACCTTGGAGGTGGATTCCTTGTTTTTAAAGAAAGATAACTGTAGTAAAGAACTCATCTGCTTTTACAGAGAAATGGGTGATACTTTACTCAAAAGGATATAGGGAGGTATTTATTTAATGAAAAAGAGTTTTTTAAAAAAGCTTAAGCAGGCTGCCGCAGCTGTATTATCAGCGGCTATGGTGGCGGGAGGGATGCAGGGCTTTGGATATGGAGTAAATAATGTACAGGCGGCAACGGAGCTGCAGCCGAATACAAAGCTTCAGAGT
>ERZ773099.2165-NODE-2165-length-13826-cov-29.122068_pt1 | contig 13826 bp, 11 predicted proteins | sample MGYA00511120_ERZ773099 | MGnify/ENA primary metagenome ERZ773099 (study PRJEB29015, sample SAMEA2738012) | human oral metagenome | biome: human oral; feature: human-associated habitat; material: dental | place: China | collected 2104 ... | reverse complement strand
GCACCCGAAAGTTATGCGCCGGCCACCTTTTCCCGCCCCGTCGACGCCCCGGACCGCGGCGGCGGCGGGGGCGGGGGCCGTCGGCCGAGCGCTCCGGGTGCGGCGCGCAGCATCGCCGCGGCCGGAGCCTCCACAGGGGTCGCGCGGCCCGACGAGGCGGAGAAGGCTCCCGCGGAGCCCGCCCGGGGCGGGATATGGCGCTCTGGGAGGATCGTTCGGGCCGGCACACCGGATGCGCTCGGCGATTTCCGCATGATTCCGCGGTTGCGACGCCGATGCGGCGGGGTGCGGGGCGGAACGATCCTCCCAGAGCGCCAGAATCGGAATCCGATGGGGCCCACCGAGCGCCCCGACGCGCTCGGGGTCGGTGGCGGAGCTCCGGCGCGCCCGCGAGGACCGACCCCGACGACCACCCGGCCAAGGACTCCACCGGACACGCCCGATGAGCCGCCAATCACCCCGCGCACCCGCTCGAACCGGCTTCGTCAGTGCTCCGGACAGCACCGCCGATCGTCCCCGCCGACCACAGGAGCGCGGACCCGCGTCTGCTACGCCTCTTTCCGTCTGCTGCGCCCCTTCACCCTTCACTGTACGAGAAAAGAGAGCGTAGTAGAGGGCGAAGGGGCGCAGCAGACGGAAAGGAGCGCAGCCGAGGGTGAAACGGGTGCAGCCGAGGGCGAGGAGGCGCGGCGACGGGCAACCGGATGCATCGATTCGAATGTTGTTTCCGCCGGTCTCGCGTGTCTTTTCCGCCGGTTTCGGCGATGGGGGTGGCGAGGCTAGCGTGACGGCATGAGCCCGCAGCCCCCTGTCCCCGCCTGCCCGCCCGGGTCTCACGCCCGTTCCGACGCCGCCCCGACCGGCCCCACCTCCCCCATCCGCGAGCGCGCCGAGTCGGTCCTGCGCGCGCTGGTGGGGCGCGAGAACGCGGCGCTGCGCGAGGACCAGTGGCGCGCCATCGAGGCCCTGGTCGTCGACCGGCGCCGGGCGCTGGTGGTTCAGCGCACCGGCTGGGGCAAGTCCGCCGTCTACCTCGTGGCCACCGTCCTGCTGCGCGAGGGCTGGGGCCAGCGGGCCGACGGCGCCCCGGTCCCCTCCCCCGGCTCGCGCGCCGGCGCCGGGGCGAGCGTCATCATCTCCCCGCTGCTGGCCCTCATGCGCGACCAGGTCGCCGCCGCCCGGCGCGCCGGCATCAACGCCGTCACCATCAACTCGGCCAACGCCGCCCAGTGGGACGAGATCGAGGCGCAGGTGCGCGCCGGGGACGTCGACGTCCTGCTGGTGTCCCCCGAGCGCCTCAACAACCCGGTCTTCCGCGACGAGGTCCTGCCCCACCTGGCGGCCGGCGCCGGGCTCGTCGTCGTCGACGAGGCGCACTGCATCTCCGACTGGGGGCACGACTTCCGCCCCGACTACCGGCGCATCCGCACCCTGCTCGCCGAGCTGCCCCCGCGCACGCCCGTCCTGGCCACCACCGCCACGGCGAACCAGCGGGTGACCGACGACGTCGCCGAGCAGCTCGCCGGGGGCGCCCCGGGCGAGCGGGCCCCCGAGGTCCTCGTCCTGCGCGGCACCCTGGAGCGCGACTCGCTCCACCTGGGCGCCCTCCTCCTGCCCGACGCGGCGACCCGCCTGGCCTGGCTGACCGGGTACCTGCGCGCCACGGCGGGCTCGGGCATCGTCTACTGCCTCACCGTGCGCGCCGCCCTCGAGGTCGCCCAGCGCCTGCGCGAGGCCGGGCTCGACGTGGCCGCCTACACGAGCCGGACGGAGGCGGCCGAGCGCGAGGGGCTTGAGGAGGACCTCAAGGCCAACCGGGTCAAGGCGCTGGTGGCGACCAGCGCGCTGGGCATGGGCTTCGACAAACCCGACCTGGCCTTCGTCGTCCACGTCGGCGCGCCGAACTCGCCGGTGGCCTACTACCAGCAGGTGGGGCGGGCCGGCCGCGGCGTGGAGCGGGCCGAGGTGGTGCTGCTGCCCGGGGCGGAGGACCGGGCCATCTGGGACTGGTTCGGCTCCCAGGGCTTCCCGCCCGAGGACGAGGTCCGCGCGGTCCTGGACGCGCTGGCGGCGGCGCGGGCGGACGGCGAGGGTGTCTTGAGCACCTCGGTGCTGGAGACGGCTACGCACCTGCGGCGCGGACGCCTGGAGTCGATGCTCAAGGTTCTCGACGTCGACGGCGCGGTGCGCCGCGTGCGCGGGGGCTGGCGGGCCACCGGCCGGCCCTGGGTCTACGACGCCGAGCGATACGCGCGCGTGGAGACGGCCCGGGCCGACGAGCAGGGCCTCATGCTCGCCTACGAGCACCTTTCGGCGCCGCAGTGCCGCATGGCCTTCCTGCGCGGGGTCCTGGACGACCCGGACCTGGAGCCCGCGTGGCGCTGCGGGTCCTGCGACCTGTGCGGGGGCCTGGACCTGAGCCCGACGGCGAGCCGGGAGGATGTGGCGGCCGCCCGGAGGTCCCTGGACCGCGTGGGCGTCGTCATCGAGCCGCGCAGGCAGTGGCCCGCCGGCATGGGGCGGTTGGGTCTGGGGGACCTGCGGGGGCGGATCGCCCAGGCCGAGCGGCCCGGGCCCGGCATGGCGGTGGGGCGATTGGACGGCCTGGGCGTGTCCGGGCCGCTGCGCGAGCTGGTCGGCGCGCAGGGCGACGGCGAGGTGCCCCTCGCCCTGCGGGACGCGGTGGTGGAGGTCGCCGGCCGGCTCGGGGCCGATATCGCGGGCGGGTCGGAGCCCGACGGCGCCGGAGCCGGGTCGGACTCCGGGGTCGGCGCCGGGTCGGACGGTGGCGGAGGTGTCGGCGCCGGCGCCGGGTCGGATGGCGGGGTCGGCGCCGATGCGCCCGACGGCCCCGGGTCCGGGGCGGGCGGGCTCGTCGTCGTCATTATCGAGTCGCGCCGGCGTCCGCGGCTGGTGCGCCAGCTGGGCCGCGCCGTCGCCCGCACCCTGTCGGCCGCGCCGCTGGGGATCGTCGGGGCGCGGGGCGAGCCGGGGCGCCACGACGTGGGCTCCGCCTTCCGCCTGGCGGAGGTCGCCCGGTCCCTGACGCTGGAGTCCTGGTCGCCGGACGCCCTGGCGCGCCTGCGGGGCGCGCGGGTGGTGCTCGTCGACGACTGGACGGACTCGGGCTGGACCCTGGCGGTGGCCGGCAGGCTCCTGCTGCGGGCGGGGGCCGCGGACGTGCGCCCCTTCGTCCTGGCCCAGCGCTGAGGCCCGGCGCCGCCGCGAGCGCGAAGGTCCGCCCGGGGATCGTTCGCGTTATCGAGGCGATGACAGGCGCGGCGGCCGAGGGGCCGCGGCCGCATGGTCGTCGGGGACCTGCGCGTACACGGCCCGGCCGGGCACCCCGGTCGCGCAGAGGTTCGCCCTGCTCGCCGATCGGTGAGGGCCCCTCCCGCCGGACCGCCTGCGCGTGGGAGGATCCGGTCATGGCCGTCTCCTTCCGCACCCTCGCCTGGCGCGACGGCGTCCCCGCCGACGCCCCCGCCGACATCCACGGCATCAAGGACGCCCTGGCCGACCCCGACCTGCTCCTGTGGGCGGACATCGTCAAACCGACCCGCCAGGACCTGATCCTGCTGGCTGAGGAGCTGGGGGTGGGCCGCAACGCCCTGGAGGACGCCGTCGCCCCCTACGAGAGGCCCAAGGCCTCCCAGGAGGACGGCTACCAGTACTTCGTCACCTACGCCACGCTGCCCGGCTTCGCCTCCACCGCGGACGACGAGGACGACCAGCTCAGCCGTGTGGCGGGCTTCGCCTTCCCCGGCGGCCTCATCACGGTCAGGCGGACCGGCGCCCTCGACATGGAGCCCGTCGTGCGCCGGTGGCACAACGACCGCCGGCTCCTGCGCCTGGGCGCCCCGGCCCTCGTCCACGGCCTGCTCGACGTCGTCGTCGACGGCTACTTCGAGACCGTCCAGGAGCTCGACGACGCCATCGAGGAGCTGGAGGACGACCTGTTCTCCTCCCCCGCCTCCCACTCCCAGGAGTTCCAGCACCGCGCCTACGACGTGCGCACCAAGCTGGTGACGCTGCGGCGCATCGTGCTGCCCATGCGGGAGGTCGTCTCCGTGGTGTGGCGCCACCGCGAGGACGCGATCCGCGAGCTCGACGCGTTCTACGCCGACCTGACCGACCACGTGCTGCGGGCCGCGGAGTGGACCGAGTCCCTGCGGGACATGATCGGCACGGTCTTCGAGACCCACCTGTCCCTCCAGGACCAGCGCCTCAACAACGTCATGAAGAAGCTCGCCGGGTGGGCGGCGGTCATCTCGGTGCCCACGCTGGTGACGGGGTGGTTCGGCATCAACGTGCCCTACCCGGGCGCAGGCCGGCCCTCGGGGCTGATCTCCGCCGCGGTCATGGTGGCCGTGCCGACCGTCATCGTCTACATCATCATGCGCCGCAACGACTGGATCTGAGGCGGGCCGGGGCCGCCGCCGGCTCTGCGCGGCGCCGCGCCGTCACGCCGAGCGCAGGTAGTGGATGAGCGCCCGCTCGATAATGACATCGGCGGTGGTGCACTCGGCCCGCGCCCGCCGGTTGATCTCCTCGTCGAACCTGCTGAGGACAGCGGGCGCATGGGGGTTGGGCACCCGGATCATCCCCCCGGCGCCGAGGGCCTCGTGCACCGCCGCGACGATCGCATCGACGTCCCCGTCGGGCGGCCCCTCGACGACGACGGGCGCCTCGGTCCTCATGACGGCTCCCCTTCTCACAAGATCTTTCGCCGCGTCATCGCGTGGATGACGAGTTCGTCTCCATCATGCTCCGATACAACCGAGATGATTTCAAGTGGTACTCCCGACCGGCTGAAGCCCAGATAAAGCCACTTGGAAGGATCCTCTCGCAGGACCATGACGTCCTGGGCGTATCGCATCGCCGCAACGATATCCTGCGGAGCCACACCATGGCGCAGTGCTGAGCGCGCTATCCGGACCATGACACTCCTTCCTCCGAGTCCTCACCCGCTCCCCCGCACGCGGGCGGCCACCTCGGCCAGGGTGCCGGAGACGGGGCCGCCCCGGGCCCCAGGCGCCTCGTCCTGGAGGTAGTACCACCAGAAGGGGGCGCCCCAGGCCCCCTCGCGCCCCAGCGCCGCGGCGGTGACGTGCTCGGCGACGGCGGTGCGCGCCGCCGCCGCGTCCTGGGCCGAACCGAACCACCAGGGTCCGTCGTCCAGGTCCTCCGCCCCGTAGCCGAGCTCGCTGACCGCCAGGCGCCGTCCGGGCAGGGCGGCGCCGAGGGCCTCGAGCACCCGGTCGGCGGCGGTCCCCAGCGGATGCCACTGCGGGTAGACGGACAGTCCGACGACGTCGGTCAACCCCACCAGCTCCTCGCTCAGATTGTCCCCCACCCAGGTCAGCAGGGAGTGCTCGGCGTCGTCCTGGCCCAGCTGGTAGTACAGCGTGAGCAGCCGCGGGGCGCCGGCGGTGGCGGGGTCGTCGCGCAGGGCGCGGGCGGCCCGCGCGGTCCGCTCCACGGCCCGGTCCCCGGTCCACGACCCGCCGAGCTCATTGCCCGTCTCCCAGGCCCCGGCCCCGCCGAGCCCGGCGATCAGGGCGGCCAGGCGCGTGTCGAAGTCGTCGTCGGAGCCCTCGTCCAGCGCCTGGGAGTCGCAGACCTGGACGACGGCGAGCACGCCGGCCCCCCGCAGGCGGTCCAGGGCCCCCCGCCACTGCCGCATGAGCCCGTCGTCCAGCGGGTCCTCGACGACCAGGCGCGCCCCCGCCCCGCCCGGCCCCGCCAGGGCGGCGATCCGCTCCACCTCGGCCTCATCGGGGGGTCGGGTGAGGGTCACGCCGATGAGGGCGTCGGAGGGCGCCAGCGCGGTGCACGCCCGGTCCAGGGCGAGCTGGGCGGTGGCGGCGGCCTCCAGGGCGAGCGCCCCGGCGCGCGCCCGATCCGGTCCGGCCGCCTCGGCCCCGCAGGCCCCCAGCGCCGCCCCGGTCTTCTGGCGCAGGTCGCGCACCATCGCGGCGGCGTCCGGGTCGGCCGCCTCCAGCGGGCCCAGGCGCCGGTCCTGGCGCTCGTGGAGGGAGCGGGCGGCCAGCTCGGCCAGGGCGTGACGGCCCGGCCCGGGGATGTCGGCGACCAGTGCGGAGTAGCCGTGGGAGGTGGGCCACGACAGGGTCAGGGCGCAGGCGCGCCCGGCGGGCACCCGCAGTTGGCAGGTGGCCTCCTCCGACTCCTCCAGGGGGGCGTGGGTCACCACCTGCAGGGTGTCGGCGTCGAGCAGCTGGTCGTCCCACCCGTCCTCCCCGGCCCCGTTGGACTGGATCTGCCGCAGCCCGTCCAGATCGAGCGGGGCGCCGTCGTCGTCGGCGACGTCGAGCAGGACCAGGTCCCCCTCCCGGGGGGAGGGATCCGGCCCGTCCGAGCAGCTGGCCAGGGCGAGTCCGCCCAGCGCGAGCCCGCCCAGCCGCAGCGCGTCCCTGCGGGCCACCGGCGCCCGGCCGGGGCCCGATGCCCGGCCAGCGCCGCCTGATGCCCGACCGGGGCCGAGACGCACGCGCGCCCCTCAGCCGAGCCGGGCCCGGACGGCCTCGCCGTGGGCGGGCAGATCCTCGGCCTCGGCCAGGGCGGTCAGCGGACCGGCCAGGGCCTCCAGGGCGGCGGCGTCGTACTCGATGAGCTGGACGGCCTTGAGGTAGGCCATGACGCTCAGGCCCGAGGCGAAGCGCGCGGTGCCCCCGGTGGGCAGGACGTGGTTGGAGCCGGCCAGGTAGTCGCCCAGCGGCACCGGCGAGCAGGGGCCCACGAAGACGGCCCCGGCGTTGCGCACGCGCCGGGCCAGGGCGGGGGCGTCGACGGTGTGGATCTCCAGGTGCTCGGCGGCGTAGGCGTCGGCGACGGCCAGGCCCTGGTCCGTATCGCGCACCAGGACGGCGCCCGACTGCGGGCCGGTCAGGGCCGCGCGGACCCGCCCGGCGTGCCGGGTGGCCCCGGCCCGGCGCTCCAGGGCGGCGTCGACGGCGTCGGCCAGGGCCGGGGAGTCGGTGATGAGCACGCTCCCGGCGTTGGGGTCGTGCTCGGCCTGAGACAGCAGGTCGGCGGCCACCAGCTCGGGATCGGCCCCGGCGTCGGCCAGGACGGCGATCTCGGTGGGGCCGGCCTCGGCGTCGATGCCGACCGCGCCCCGCACCGCCCGCTTGGCGGCGGCCACGTAGACGTTGCCGGGCCCGGCGACGACGTCGACCCGCTCGCACAGGACGCCCCCGCCGGCGGGAGCCGGGCGGGTCGGGCCGGCGGCGTCGGCCAGGCGGCCGGCGGTCGGGGCGCCGTCGTCGTCGGCCGCCCCGTAGGCGAACATGGCGACGGCCTGGGCCCCGCCGACGGCATAGACCTCCTCCACCCCCAGCAGGCCGCAGGCCGCCAGGATGGTGGGGTGGGGCAGGCCGCCGAAGGCCGCCTGCGGCGGGGAGGCCAGCGCGATCCGCTCCACGCCGGCGACCTGGGCGGGGACGACGTTCATGACCACCGAGCTGGGGTAGACGGCCAGGCCCCCCGGCGCGTACAGGCCCACGCGGCGCACCGGGATCCAGCGCTGGACGACCCGCCCGCCCGGGACGACCTCGGTGACGCGCTCGACGGGCAGCTGGGCGGCGTGACCGGCGCGGTTGTGGGCGATGGACAGCTCCAGGCCCTCGCGCACGGCCGGGTCGAGCTGCGCCAGCGCGCGCTCGATCGCGCTCGCGGGCACCCGCAGGTGCTCGGGGCGCACGTGGTCGAAGCGCTCGGCGGCGTCGCGCAGGGCGGCGGCCCCGCGGGCGCGCACGTCCTCGATGAGGGGGGCGACCGCCTCCAGGGCGGCGGCCACGTCGAGGTCGGCGCGGGGCAGGATCGCGGCGAGGTCGCGGGCGTCCGGGTCGGTGTCGCGCAGGTCGATGCGGGTGAGCATGCCCCCACCCTACCGTCGGGCGGCGGGCGGCCCGACCCGGGCCCCGCCCGGCGCCGCGGCCCTCAGCCGAAGAGCGCCAGGGGGACCACCCAGATGCCGTCGGGGCGCTGGTAGGCGTACGGACCGGTGGTGAGGACGACACCGGCGGCGAAGCGCTCGCCGATCCGGTCGCGGAGCCAGCACAGGTGCTGGACGTCCCGGTCCTCGACCTCGCGCGCCAGTTTGACCTCGATGCCGACCACCCGCGCCTCGGGGTCCTCGACCACCAGGTCGACCTCGTGGTCGCCGTTGCGGGTGCGCAGGTGGCCGACCGCCGCGTCGACGGATATCGCATCCGCCCTGACGCACAGCGTCGCCAAGGACTCGAACAATTGGCCGAGCGACTCCCCGGCGCCGGGGATCCCCCCGAGCAGGCCGTGCGCATTGAGCCCGAGCAGGCGCGCCGCGATCGCCGGGTCGACGAGCTGGTGCTTGGGAGCGACCTTGAGGCGGGGCATGGGCGTGAGCGCCGCAGTCCACGCCGGGACCGGGTCGAGGACCCGGATCTGCGACAGGAGGTCCCGGTAGTTCTCGGTGGTCGATCGCGCCGGCTTATCGGTCACTCCCGCCGTGGCCGCATTCAGTATCGCCGTGTAGGAGGCCGTCGTCGACGACGCCGCGGCATAGGCCCGCATCCAGTTGCGGAGCGTCTGGGCCCGGCGGAGCAGCGCCCCCTGCTCCTCCAGGTCGCGATCGACGATCCTGGTGATGTACGAGTCCAGCTGTATCCTCCGCAGGCGCGGCGGAAGGCCGCGGATCCCCGGCAGGCCGGAGGCGGTGATCTCCTCGACGTAGTCGGTCAGGCCGAGCGGGCTCTCAGCGGTGTATCCGGATGCTCCCGCGAAGAGGTCCACCAGTCGCAGTCCGCCCGGCGCCGCACCGCGCTCGGTCAGGGACATGGGCCGCATGAGCACGGACACGATCCGGCCGGCGCCGGAGTGGGAGGCGGCGCCGACGCGGGGCGTTGCGCTGCCGGTCAGCAAAATGGCGGTGGGGGCGTGGTCGTCGACCATTCGGCGCGTCCAGTCCCACACGACCGGGTACTTCTGCCACTCGTCGAGCAGAACGCTCGGCTCGGACTCGAGCACGCTCCTGCCGCCGGCGGCCAGCAGCCGCGCGCTCTCGGCCTCGTCGAGCCGGAAGACCGCGGCGACCCGGCGCCGAGCCGTTTCGGTCTTGCCGACTCCCCTGGCGCCGTCAATGGCGATCGCGGGCAGGGCCGGGAAGACCTCGTCGAGGTAGTCGTCAAGTCTTCTCCGAAGGTACTTCACCGCCCTATCATACAAAACGCCTGGTTCGAACCATGCAGAACGCCGGGCTCGAACCATGCAGAACGCCGGGTCGTATCGGGTGGAGCGCCGGGCCGGGGCGGGGCCGCCGCCGTGCGCGCCCCGCGCCCGGCTCAGGCCCCGCCCGGCGCCGTGTACCGCCTCGTGCGCTCGTCCTCGATGACCCCGGCCCAGCTCAGGCCGTAGCCGAAGTCGTAGCGGCGCCCCGCGGAGTCGGTGTAGGGCTCGTAGTCGAAGGGCAGGTCCTCGCAGTGGCGCTCGACGGCCTCCATGGAGGCCGGCAGCCTCACCGGCAGGAGCCCGCTGGGCTCGAAGGCGCCGCGCACGAGGTCCCACACGGCCTCCTGGGACACGCCGAAGTCGACGACGACGGCGTCGGCCAGCGGCTCGAGCTCGGTCAGGACCGCCGGGTTGTGCATGCGGACGACCACGACGACGGGCCGGTCCCCCATGGCCCGGCGCGCCCGGGCCACGAGCTCCAGATCGCCCGCGTTGGCGACCCGCGCCCGCTTGCCCCTCACGGAGCGGTCCGGGCGGTCCCGCTCGCGGAAGTCCCCGGAGGCGATGGAGCGCTCGCGGGCGGCGTCGGCCGTGTAGGGGGCCCAGGTCAGGCTGATGGGCAGGTAGCCGTTGCCCCCGGCCTCGCGGTCGGCCGCCGAGTAGGACTCGCACAGGGGCGACTCGATGAAGACGACGGCGGCGTCGGCGTCGCGCGGGTCGGCGGCCCGCTCGTACGGGCAGGCGGCCGGTACGAAGGGGTCGACGTCGTGGGCCGGCTCGGTCAGGCGCATGAAGCCCAGCCGCTCCTCGATGCGCCGGACGGGCACCCACACCCGCGGGGCGCGCCCGCCCAGCGGCAGCGCGGGGACGCCGTCGGACCCGGGCGCGTTCTTGAGCAGGACGAGGCTGTCGCGCTGGGCGGCGCGCCCCGCCTCGGCGAAGGGCTCGCAGCCCACCGTGGCGGTGGAGGCGGCGGGGTCGAGGTAGGGGTTCTCGAACAGGCCGGCGCGGAAGAAGGCGCGCAGCAGCCGGGCGGCCGAGGCCTCGAAGCGCGCCCGGGCCGCCGCCTCGCCGTCGCGCTCGGCGATGAGGCGGTGGGCCTCGATGATGGGGGCGGCCTCGCTGTTGCCGCCGAACTGGTCGACGCCGTTGTCGATGGCCAGGCGGTGGCGCTCGGCGACGCCGAGGTCCTCCACCCCGTAGCAGCGCTGCCCGAAATTGCTCATCTGCGGATCCGGGTCGGCGGTGATGCCCCAGTCGGTGCACACGACGCCGTCGAAGCCGTAGCGGCGCCGCAGCATGTCGTCGATGATGACCCGGTTGTAGGAGTTGGCGCGCGGGACGGCGCCGTCGGACCCGTCGTTGAGGACGGCCCCGTCCGGGGTGCGGTAGCCCCAGGAGATCGTGTAGTAGGGCATGACGGCGCCGGCGCAGCCGGTGGGGCCGTTCAGGCGGAAGGCGGCCTCGGTGAAGGGCGCCAGGTGCTCGGCCTCGTTGCGCCCCGGGTAGACGGCGAACTTGCCGAAGCCGTAGTGGGCGTCGCGCCCGCCCTCGCCGGTGCCGCCGCCGGGCCAGTGCTTGACCATGGTCACCACCGAGGCCGACCCCCAGCCGGGGTCCGCGGCCGAGGGCTCGCCCGCGCGGATCCCGAAGGCCGCGCCGGGCTGGGCGCCGTCGGGCTCGGTGGTCTGCATGGCGTCGCAGTAGGCGCGGGCGTAGTCGGACACGAGCCCGCGGTGGGGCCCCCAGGTGTCCTGGAGGCGCATCCAGCGCGGGTCGGTGGCCAGGTCGATCTGGGGGCCCAGCGCGGTGGCGATGCCCAGGGCCCGGTACTCGCGCGAGATGATGGCAGCGCACTCGCGCACCCGCTCGGGGTCGAACAGGGCGGCCATGCCCAGGCCCTCGGGCCAGCGGGAGACGTCGACGGCGGCGGTGGCGAACTCGGCCCCGGAGGCCCGCCCGGCGCCGTTGCGCGGGTCGGTGGAGATGTTGACGGGCACGCCCGGCGCCTCGGCCTCGGCCAGGGCCTGGAGGGCGTTGTTCCACCGGGCGGCCGTGTCGGCCGACTGGAGGGTGATGGCCAGGACGTGGCGGAGGTGGTCGTCGGCGAGCATGGCGCGCTGCTGGTCGGTCGGCGCCCAGGCGGGGGCGCCGGCCTCCTCGCGGGTCCGGCCGCCGTCGTAGGTGCCCGGGAAGGGGCCGACGCCGGGGTTGGGGACGGCCTGGTGGGGCGAGTAGAGCATGAGGCCGGCGATCTGCTCGATGCTCAGCCGCCCGGCCAGGTCGGCGGCCCGCTCGGCGGCGGGCAGGCGCCAGTCCTCGTAGGGCAGGAGCCGGCCGGTGCGGGCCAGGTCCTTGAACAGCAGCCCGTCGACCTCGATGACGGGGGCGCTCGTCGTGCCCAGGGTGGGCCCGTGCGGCTGGGTGTGGAGGGTGACGACGGGCTCGGCGCAGTGGGCGGGATCGGAGGGGGCGGAGGGGCTGTCGGAGCGGGAAAGTGCGTCGGAGGTGGAGGATGTGGAGGGTGCGGCCGGCATGACGGGGTCCTTCGCGTCGTGATCGCGGCGCGGCGCCGCGGGCGGCCCGAGCCGATGGTCGTTATCCATCATGGATCATCGGCGGCGAGGGGGCATGCGCATTCACAGGTGGAGGAGAGGGGCGCAGCCGTGCGCGGGCGGGCGGTCGAACAGCTCCCACAGACCCCGGGTCCCCTCCAGGCCCGTCGCCCACCAGTCCCGGGGCATCGCCACCTCCCGCTTCACGCTCACCATCTCCTCATCAACCGCGCGGGCCCGTGAGACCGCTTCGCCCGGCATTGAAGGAGTCTCCGGGGCGCGATGCGGCGGCGGTCCGTTGAGGCTCTCCGAATAGAGCTTCCAAGTGTTTGGGACGCAACTTCTTCGCACGTCTGCAGATTTTGGCCCATCTCAGCAGCGGCGCGATCGCATCGCGCTCCTTTTGACTACGGGGCATCCTCCTGGCTCTGACTCCGAGGGGAATCAGTTCCTCGATCACCAGCATCCCGTCGACGAAGCGGGGTCTGCTGCTCAGTCGCAGGTTGCCGTCCGGCCAGATGCCCACGGGCCGGATGCGGACCCGCTCGCCGATCCCGGGCCAGCGCTCCTCTGGAACGGGATCGAAACCCTCCTGCATAAGTGTGGCCCGCAATTGTCCGACCTGCCCGGAGTTCAGGAGCACCTCCACGCCCCAGTCGCAGTGGGCGATGACCGTCCCCTCCTGGGCCGGTCCGAACCCCTCCGGGGGCGGGTACTTCCGCGGCGGGTCGTACCCGCCCACCAGGCCCTCCATGGCGCTCTCGCAACTGGCCAGGCGCACCTCGTCATTGGGGGACCTGTAGAGGTACCTGCGCACCCGGATGCGCTCCCCCACGTCGGGCCAGTACTCCGAGTCGTGGCGTCGCGGGTCGTCATGAATGGCGCTCAGGACGATGACGCCCTCATCACCGGACTCCTCCAAACGCACACCCAGACCCCAGGGATTATGAGCCGTCACGACGCCCCACTCGATCGGACCCAGCCGTATCTCCTCCACACCCATTCTCCTGACTTCCAGCCTCTGTCGGCGACAAGTATTATATACATCGCGTCCCGATGGCCACAACCGACGATCGGCGCGTTGAAAATAATTCCGAGGGCGCCCGCCCTCGATTTTCGAGATATGATATGATGACGATCGGCCTCCCTGGAGCACCATGCCTGCTGTTTATAATTGCTCGAGCCCGCTAAGAACGAACCTTCATCATGGCGCGCCCCAGAGGCGTCCGAGTCCTGTTCGGATCAGAACAGTATTGTGACGGAGTCCGGGTCTCCTCTGCGGAATGGGTCCACCCGCACCGAAGCGAACCTGCTGGTCAGCTCCAGTTCGAAGTCCTCCGCGCACAGGCGGGCGCGCGTATTGTCACCGACCGGCTCGACGTCGATCGAGCAGCCCCCGGTCGGCAGGGCCCCGCTCGAGCGGACGTCCCGGCACTCCAGGAACTGGAGGCACATGCTCGCCGCGTCGTACCCCTTGCGGCGCCAGCGCTCGGGCAGCGGGTCGGGGGCGTCCGCCAATTCCACTATGACCGACAGGTTGAGCGGGAACGGGTCGAACTGCATCAGGGTGCACACGGCCCCCTCGAGTGAAGCCGGGCGCCTGCCGAACACCTCGTACAGGCCCCTCGCACCGTCAATTCCGGTGGCCCACCAGCCGTCCGGGACAACAGGATCAGTACGCATGACCGCCCCTGAACCACATCGATCCGAAATTCCCCAGGGAGCACTCGTCGGCGCGCACGCGCATCACCCTGCTCTCGCGCATGAGCACCGCCTCGATTCCGTTCCCGTCCGGACCCTGGGCGCGGATGGTCAGCCCGTTCCCGGCCCCGGCGGGACCCGCGCTCAACCGGACTCCTCCCCGCCACTCCAGGGACATGTTCACCCCGTCGTGGATCTCGTTCTTCCACCACGACGGGCGCTCCCCGGGATCGACCAGTACGGACATCCTCAATGAGGCGGCCGCCCTCATGCAGTCGAGGGTCAACGACACGGACAGGACGCGGGACCAGTCCACCCTCCGCCCCGGAAACACCGGGTCCA
>ERZ773099.2159-NODE-2159-length-13860-cov-12.663455_pt1 | contig 13860 bp, 9 predicted proteins | sample MGYA00511120_ERZ773099 | MGnify/ENA primary metagenome ERZ773099 (study PRJEB29015, sample SAMEA2738012) | human oral metagenome | biome: human oral; feature: human-associated habitat; material: dental | place: China | collected 2104 ... | reverse complement strand
CTTTGGACGAGACCATGCGGAAAAGTGGCGGTCGGGAGGGGTGTCCCGCACCACATTGATGGTGACCAACGTCACAAGTTCGACCAGCCTCAAGCGTGGTTCTCAACCCCGCGGGCACCCGCACCTACGCCCCTCCCCTCATCAGATCCCCCAGTATAAACCCTAGCTGTGCGACCTCCTGGCCTTCTCCGTCTTTCGGGTCGCCTTGGTCGCGGCCTTCTTAACCGCCTTGCGCGTGCCCTTCCCGGTCTTGCCGGGCTTAGCGGCCTTTCCGCCCTTGGAGGGCTTCCCGGCGCTCTTGGGGCCCTTCCCTCCCTTACCCGGGTGCTTCCCGGCATCGTCGGTCACCCGCTGGGCCGCCGGGCTGGTAGCACCACCCGAGCCAGCAGCACCCGAGCTGGCCCCCACGGACTGGGCCGGGGCGGCCCCGGGAGCAGCCCCCGGCGCGGGGGCGGGCGTCGGGGCGGGCTCGGCGGAGAACACCAGGATGGTGGCGGCGTCCTCGATAACGGTGATACGGGCGTCCACCTTGGCGAGCTTGGCCTGGATCCTGGCGTCGTAGCGGGCCAGGGCCTGCGGCGAGAGGGTGGCACGCACGCGGTCGCGCTCGGTGTCCACGTCAAAGCGGGCGGGCGGCCAGTGGACCTCGGTCTCCGCCAGGCAGCGCAGCAGCATCTCGGTGACGGCCAGGCGCGAGTACCACTTGTTGTCCGCCGGGATGACGTACCAGGGGGCCTCCTCAAAGCTCGTGGCCCGCAGCACCCGCTCGTAGATGGACTGGTAGTTGAACCACTGCCCACGCACGTTCATGTCGTTACCGGAGTACTTCCAGCGCTTGTCCGGGCGGTCCACGCGCTCCAGCAGCCGCAGGCCCTGCTCCTCGTAGGAGACCATGAGGGCGATCTTGACGACCGTGGTGCCCTGGTCGATCAGCTGGCGCTCAAAGTCGTGGATCTGGCCGACGTACCGGTCGAACCCCTCGTCGTCCAGGGTGCCGGCCGCCCCGGGGACCAGCACGTCCTCGTAGTGGGAGCGGTCGAACAGCCCGATGGTGCCCGGCCCGGGCACGGCCTTCCAGATGCGCCACAGGAAGTCGTGCTCCTTCTCCTCGGGGGTGGGGGCCTTGAAGGCGGTCATCCGCACCCCCTGCGGGTCCACGAGCCCCATGACGTGACGCGCGATCCCGCCCTTGCCCGCGGTGTCCAGGCCCTGGGCGACCACCAGCACGCGACGGTCGGACCCCTCCTTGGCGGCGGCGAACAGCTTCTCCTGGAGCGCCCCGAGCAGGGGGGTGACCGCCGCGGTGTAGGCGACGGCGTCGGACTCGCTGCCCGCCCAGCCGGGGGTGGCGGCGCGGTCCATGGAGGCCAGGTGGAAGTGCTCGTCCACGCGCAGGGCCTCGCGCGGATCCTCCACCCACCGGTTGGTGGCTGTGCCCAGGACGATCTCCAGGGGGTTGGCGTCCCCGTAGGCGTGCTTCTTGCCGTTCTTGCTCATGGCGTGCCTCCTGAGGCAGGGCGTGGGGCGACTGGCCTCCAGGGTATAGCAACCTGTGGGGAAAGTGTTGGAACTGAGCGGGTTTCCCGGATCTGACCAGGTCGACGCCGGGGCCCGGCGTGTGCCAGGGGGGCGCCTGCTGGTGGCTTCCGGGATCTGGCGGTCAGGGCGGGGCCCGGCGTGTGCCAGGGGGCGTGGGTGCCGCGCTGTCCCGGCCCCGGATTCGTGCCCCCCACGTCGTGTGTGCCAGGGGAGCGTGGGTGCTGCACCGACAGCTCCCACGTCTGCCAGCACCGTGGTACCTGGGTGCGGGTGGGTGACGGCGCCTCTGGCTGGACCCTGAGCCTGTCCCTAGCCGCATGGTGCCTGGGTAAGTGCGGGTGGGTGACGGCGGGAGGGCGCTCAGGCGTCGCAGGGAGCGGCGTGGTGTCGTGGTGGGGTGGGTAGTGCGGGTGCTGCGTCCAAGGTCCCAGCTGGTGGTCGCGGACAGGCCCGTCCACTGGGCCAGCTGGCGGAGTTGCACATTCTTTTTACAATCAGCGATCAGTAAACGGCGGAATCATGCGGATCTGCCAGACGGTCCGGGCCCGGGAAACAGGATGAATGTGCAACGACGTCCGAGTTGCACATTCATCTTGTCCCCGGACGCCTCCCGGGCCGGGAAATCGTTGGAATGACGCCACTGGCCCGGCCAGGGCCCCAGGATAAATGTGCAACTACCGGGTGCCTGCTGGCGGTCCCGCTGCTTTCCCGGTCTGTTGGTGCGGTCCACTATCCGGGTGCCTGCGGGCGCCTGCCGGCAAGGAGCCGTGGGCGCGCCTCGCCGCACGCTACCCGGGTGCCTGCCGACGGGGCACGCCCCGCGGGCGCCCCGTCCCCCAGGCACCGGGCCCGCCAGCACCCCGGCCAGGTCGGCGCGCCCCGCGGGCGTCTCCCGTAACCAGGTCCTGCCCTGCTCGCGCTAAGAAAGGGGCAGGGCGGTCCTTCTGGTGGGGGGCCGCCTGGGGTATGACCATTGCTGCTCGGGGTCGAGCAGGGGTGGTCCTCCTGGCGGGGGAGTGCCCGTGCCCTGCGGTTGGTGCGCCTGGCCCTGGCGGGGGCCGGTGCGGTGTCTAGCGGAACATTTTGTGCACAGGGTAACCGATTGCGCAGAAAGTGACCCGGATTCGTTACCTTCTGCGCAAAACGTCACCCTGTGCACAAAATGTCTCGCTCTGCACAAAATGTTCTCCTGCGCCGTTATCCCCTAATCCCTGGCGTGCCCGGTAGGTGAGGATACCGAGCACCCGGGCGACGCGCCGGGTGCCCTAATCCCTGGCGTGCCCGGTAGGCGCCCCGCGGGCCAGGGCGTAGGAGCACAGGTTCCCCCTGATCCTCGGTGTGCCCGGTAGGCGCGACGACCCCGCGCTGGGCCGAGCATGTCACGGCCCTAATCCCTGGCGTGCCCGGTAGGCGCTGGCCAGCCAGGCCCTCAATGGGCAGAGGGTAAGAGGGTAGCCCGATCCTCGGCGTGACCAGCTGGTGTGACCAGTAGGCACCCCCGCCCTGACCCCCGCAATCAGGTCCTTGCTCTGTCTACGTTATAAGTACCGTTCTCACGAGGAACAAGTACCGTTCTCACGAGGAACAAGTACCGTTCTCGCGGCGAATAAGTACCGTTCTCGCGGCTGGGTGCGGGCCCGGCGGGCGGTCAGCCCAGGATGGCCAGGTAGCAGGCCACGCACTGGCAGATCCAGGCGGCCACCGTGCACACGTGGAAGACCTCGTGGAAGCCGAACCAGCGGGGCAGCGGGTCGGGGTGCTTGCGGGCGTAGACCACGGCACCGGCCGTGTAGATGACGCCGCCGGCGATAATGAGCAGCACCGTGGCCGCCCCGCCCGCGCGCCAGAAGGTGGGCAGGAACCAGATGGCCACCCAGCCCAGGAGCACGTACAGGCCGGTGGACAGCCACCGGGGTGCCTTGGCCCACGCCAGGCAGGAGATGATCCCGCCCACGGCCCCGGCCCACACGATCCCCAGGACCAGGCGGGCCGTGCTCGTCGGCAGCAGGGCCACCGACAGGGGCGTGTAGGTGCCGGCGATGAGCAGGTAGATATTGGCGTGGTCGAGCTGCTGGAGGGTGCGACTGACCCGCTGGGGCCAGTGCCCGTTGCCAATGTGGTAGACCCCGGAGTTGGCGAAGAGCAGCAGGGAGCAGGTCAGGTAGACGGCGCACGCCCAGGCCAGGGGCGCCGTGGGGGCCAGGGCGGTCAGGGTGATGCAGGCTGACAGGGCCAGGGGCGCCGTGGCGGCGTGGATCCAGCCGCGCAGCCGGGGCTTGACGGCCAGGAAGGCCGCGTTGGCGCTCGCTGCTGCGGCACGCGCCTGGGCGGCGGCAATGCGGGCCTGGGCCGCTGCCGTGGAGGCGGCGGCGCTGGCGGCCTGGGTGGCTGCCCGACTGGCGGCCTGGGTCGCGGCGCGGGCGGCCGCGCCAGCGGTCTCGGCAGGGGTCGGGCTGTGCGATGTCGAAGTCATGGCTCCTCCTCATGGCACGGCAGCCGTGCGAACGGCGTAACTTACGATTCCGTAAGTTACGGTACCGTAGGTTCCTGGGAGCGGCGACACCCTCGGCAGTGACCTACAACGCGATACGGTAGTGGTGGCGTCGGGCCCCCCGCACGCCGTCCCGGCACCCCCGCCCTGGCGTCAAGGAGAGGCATGGCACGCGACAACCTCCTCTACGAGATCTACGCGCGTCGACTGGCGTCCCAGGTGCCGCCCGAGCGCGTCCCCGCCCACGTCGGGGTCATCCTGGACGGCAACCGCCGCTGGGCCAGGGCCATGGGGTTCGTCGCCTCCCAGGGGCACCAGCGCGGCGCGGCCAAGATCGCCGACTTCCTCACCTGGGCTCGCGACGCCGGTGTGCGCGTGGTCACCCTGTGGCTGCTGAGCACGGACAACCTCGACCGCGACCCCGCCGAGCTGGCCCCGCTGCTGGACATTATCGCCACCGCCGTCGAGGGGCTGGCTGCCCAGGGCTGCTGGTGCCTGCGCCTGGTGGGGGCCGTGGAGCTCCTGCCCCAGGCCGTGGCCGTGCGCCTGCGCGACGCCGTCGCCCCCACCCAGGCCCGCCCCGACCCCGGCTCCGCGGCCCCGGGCGAGGCCCTCATGGAGGTCAATATCGCCGTCGGCTACGGGGGACGCCACGAGATCGCCGACGCCGTGCGGGCCATCCTGCGCGAGCGGGCCCAGGAGGGTGACACCCTGGAGGCGGTGGCCGCCTCCCTGACCGAGGAGGACATCTCCGCCCACCTCTACACCCGCGGGCAGCCCGACCCCGACCTGGTCATCCGCACCTCGGGGGAGCAGCGCCTGAGCGGTTTCATGCTGTGGCAGTCGGTCCACTCCGAGTTCTACTTCTGCGACGTCAACTGGCCGGCCTTCCGGCGCGTCGACTTCCTCCGGGCCCTGCGTGACTACGCCGGCCGCGAGCGCCGCCTGGGACGCTAGCCGGCTCCCGGGCCGGGCCCGTCAGGCGGGCAGTCTGTCAGGCGGGTGGCTCGTCAGAAAGGCCTGTCAGGCGGATCCGTCAGGCGGGCGGCGAGGCGGCGCCATATCCCGGACACCCGTACCACGCATCTGCGACAATGTGAGGACTACCATATGGAAAGGTCCTCATGATGCGCACCTACGTCCTGGACACCTCCGTCCTCCTGTCTGACCCCCGGGCGTTGACCCGCTTCGCCGAGCACGAGGTGGTCCTGCCCGTCGTCGTCATTACCGAGCTGGAAGGCAAGCGCCACCACCCCGAGCTCGGCTACTTCGCTCGCTGCGCCCTGCGGCTGCTGGACGCCCTGCGGGAGCGCTACGGCCGCCTGGACAGGCCCATCCCGGTCAACGACCACGGCGGCACCCTGCGCGTGGAGCTGGGCCACACCGACGCCACCGACCTGCCCGAGGGGGTGCGGCTGGGGGACAACGACACCCGCGTCCTGTCGGTGGCCGCCGCCCTGGCCGCACGCGGCTCCCGGGTCACCGTGGTCTCCAAGGACCTGCCCATGCGCATTAAGGCCGCCTCCGTGGGCCTGGACGCCGACGAGTACCGCGCCCAGCTCGCCGTGGACTCCGGTTACACGGGCATGACCCGCGCCGTCCTCAGCGAGGAGGAGATGGCGCGCCTGTGGGAGGAGAACGTCCTGGACCCCGCCGACCTGGAGATCCCCGAGAGCCGCGAGGAGCTGGGCGCCCAGTGCGTCAACACCGGCGTGGTGCTGACCTCACCGCGCGGCTCGGCCCTGGCCACCCTCACCCCCGCCGGCCTGCGGCCGGTGCGCGCGGGCCTGGAGGTCTTCGGCCTGCGCGGACGCAGCGCCGAGCAGCGCGTGGGCCTGGACCACCTGCTCAACCCCGATATCGGCATTGTCTCCCTGGGCGGGCGCGCCGGCACCGGCAAGTCCGCCCTGGCCCTGTGCGCGGGGCTCGACGCCGTGGTCAACCGCCAGGAGCACCGCAAGGTCATGGTCTTCCGGCCCCTGTACGCCGTGGGCGGGCAGACCCTGGGCTTCCTGCCCGGCAACGACGCCGAGAAGATGGCGCCCTGGTCCGAGGCGGTCTTTGACACCCTGTCCTCGGTGGTGGCGCCCTCCCGCATCGACCAGGTCCTGGCCAACAAGCAGATCGAGGTCCTGCCCCTGACCCACATCCGGGGCCGCAGCCTCCACGACGCCTTCGTCATTGTGGACGAGGCCCAGTCCCTGGAGCGCAATGTCCTGCTCACCGTGCTCTCCCGCGTGGGCCAGAACTCCAAGGTGGTCCTCACCCACGACGTCGCCCAGCGCGACAACCTGCGCGTGGGCCGGTGGGACGGGGTGGCCGCGGTCATTGAGGTCCTCAAGGGGCACCCGATCTTCGCCCACGTGGACCTGGTGCGTACCGAGCGCAGCGAGATCGCCGAGCTGGTGGCGAGCCTCCTGGACGAGGTGCCCCTGTACTGAGGCCCTGTACTGAGGTTTCCTTGTACCGAGGCGCTCCTGGCGTACTGCAAGGCGTTATTCGCTGGTCCTGCCCGAGGTGGCGCGGGCGGCGCCTGCCTCGCCCGGGGGCGGCGGGTGGGACTGGTGGGACAGGGCCAGCGGGTCCGGTGGCGGGGCCGGCGGTGCCAGTAGGGCCAGTGGGTCCGGTGGCGGGGCCAGCGGGGTTACCCGGGCTGTGCCCATTGCCGGGGCGGGTCTGAGCACCGGTGAGGAGGTGTGCCAGCTCAAGGTGAGGAGGTGCGTGCCTGCCCCGGGGACAGGCGACGGCGCCTGCGGCAGAGGTCGCAGGCACCGCCGTGGCTTAGTGCAGCCCCGGGTGTGCCAAGGGCGGACCGGAGGGCTGGGGCACTGGGCCTAGGTCAGCCCGGGCCCAGCGCTACAGGGCACCGGCCACGGGCTCAGCCCCCGGCGGCCTCAGAGCTCGGCGCGGGTGGGCGGGTTCGCGCCGGTCCGTGAGACGGTAATGTCCGCGATCCGGCTGGCGTGGGTGACGATCCGCTCTAGGGTGGCGGCGTCGATGGAACGCAGCGCCTCCCTGCGGTCCGCCCCCACCAGGCCCTCACTCCACAGGGCGTCCTCGAGGCCGCCCATGAAGGAGTCCCCGGCGCCGACCGTGTCGGCCACCACAATGTCCGGGTTCGAGGGGACCTCCAGGCGCAGCCCGGAGGCGGTCAGGGCCAGCGAGCCGCGCTTGCCGCGGGTGAGGACCACAATGGCCACGCCCGTCTTCAGCCAGGTGCGGGCCACGGACTCGATCGCCTCGTCGTCGTGCTTGTCCAGGCCGTAGAACCAGGCCACGTCCTCGTCGGAGCACTTGACCAGGTCGGACATGGCCACAATGCTCTCCACCGTCTTGCGGGCGGCCTCGGGCTCGCCCATGAGCTGGGGGCGGGCGTTGGGGTCGTAGCAGATGGTGGAGGTGGCGTGGAAGTCGCTCAGGACCTGGCGCACGGTGCTCGCGCCGGGCTCCAGGACGGCCGCGATGGATCCGGCGTGCACCAGCAGGGGCGCCTCGGACTCCTTGCGCTCGGGGTAGGGCGGGTTCCAGTCGAGGTCGAAGACGTAGGTGGCGGCCCGGTCCTCGCCAATGGTGGCCTGGGCGGTGGAGGTGCGCTCGGCGCCGTCGGAGCCGGAGGTCAGGCGGACCCCGGAGGCCTCCAGGTGGGCGCGTACGACCTGGCCGCGCGGGTCGGTGCCGATCCAGCAGTCGAGCTCGGCGTCTCGGCCCAGGCGGGCCAGGCCCAGGGCCACGTTCGCCGGGGAGCCGCCGGGGACGTCAACAGGTTCGGCTCCGGGGTGGATAACGACGTCGACGAGGGCCTCACCGATAATGAGGGCGGTTCCTTCGCGGCCGGGGGCGGTAGTGGTCACAGCTGGCTCCTTGTGCTCGTGGGGTGGGGGTGACGGCGGTCCCCGCCCGCCGGTGCGGCCGACGGGCGGGTGTCTCAGGAGGTGGGACTGGTGCGCTCGGTGACGGCGGCGAGGCGGGCGCGGGCCTCGTCGAGCCAGGACTGGCAGCGCGCGGCGAGGGCCTCGCCACGCTCCCACAGCGCCAGGGCGTCCTCAAGGGGCACCTGGCCGGCCTCGAGGCGCTGGACGACGCTGACGAGCTCCTCACGCGCCTGCTCGTAGGAGAGCTGGGCGACGTCCTCGTTGGCGGGGCCGGAGGGGCTGGCAGGGTCAGTCAGGCTCATGACAGGGATTCTCGCACGCCCTACCCCGGTCATGGGGGGACTTGCGCCCCCAAAGTCCGCCCGGATTCGTCTCCTGGCAGACCCGGGCGGGTGGGACCCCGCCGTCCCAGGCGCGTCGCCGCACCCCCGTCCGCCCGGCGTCCCCCGGGTCGGCCCATCCAGTCAGCCCCGGTGGATCCCTCAGCCAGCCTCTTGGTGGGCCCCTCAGCCCACCCTCGAGGTGGTTGGTGGCCCCCGCTCGGCTCCTTGACCGGTCCCCGGTCGGTAGGCCCCGGTGGGCCCTGGAGTCGGCCCCTTAGTCGGTCCCCGGCCCCGGGGCGGGCTTGGTGGCCCCCACGACCTGGGCCACCAGGCGCCCGGAGGCGAGCACGCCCTCCAGCAGGTCGCCCTTTCTCACGTCCTGGGCGCTGGTGACCAGACCGCCGCCGGGTTTGCGCAGGATCGCGTAGCCGCGGTCCAGCACCGCCTGGGGGGACAGCGCCGTCAGCCGGGCGTGCTCGGCGCGCAGGTCCGCCCCGGCCAGGGCCAGCGTCTGGGCCAGGGCGCGGCGCACCCGCTCCACGCCCGCCTCCACCTCGGCCGACCGCTCGCGCACCATGGTCCCCGGGTCGGCCATGACGGGGCGGGCCCGCAGCCGGTCCAGGCCCGACTGCTCCCGCTCCAGGAGGGTGCCCAGCCAGGACCGCAGGCGCTCGCGGGCGCCGTCCAGGCCCACGGTCTCCTGGGCCAGGTCGGGCACGACGCGCCGGGCGGCGTCGGTGGGGGTGGAGGCGCGGTAGTCGGCCACCAGGTCCAGCAGGGGACAGTCGGTCTCGTGCCCGATGGCGCTGACCAGGGGGGTGCGGCAGGCGGCGGCCGCGCGCACCAGCCCCTCGTCGGAGAAGGGCAGCAGGTCCTCCACGGCCCCGCCCCCACGGGCCACCACAATGACGTCCACGTGCTCGATCGCGTCGAGCTCGCGGACGGCGGCACTCACCTCCCGCACCGCGTTGGCCCCCTGGACGGCCACCTCGCGGATCTCGAAGGGGATCCCCGGCCAGCGCGCCCGGGCGTTGACCACGACGTCGTCCTCGGCCTTGGCCTGGCGCCCGCACACCAGCCCCACGCAGCGCGGCAGGAAGGGCAGGGGCCGTTTGCGGCTGGCGTCGAACAGGCCCTCGGCGGCCAGGACGCGGCGCAGCGCCTCAATACGCGCCAGGAGATCGCCCACGCCCACAGGGCGGATGTCGTCGGCCTGGAGCTGGAGGGAGCCGCGCTTGGCCCAGAAGGTGGGCCTGGCGTGGACCACGACGCGGGCCCCCACCTCCAGGGGTGCCCCCAGGCCGGTCTCGATGGCGGCCACCACCCGCGAGTAGACGGCGACGTTGAGACTCATGTCCGCCTCGGTGTCCCGCAGGGTGAGGAACTGCATGCCCGCCCCGGGGCGCCGGTTGAGCTGGACCACCTGCCCCTCGACCCACACGTGCGTCATACGGGCCACGTACTCGTCGATCTTGCTGCTCAGCAGCCGCAGCGGCCAGGGGTTGTCGGCGGTGGTCAGGTTGGCGCGGGGGGCGAGGGCGCGCGCGGCGGGGCTGGCGTCGGGTGTCACGTGCACCACTGTGCCACGTCCGGCCCCGGGGGTGGCGTTAGTGTGGGGGTGTGACTCCGACTCAGGGGACGACGGTGGGGCCCGCCGTCGCCCAGGCTCCAGATCCCGCGTCGCGTACCCTCCCCGCCTCCCAGGTCCCGGACGGTGGCCGTGCCTCTGCACCGGCCCCGACGCCGCCAGGTACTGAGGCCCCAGAGGGCGGACCTGCCCCCGAGGGCGCCCCGGCCCGCGGTACCGGCGGCGGGCCGACGTCGGAAAGTGCCCCGGCCCCAGAGGGCGCCCCGGCGCCGGGCGGCACGGGTAAGCGCCTTCTCCTGGCCGCCCCCCGCGGCTACTGCGCGGGCGTGGACCGGGCGGTCGACGTCGTCGAGCAGGCCCTGGCCCACTACGGCGCCCCCGTGTACGTGCGCAAGGAGATCGTCCACAACAGGTACGTGGTGGAGGCCCTGTCCCGGCGCGGCGCCGTGTTCGTCTCCGAGACCGACGAGGTGCCCGAGGGCGCCCGGGTCGTCTTCTCCGCCCACGGCGTCTCCCCGGCCGTCCACGCCCAGGCCGCGGCCCGCCACCTGGCGACTATTGACGCCACCTGCCCCCTGGTGAGCAAGGTCCATAAGCAGGCGATCCGCTTCGCCAAGGAGGACTACGACATTATCCTGGTGGGGCACACCGGGCACGAGGAGGTCGAGGGCACCCAGGGGGAGGCCCCCGAGCGCATCCAGGTGGTCAACGGCCCCCACGAGGTGGACCAGGTCCAGGTGCGCGACCCGCAGAAGGTGGTGTGGATCAGCCAGACCACGCTCAGCGTGGACGAGACCCTGGAGACCGTGCGTCTCCTGCGTGAGCGCTTCCCCGCCCTGGCTGACCCGCCGGGGGACGACATCTGCTACGCCACCCAGAACCGGCAGGGCGCCGTCAAGGCCCTGGCCCCCCGGTGCGACGTCGTCATCGTGGTGGGCAGCGGCAACTCCTCCAACTCCGTGCGCCTCAAGGAGGTGGCCAAGGAGGCCGGCGCCGGGGCCAGCTATCGGGTGGACTTCGCCCGGGAGATCGACCCCGCCTGGGTGGCCGGGGCCACCACGGTGGGCCTGACCAGCGGCGCCTCGGTGCCGGACATCCTGGTGCGGGAGGTTATCGAGCGCCTGGGGGAGCTGGGCTTTGACGACGTCGAGGAGGTGCGCACGGCCACGGAGAAGATCACCTTCGCCCTGCCCAGGAACCTGCGCATGGACATTAAGGCCGCTGGCGGCGCCCCCGCCCACGCCCGGCGCGTGCCCGCCGCGGACCACACCTGCTGACGGCTGCCGTGAGCGCCGCGACGTCCGCCTCCCGGCCCAGGGCCCTGGGTGCCCGCTACCGCCTGGAGCGTCTCCTGGGGCGGGGCGCCATGGGGGAGGTGTGGCTCGGCGAGGAGACCGCCTCCGGCCGGCAGGTGGCGGCCAAGCTCCTGCGTCCCGAGCACCTGGAGGACCCGGGGCTGGTGGACCGGTTCGTGCGGGAGCGCTCGATCCTCCTGGGCCTGCGGGATCCGGGGATCGTGTCGGTGACGGACCTGGTGGTGGACGGCGAGGACCTGGCCATTGTCATGGACTACCTGGACGGCGGCTCCCTGCGCGGGGTCCTGCGCGACCGGGGCGCGCTGGCACCGGCCCTGGCTGCCGGCCTGGCCCTGCGGGTCCTGGAGGCCCTGGCCTACGCCCACGCCCAGGGGGTGGTCCACCGGGACGTCAAGCCGGACAACGTGCTCCTGGCCTCCGGCTGGGAGCGCTGTGCGCCCGGCGACGTACGCCTGAGCGACTTTGGGGTCGCCCGGCTCGTGGGCGACGGCGCCCGCACCGCCTCGGGGGTGCTGGGGACGCCCGCGTACATGTCGCCCGAGCTCATTGAGCACGGCTCCTGCGGGCCGGAGGGGGACGTCTACGGCGCGGGCGTCCTCCTCTACGAGCTCCTGGCCGGGCGCACGCCCTTTGCGGGCGCCGGGACCGACTTCACGGTGGCGCACCGCCACCTCACGCAGGCACCCCCGCCCCTGGACGTGGGGGAGGGGCTCTGGGGGCTCCTGGAGACGCTGCTGGCCAAGGACCCGCTCCGGCGGCCGGGTGCGGCCGACGCCGCCGCCCACCTGGCTGGCCTGCTCCCGGACCTGGGGACCCAGGTCCTGGGGGACGTGCCGGCCAGCGCGCAGGACGGCGAGTCGGACGTCGAGTCGGATGACAAGCCGGACGCCGAGCAGGACGACGGGTCGAACGGCACCCGGTCCCAGGAGGCGCAGGACGGCGAGCCGGTGCCCACGCACGTGCCCACTCTTGTGCGCCCCCGCCCCCTTGCGGCCGGAGGCGAGTCCGGCCCGGGCGGGAAGGACGACGTCGATACTGAGAGCGGGTCCGGTGCCGAGGGGGAGGACGGTAGCAAGGAGGAGGCCGGTACCGGGTCCGGGCCAGGCGGCTTGGCCCGGGCCAGGGCCGGTCTGACCTCCGGGGCCCGCAGGCTGCTGGCACTGCGCCCGGGCGCCGCACCCTCGGCGGACTCCCCGCAGGCCGAGCCGGATCCTGAGCCCGAGCCGCCCCTGCCCGACCTGGGCCAGGCGCCCCAGGAGACCGTGGTGCGTCCGCTGCCCTCAGGCCGTCAGGAGTCGACCGGGTCCGCCCCGCCTGCCGAGCCCGCCGCCCCCACCTGGCGTGAGCGGGTCAGGCGGTTCCTGCCAGGGTCGCGGCGACGCCTGGCGGTCGTGGCCGTGGGGCTGGTCCTGGTCATGGCGGGCGGGGTGGTCCTCGCCCACGCCCTCTGGGCCGCCGACCCGGGCGGGGGACCCAGCGTCGAGGCCACGGTGAGCAGCACCCCGGAGGCGGCGTCGGCCTCGCTGCGCGGCCAGGCGACCCCCACGGGCCTGAGCACCGACCGCCAGGCGAGTGTGGACCCGCGAACGGGCAAGGTGGTCCTCACCATCACCTACTCGGCGCAGTCGGCTCCGCTGACCGGCCCCTTCCTGGAGGTCATTCCCCCGCTGGAGGAGGGCGGCAGCTGCCCGGCCACCAGCTGGCCGGGAGGGAAGCCGGACCCGAACCTGCCCAGCGTCACCGGGATCTCGACCCCGTGCGCCTGGAGCGTGGAGGCCGGGACCGTCCCCGCCCAGGGGGTGGCGAGCGTGGACGTCGTGGTCTCCCTGCCCCTGCCGGCCACGGGGACCCAGGCCGCGCTGGAGCAGTGGCTGCGCGGCGCCCAGACGGCCACGCAGGCGGCCCTGGCCGACCCGCACGTGGTCTCCACCTCCTACCCCGTTCAGCGGCTGGCCGGTGTTGACGTGGTGGTGGCCTCCCAGGTGGTCACCGGCTCGCCGCTGACGGTCACGCTCCTGCCTGTGTGGCCCTCGGGGGCGGACGCGGTCCACCCCCTGTACGTGAGTCCTTCCGCGGGCGCGCCCTCCACGCTCCTGACGGCGGTGGCGGGCGGGGCCTCCGGGGTGTCGTTCGCCGACGGCTGCGCCGGGGCCCTGGTGGTCTCGGCGGACGGCCTGAACGTGGTCACCGTGGGGGCCGCGCCCCAGTGCGTGGTCAGGGCGCGGGTAGGCAACCTGGGTGACCTGGTCTCCAACACCTTCGCCGTGGTGGGCCACGGGAGCTGAGGGCGTGGGCGGCCGGGCATCTCGCCCCGGCAGGCGTCCGGGCGGGCCGGGAGCCGAGACGTACATTTTGTGTACAGGGGGACGTTTTGCGCAGAAAGTAACCAATCGAGGTTACTTTCTGCGCAATCGGTTACCTTGTGCACAAAATGTTCCGCTACGTGATTGGGGCATACCCTCCTGAGCAGTGGGGCCGCCCCGGTCAGCAGGGCGTCGGCGTCAATGTCCAGGTGCTCCCCGACGGCGCGTATGGCAGCGAGGTCTCCCGGGACTTAGTCCCTGCCCGTATCTCCTCGGCTGTTTTCCGTGTCTCGGGTCAGGCTTTGCGGTTGTGCGGTAGCAGGCTTCTTACCATATGCCGCAACGTACCTCGGGCCGACCGCGGGTGCGGACCGGTCTCGGAGTAGGCGATAATGGTGGCGTCGGTGTCCCAGGTGGGTAGGTTGTCC
>ERZ773099.2157-NODE-2157-length-13864-cov-12.703309_pt1 | contig 13864 bp, 10 predicted proteins | sample MGYA00511120_ERZ773099 | MGnify/ENA primary metagenome ERZ773099 (study PRJEB29015, sample SAMEA2738012) | human oral metagenome | biome: human oral; feature: human-associated habitat; material: dental | place: China | collected 2104 ... | reverse complement strand
GAGCGGCTGCCGGAAGGCTCCCCTCTGGGGATAGCGGCGGCCCCGGCAAGCTTCATCCTCAAAACAGGCAAGCTGGGGTACCACCGGGGTGCTTCATGGATTAAATCAGCGTTTTCCTTGTTATATCATTGGGGTGAAGGGGGAAGCCGAATGAAAAGCCTGGATCGGTACAGGGGGTGCCTGCTCGGCGGCGCCGCAGGGGACGCCCTCGGGTATGCCGTGGAATTTCTGGACGCCGATTCCATCCTCCGCAGGTATGGAGGAGACGGCATTACCGAATATGCCCTTGTGAACGGGACGGCGCTCATCTCGGACGACACTCAGATGACGCTGTTCACGGCGAACGGCCTGCTCCTTGGGACGACAAGGGACAGGACTCGGGGGACCGTGGGCGGCTGCCTGGACGGGATTGCGTCGTGCTGTGAGGAGTGGCTGCGCACGCAGACGGAGACGTATCCGGTGCGTGAACGGTATCCCTGCAGCTGGCTGACCAACGTTCCCGAACTGTTTGAGCGCCGCGCGCCGGGAAATACCTGCCTGTCCGCGATCGCGTCGTTCCGCGGAGGGAGGCGGGGCACCATCGACGAGCCCATCAACGACAGCAAAGGCTGCGGCGGGATCATGCGCGTTGCGCCCATCGGCCTGTACTTCGACGGGGAGCGGCATACGCCCGATGAGGTCGCCAGGCTCGGCGCCGAGGCCGCCGCTCTGACGCACGGTCATGAGCTGGGGTATATTCCGGCGGCGGCGCTCGTCCATATCGTCCATACCGTCTCCCACAGCGAGGCCCCCCTGCTGGCCGATGCCGTCTGGAACGCGATGTCCGCCATGAGGCGCCTGTTCCCGGGGGCGGAACACCTGGACGAGCTCGAGGCGCTGGTGCGGATGGCCGTCGAGCTCTCGCAGAGCGGCCTCGGCGATCCGGACGCCATTCGGATGCTCGGCGAGGGGTGGGTGGCGGAGGAGACCCTCGCCATCGCCGTCTACTGTGCGCTCAAATACGAGAACGATTTCGACCGGGCGTTGATTGCCGCCGTCAACCACGGCGGTGACAGCGATTCCACGGGAGCCGTCACCGGAAATATTTTGGGGGCCCGCCTCGGCGCGAGGGCGATTCCCGAGAAATACCTCGACCGCCTGGAGCTGAAGGACGTCGTCTCGGAGATTGCGGACGATCTCTTCAGCGACTGCGGAATCTCCGGTTATGGCCCCTACCGGGACGAGCTTTGGGCGAGCAAATACGTATTTATGACTTATGCCCCGTCCTCCAGGGGAAAGGTGTCCTCCCATTGGGAGGGGGACGGCGGGATCGCCCTTCCCGCGGAGTACGTCAGGCTGAGGGAGGACGTCGAGAGGCTGCGGGCGGAGTCGTTGGCCCTTCTGCTGGAGCGGGATGAACTGGTCCACGTGGTGTGCAGGAATATCGAGATGAGGTACATGCTCACGCTCGGCGGCCTGGAGTACAAGGTGTATGAACTGCGCTGCACGGTGCTGCGGCTCAAAAGAAAGATAGAGATGATCCAGGCTAGGCGGAACAGGCAGGAGAAAATAGTCCTCTCCGAGATCGAATCGGCCCTGGACGACGAATTTGACGCGTATCGGAGGAGGCTGGACGAGCAGATCGGCAGGATGAACGCCGCCCTCGAGAGGAACAGGGGAGAGCTTCTGTCGAAGGAGGACGCGAGGGAGCTGAAGAAGCTGTATCGTGCGATCGTGAAGGCACTGCATCCGGACCTGCACCCCGAAGCGGACCCCGCACAGGTCTGGCTTTTCCATAACGCCGTATCCGCTTACGAAAATGGAGACCTGAACGGCCTGCGCCTGATAGGCGAGATGGTGTCCGCCCCGGTCCTTCCGGACCGTGATGAGGACGGACTCGTCGCGCTGGCGAAGGAGAGGGAAAGGCTGACGGAGCTTTTGGAGGCCGTCCGGGAGGAAATCGAGGGGATCAAGGAAGAGTACCCCTATATCTTGAAATCGATCGTAGAGAGCCCGGAGAGGACGGCGGCAAAGAGGGCCGAGCTGGAGAGGGATGCGGCGCGCCTGCAGGAGACGCACGCCCTCTATCGAAACAGGCTCGCCGGGCTTCTCCGGCTTGCCGGCGTCGATAGCGAGTCCGGAGAAATGCTGAGGTGAGACAATGAGCGGCCTGGCAAAGAGCGAGGGGAACGATCTGATCGGCCTGCTGCATGGAAAGGGCGGCGGGCTCCTTGTACCCCAGCCCTTCGAAAGGGACATCTTTCTCTTCGACACCCATGTGGCGGGGACGTCCTTTATCGAGGGCATCGAGGAGCTCGCCGGGAACCTGAACGTTGACGACGAGCTCGACTTCTTCCGGGAGCCGGACAACCCCCACGACGAGCGGGCCATCGTCGTCAGGACCCGAAGCGGTGCGAAAATCGGCTATATCCCAAGGGACGACAACGTGATCTTTTCCCGCCTCATGGACGCGGGGAAGCTGCTGTTCGGCAGGGTATCCGCCAGGGAGATGCGGGGCGCCTGGCTGAAGCTGAGCATCAAGGTCTATCTGCGCGAGTGAGGCGGACAATCCTCAAGAACACACGGGCCCAGTCAGCGCCTCCTTACAGTTTTCCCTCCTTCAGCCTCGCCGCCGTGTCCTCGATGATCCCGAAGCCCTCCTCCATCTCCTCCAGGCCGCCGAGCCTCGAGAAGCTCAGCAGGTAGAGTCCCCTGAAGTCCCCGCCGTTCACCGCGAAGTCGGAGACGGGGACGATCCTCACCCCGGCGTTCCTCAGCTGCCCGAGGAGCGCTCCGGGCTCGACCCCCGGTATGCCGGCCACGAAGGACATTCCGGAGTTGGAGCCGTGCATTTCGATGTGCGAAGAACGCTCGATGAGGGACTTCATCTTCGAGTACTTCCTGTTGTAGAGAGCTTTCATCCGGTTTATGTGCTTCTCGAAATACCCCTCCGACATGAAGCGCGAAAGGGCCGCCTGGATGAAAAGGGACACCGGGCAGCCGAAGCCCTTGAAGGCCGCCTCATACTTTTTCATGAGCCTTTCGGGCAGGATCATGTAGCTGACCCTCAGCGAGGGCGCGATGAGCCGGGAGAGGGAGCCCAGATAGATCACGTCGTCGTTCGTGTCCATGCTCTTCAGCGCGGGGGTGGGCTTCTCCCGGAACTTGAACTCGCCGTCATAGTCGTCCTCGATGACGTACCTCTCGGGCTTCCGCCCCGCCCAGTTCAGGAGCTCGATCCTCCGGTTTATGGACATGACTGTACCCATCGGAAATTGATGTGCGGGGGTTACAAGAACGGCCGCGGAGTTGAGCCCGCTGAGCCGCTCGATCTCGATCCCCTGCTTGTCCAGGTTCAGGAAGATGGGGTTGGCCAGGTCGTAGGTGAAGAAGGGGCTGCTGACGGCATAGCCGGGGTTCTCGAAGGCATAGAGCGTGCTGGCGTCCAGGAGCCTTTTGAGGATGTAGAAGAGGTGCTCCGTGCCCGCGGATATGACGATGCGGGACGGGGCCGTGCGGATGCCCCTGGAGTTCCGCAGGTAGGCCGCGATGCTCTCCCGCAGGGGGAGGAAGCCCCTGGCGCTGCCCTGCGAGAGCAGGTCCCCGCATTCGGGCGAGAACACCTGCCGGAAGATTTTCTTCCAGACGGAGTAGGGAAAGAGGGAATCGTCGACGCCGTTGTAGGAAAAATCGTACCTGTATTTTTCGGGGGGCGCCCCCTCGGGGTTTGCGGGGCCGCTCCGCCCGAGCCTTACCAGCCCGTCTATTTTCTCCACGAAGTAGCCCGTCCTCTCGGCCGGCCTGACGTAGCCCTCGACCTCCAGCTGATAGTAGGCGTTGTTGACCGTATTGATGCTGACCCTCAGGTCCCTGGCCATCGCCCTTATCGAGGGCAGCTTTTCCCCCGCGGCGAGCTCCCCCGAAACGATCCTGTCCTTGATGTCCTCGTAAAGCCCCAGATACAGGGGAAGATCGGTTCGTCTTGACGGCATGTCGGCCTCTGTACCCATAAAAATATTTTGGTTTGTATCTATCGATGGGAACAGTATAGCAGATATAATGCCGGGGCGAACGCGGCAGCAAGTGCGGCGTCGGAACGAAAACGCGAAAATGCGGCAATGCGAAAAGACCGGAGGAAGAGAACGATGGATATTTACGAGAAGCTCAAGGGCGGAGTCATCATGGACGTCGTCAACCCGGAACAGGCCAGGATCGCGGAGGGGGCGGGGGCGGTCGCGGTCATGGCGCTCGAGAGGGTCCCCGCGGACATTCGGGCGGCCGGCGGCGTCTCGAGGATGAGCGACCCCAAGATGATCGAGGAGATCGTCAAGGCGGTCGGGATACCGGTCATGGCGAAGGTGAGGATAGGGCATTTCGTCGAGGCCCAGATCCTGGAGTCCCTGGGGATAGACTTCATCGACGAGTCGGAGGTCCTGTCCCCCGCCGACGGCGTGTACCACATCGACAAGAAACAGTTCAGGACCCCCTTCGTGTGCGGCGCCCGGAACCTGGGGGAGGCCCTCAGGAGGATCTCCGAGGGGGCGAAGATGATCAGGACGAAGGGCGAGGCGGGGACCGGCGACGTGATCCAGGCCGTCTCCCACATGCGGCAGATCATGGGCGAGATCTCGTGGGTCACGTCATTGCGGGAGGACGAGATCCACAGCAAGGCCAAGGAGCTCGGGGTCGACGCCGACCTTCTGAGGTCGGTGCGGGAGAACGGGAAACTGCCGGTCCTGAACTTCTCGGCCGGCGGCGTCGCGACGCCCGCGGACGCGGCCCTGATGCGGCAGCTGGGGGCCGAGGGCGTATTCGTGGGGTCGGGGATCTTCAAGTCCGGGAACCCCGAGAAGAGGGCGAAGGCCATCGTCAAGGCGGTCGCGAACTACGAGGACCCGAAGGTGCTGCTCGAGGTGTCGAAGGACCTCGGAGAGGCGATGGTCGGCATCAACGAGGACGAGATAAAGGTCATCATGAGCGCCCGCTGAAGGCGCCGCGCTTTCCGGCTGATACTCTCTTAGGCTTACGATCCAAATGCAACAGTGGGGACTGAGAAGAGAATAAGAAGGCCCACATAAGCAGACGGCCAACGAATGCAGTGAGTTGTGCCGGTTCGCTTATAAGTGAAGCAGCAAATCTTTGATTTGCGTAGCTGAACTTAGGGGCTTCATCAGATTCTTCACCAGGGGCCTTATCAGGAGCTTCATCAAGTGGCAGTTATTCGCCAGGTTGGGGGCAGGAGAGGAAAAGAAACGAGCATACTGCCTCGGCAAGGCGGCGCAGCTCTCCCTCGTTTTGTCGAAGCTGCCCACACGTCCACGGGCTTTCGGGGGCGTCGCGGGCGTTGTCGTAACAACTTTGAGCCATTTGTTGCCCAATGGGTTCAAAATGTCCGTATCCCAGCTCCTTTTTGACATTTTCCGCTTCGTCCCTGCAGCAGAGGAGGAAGACCCGCTCCCGTATGTCCTTGGAAATAGCGTTCGTGACCTCTTGGGCGCGGTTGGGGCTGCCGTCGAGATCGAGTAGCATCAGGACGTGGCGCTTGGGATATTGCCTGAGACCCTTTTCGTAGTCCTGGGTGAAGGATTGTCGTAATTTCAGCCATCCGCCAGCCGGTTTCTCCACGCGTATTTTCTTGTCGGCCACCGCAAAGTGACCGACGAAACCGTTTGCGATATCCCGATAGGCATCGTCCTCCGGGAGGATCAAGAGGTGCAGATCGTAGTTGTTGACAGCCATTTAGGATTCCCCTAATCCAGTTCGTTGCGGTACAGTTTCTGGGTGACGGACTCCGTGCTGTCGAGAAGTTCGTTTATGGGGCGCAGCGCCACCGGGGAAGCGTGATTTTTGCGGCGGAGCAGCAACGTGTTTTCGTGAGAAAAACAGTTGATGGTCCCCTCATGATGCGACGTCATCCATATCTGACTGCCGTTGTTGAAGTTTTTGCGAAGGAAGCGAATGAAATGCTCCACTTCCGAGAGGGCCAGGTAGTTATCCGGCTCGTCCCAGAAAACAAAAAAATCGTTGTATGACCTCTGGGCGGGCAACATCACAGCGCCTAGGAACATGCACTTTTCTCCATCGGAAAGTTGTTGGAAGTTCGTTGTGAAGCTGGAGTCCTCGTTGCCGAAACGAACCTGAAGGACCCGTGTGTCGTCCGTGATTTGTTTGTTGCTGAATTCCCTCAGATCGGGCATGAGCTCCTTGAGAAAGTTGTGGATTGACTCATAGGATGCGGGATGAGAGGTGAGCAGCTCCAGCAGGTAATCGGCGAAATTATCGCAGGAAAGGGACAATGGCCCGGAGTTGCCGTGGGACTCTCCTCCCATCAGCTGGGGAATAGGGGACAAAATATGCATACGCCGCAGCCAATTGCGGAACGCTTGCAGGGGGCCGTCCTGTCTCTCGAGGATCAGGGGCAGTGCGGCGTTGTGCCAGTCCAAACTGAAGGAGGTCTTCTGGTAGGGATAGGAAACTTCTGCCTTTTTACGGGTATAGACCGGGACATTGTCGACAGAAAAGTCTTCCTCGACAACACGTAATTCCCTGAAAGTCTCGGGCTTGTCCAAAGCAAGACTGTATTTGCATATTTTTGAATCGAGGGAGGTCTCCAACTCCAACTGTATGATCTCGTCGGTGCGTCCCAACGTGAAATCGTCCTGGGTTACCAGAGAAGCGACCCGAGATGTTCCTGTGCCCAACCTTTGAAAAAGGCTCAAAACCTTGGCGATCGTGGATTTGCCGACTCCATTTTTTCCGATCAAAAGCAAAGACGTCTGTTTTTCAGGTTTGATCTCGAAATTTTGTAAACAGCGAAAATTATGGATGTACAGACGTTGTAACATGGCGCACCTCCAGCGCTATCGTTCGTTTTCAATGGGGCGGGCCATCCGGCCCGCCCCCGTCACGAGGCCGATTATTTCCCGTCCTTCGCCACGAACTCCGGCACCGCCTCCGGCGCCAGGGAGGTCTGGGAGCCGTCGGCCATGTTCCTGACGGTCACGAGGCCCTTTTCCATCTCCTCGGGGCCGATGATGCAGGTCCACGCGGCGTGCGACGCGTCCGCGCTCTTCATCTGGGCCTTGAAGCCGCGCGACGCGGTGTCCTGTTCCGCTGCGACTCCGTGGCGCCGCAGCCGGTGCGTCAGGACCTGCGCCGCGCTCCGCGCCTCGTCGGAGAGAGCCGCGACGTAGACCTTCACCGCCGGGGCCCGGCCGAAGGAACAGCCCTGCTCCTCCATGACGAGGACGATGCGGTCGAGACCGCCCGCGAAGCCGACGCCGGGCAGGTGCGGTCCTCCGATGGCCTCGGACAGGTTGTCGTAGCGTCCGCCCCCGCAGACGGCGTTCTGGGCCCCGAGATCGCCGGAGAGCATCTCATAGGCCGTCTTGGTGTAGTAGTCCAGCCCGCGCACCAGCCTTTTGTCCAGTCGGTAGGAGAGGTCCAGCCGCTCCAGTCCGGCCCGGACCTCCTTGAAGTGGTCCCGGCACTCCGGGCAGAGGTGGTCGTAGATGGCCGGGGCGGCGTCCGCCGCGGCCCCGCAGGAGGGGTTCTTGCAGTCCAGGATGCGCAGGGGATTGCGTTCCATGCGTCCCAGGCAGGTCTCGCAGAGCTCGCCCCTGCGGGCCTCGAAGTGGGCCAGCAGCGCCTGGCGGTAGACGGGACGGCAGACGGGGCAGCCGACGGAGTTCAGGACGACCTCCAGGTTCCTCAGGCCGAGGCGCCGGAAGATCTCCGCGGAGAGGTCGATGACCTCGACGTCCGCCCCCGCCCCGGACACCCCCAGGCACTCCATGTCGATCTGATGGAACTGACGGTAGCGCCCCTTCTGGGGGCGCTCGTAGCGGAACATGGGGCCCCAGCACCAGAGCTTGGCGGAGGTCCCCTGGGCACACAGCCCGTTCTCCAGCGCGGCGCGCACCATCCCCGCCGTGGCCTCCGGACGCAGCGTCACGCTGCGCCCGCCTCGGTCCGAAAAGGTGTACATCTCCTTCTCCACGATGTCCGTGGTCTCGCCGACCCCGCGGGAGAAGAGCTCCGTCTGCTCGAAGAGGGGCAGGTGCACCTCGGAGCAGCCGAAGTCCGCCATCGCCTCGGCCGTCGTCCTCACCACATAGGCCCATTTCCACGATTCTCCGGGCAGGATGTCCCGCACGCCCCTCGGCGCCTTGATGTCCATATCGATCGACCCCATTTCCGTAAGCTGTATCAGGAGTATATCATTGTTGATCGTTGACCGTTCGGGGATCGGAGCTTCATCGTTCCTCCCTCGGAACGGCCCGAAGCGTCCCCGGATTCGTGTAGGTGACCAGGGCCACCGTCCCGGGCACGGAACGGACGTAGCGGCGTTCCGTGTAGTCCACCGGGACGGAGCCGGAGCCCCTGCCCCTCGAATGGGCCGCGGCGAGGGAGGCCGCGAACTCCAGGACGTCCCGGCGCTCCGTCTCCAGCTCCTCCCGCCCGCGGGAGCCGCGTATGACGACGTGCGCCCCCGGCAGTTCGTGGGCATGGAGCCAGAGGTCGTCCCCCCGGGCCTGCTTGAAGGTGACGAAGCGGTTGCCCCGCGCCGACAGCCCCACGAGGACGGTCAGCCCGTCCCGCTCGTAGACCAGATGAGGGGGGAGCCCCTTCTTTTCTCGCCCCTTCCCCTTTGGGGCCGGAGCCCCCCTTCCCGTCCCCTCCGAGGCCAGCCACTCCTCGACGTCCCGGACGGCCTCCTCGAACGTCTCGGGGTCGTCGATGGCCTCCAGGAGGTCCCTCTGTTCGGCGAGCTCCTCGATGGCGTTCTCCAGCTCCGCGATGCTCCGCCGGATCGACTCGGGGTCCGCCTTTGCCTTGCGGTATCTCCTGAAGTAGCGGTCGGCGTTGTGCGAGGGGGAAAGACGGGGGTCGAGCGCGATCTCGAGGGTATTGCCCTCCCAGTCGGTCAGGGTTACGGACTCCGCGCGCTGCGGGACGTCCCCGAGGTGCGACAGGAGCAGCTCCCCCCTGCGCCGCAGCATCTCGGCCTCGGCGCAGTTCCCAAGCTGCTTCCGAAGGCCGTCCCTGTGGCGTTCCCGCGCCTTTGCGGCCCGCCTCAGGCGGACGTCCAGCTCGCGGAGGCGGCGCTCCCTGCCCCTCGAGAGCAGCGGGCGGAGGACGCCCGCCGCCGCCGCGGCGAGCGCGTCGGTCCCCAGGGGCTCCGCCTCCGGGAAGAGGATGGGGAAGCGCGTGAGGTACCCCCTGGAGGACCGCTGGCAGGGGAGGATGGCGTCGGAGCCCGCGTCCCGGACGGCGAGGAGCCAGGCCTCGGGGGACCTTTCCTCCCAGTGGGCCCGGATGAACTGCGACAGGGGGCGTCCGATGCCGGCGATGTTCGCGGCGCCGTCGCGGTCCAGGGAGGAGAGGGCCTCGGGGAGGGGACCCGCGAAGGCCGGGGGCGGGATGTAAGGATGGCCGGGGAGGAGCGTCCGGTAGGGGTTCCGGTCCGGAGCCTCGTGACGGGCCAGCTCCTCGATGCGGCGGTCCGCTCCGAGGAGGATGAGGTTCCCTAGGGGTTCCGTGGCCTCGAGGACCAGAGAATAGCGCACCTCGGCCCCGGCCGCTACGCGGCGGCGGACCTCGAACTCCAGGATGCGGTCGTGGCCGATCTGCCGGACGCCGGTGAGGTCCCCCTTGACGAAGCGGCTCCGGAGCGCCTCGACGAGGGGTGTCCTGGCCGGGGCGCCCTTCCGCAGCGCCGAGACCGAGCCGCCGTCGGCCAGGCAGCAGCCTCCGGTCCCGGAGCCCCACGAGAACAGGAGCCACAGGTCGTCATGGCCAAGTTTCAGGGCGACCCAGGAGTCCCCGCCCTCGGCCTTGTGGATGCGCCAGGGCAGCCGGCCGGACAGGGCGGCCCGAAGCCCGCGGACGAACTCGGGGCCCAGCGTCATGGCAGCGGGACCTCGGGACCGTCGAGATCGGGGGATTCGTCTTGCAAGCGGGGATCGTTCATCTTGTGCCTCCGTCCGTGATGCTATCCGCTTCTCCGCGGCGGTACCCTTTGCCGGGCAGGATATGACGGCGACAATCATAACATTTTTCGTTTAGGATGTCCCCGAGGAGCTCATTTCATGGTATCCTTATAAGAGCTTTCGGGTAAAAATACGTTATACTTAAGTGTCAATTCTGCGGAGGTCCCCGAATCGGACGCGGGCTTTTGCGGAAGTTTTGACGCATGAAACAAGTTGTGACGCTTGGATTTACAATCCAAAGCGTTTGACGTTCCTCGATCGTGTTCCCGTGTGGGGGTGTTTGTGCCGGCGCGGGAACGGGGCCGGATTCCTGACTTGGGAGGGGCTTTATTTTGGACCGCTTGATGCTGGACATGAGTCGATTGGCGATTCGGAAAGCGGAGAATGCCGCGGCGGCGGGCACGGTGCGCGCTGGAGACGGAGGGGAACCCGAACGATCGGCTGCCGCCGGTTTGTCCTTCGAGGAGCTGCTTTCCGCATCCATGAAGGAGGTCAATGCCCTTCAGCTCGAGGCCGACGACAAGATGCGCAGGCTTGCGACGGGGGATGTCGAGGATATCTCCGAGGTCGTCATGGCCTCATCCCGGGCGGAGGTCGCCTTGAAGCTGATGATGGAGCTGCGCAATAAGCTCGTGGATGCCTATCAGGCTTTGTCGCGCGTCGCCGGCTGAGTTCTGAGGAATGATGGATAGCCTCAAACGCTGGTTCGCGGCCTTTCTTCTCTTCTGGGCCTCGCTGAAGCTGTGGCAGCGTATCTCCCTGTTCCTTGCGGCGTTTCTGGTCGTTGCCGCAATTCTTCTTCTTGTCCTCTGGGGGGGGAAAACGTCCTATGAACCCCTCTTCGCAGGGCTGGAGGTGGAGGATCAGGCCGCGATCGTCTCCTACCTGCGCGAGAACAAGATCCCCTATCGTCTGGACCCGTCGGCCAACGCCATCCTCATGCCCAAGGGACAGGTTTACGAGACGCGCCTCTCCCTCGCCCAGGAGGGACTGCCCAGGGGGGGGAGTAAGGGCTTCGAGCTCTTCGACAACACCTCGATGGGGCTCAGCGAATTTCAGCAGCGCATCACCTACGTCAGGGCCATCGAGGGGGAGCTGGAGCGCACCATCGCGCAGATGGACGCCGTCGATACCGCCAGGGTCAGCGTCGTCATCCCGGAGCAGCGCCTGTTCCTCGAGCAGCAGAAGCCCTCGACCGCGTCGGTGTTGCTGCGGCTGCGTCCGGGGACGACCTTGGGGCAGAATCAGGTCAAATCGATAATCCACCTGGTCTCCCACAGCGTGGACGGCCTCCAGCCGGAGGACGTCACCGTCGTCGATACGGGGGGGCGCATCCTCTCGGATATGATCGCCGATTCCATGATCATCTACCCGCCCGATGGGCGCAGCACCGTGACCTCGGTCCAGCGGGAGCTGGAGCGTCAGCGCGAGCGCGAGCTCGAGTCGAAGGCTCGACTGATGCTCGAACAGGTATTCGGCCCCGGTAAGGTTGTCGTGAGGGTCAAGGTCGACCTTGATTTCGACAAGCGCTCGCGTTCCCTCGTCGAGTACACGCCCAACCCCGAGACGGGGCAGGGGGTCCCGCGGAGCAACCAGCGGGAGGAGGAGAGCTACACCGGGCAGGGGCAGCCGGCGGCGAGCAACCCCGGGACCACGACCAACATCCCCGGCTACGCGATCAACACCCAGAACGTGAACAGCGAGTACAACAAGGGGACCTCGACGACCAACTACGAGATCACCACGCGCAAGAGCGACGAGGTGGTCACGCCCGGAGGGGTCCGGCGCCTGACGGCCTCGGTCCTGGTGGATGGGGACCTGGACGAGGCCCGGCTCGGAGAGCTTCGGGAGGTCGTCTCCTCCGCCATCGGGTTCAGCGAGGCGCGGGGCGACAGCCTGGTCGTCAAGGGGATGAAGTTCTCCACGTCGTTCGCCGATTCCCTTGCCGAGGAGCTGCGGCAGGAGCGGGTGACGCGCATCATCGTGGGTGCGGTCATCGCCCTGATCATGCTGCTTCTGGCCGCGGGGGCCGTCGTCTGGTGGCTCCGCCGCCGAAGGGCCCGCATGGCGGCGGTCGTCCTGGAGGAGGAGGGCGGCAAGCATGTGCCCACGATACAGGAGATGCTGACCTCCCCCGACCTCCTGGCGTTTCAGGGGGAACTGGCGGTGCTGGAGGAGCAGCTGAAGGTCTACGCCAAAAACAACCCCGGAGAAGTGGCCAACCTCGTCAACGAGTGGCTCTCCTCCGACGGTTAGCCGAGATGCTGGTAAAGGAGCCCGTTCATGGCTAAGTCGAACAGCTCGGTATCCAACAGGGAAAAGATCGCGGTCCTCATGGTGGCCCTGGGAAACGACATCGCCGCCGAGGTCTATAAAAAACTGGACGATACCGCTATCGAACTGATCACGCTCGAGGTGGCCAACCTGCGCAAGGTGACGCCCGAGCTCAAGCTCGAGGTCCTGAAGGAGGCGCAGGAGATCCTGATGGCCCGGGAGTTCATGGCCCGGGGCGGGGTGGACTACGCGCGCGACGTCCTGGAGCGCGCCCTGGGGCCGGAGAGGGCCCAGAACCTTCTGGCGCGGATCACGGCGAGCCTCCAGGTTCGGCCGTTCGATTTCATGCGCCACACCGACCCGCAGCAGGTCCTGGGCTTCATCCAGGGCGAGCATCCTCAGACGATCGCCCTGATCCTGTCGTACCTGGAGGCGCCTCAGGCCGCGATGATCCTCAGCGGCCTGCCCGCGGTCCTGCAGGCCGAGGTGGCCAAGCGCATCGCCCGGATGGACCGCATTACGCCCGAGGTGCTTCGGGAGGTGGAACGGGTGCTGGAGCGCAAGCTGAGCACGGTCATGGGGCAGGACTTCACGATGGCCGGCGGCATCGACGCGGTGGTCGCCATCGTGAACAGCTCCGACCGGACCACGGAGCGCAACATCATGGAACACCTGGAGGAGAACGACCCCGAACTGGCGGAGGAGATCAAGAAGCGCCTCTTCGTCTTCGAGGACATCATCCGGCTGGACGACCGCTCGTTGCAGCGCGTCCTGCGCGAGGTCGACATGAAGGAGCTGGGGCTGGCCCTCAAGGGGGCGACCGAGGAGCTTCGGACGAAGTTCTTCAAGAACATGTCCAAGCGTGCGGCGGAGATGCTGCAGGAGGATATGGACTACATGGGCCCGGTCCGCGTCAAGGATGTGGAGGAGTCCCAGCAGAAGGTCGTCAACATCGTCAGGGGGCTGGAGGAACAGGGCGAGATCGTCATAGCCTCGGGCGGAGAGGACGAGCTCGTTGTCTAGCGTCCGCCAGAGGGTCCTGCGCACGGTTCGCCTGCTGCCTGAGACCGTCAAGATTGGAATGGAGTCCGAGGCTGCTCTTTCCCTGGCTGCTCTTCCCCTGGAGCAAGGGGAAGAGCAGCGTTCCAATGAGGGGGAGGCTGTCCCGGAGGCCTCGATTCCGGGGGAACGGGGCGAGACCGAGGAGCTTCGGGAGCAGATGGAGGACCTGCGTCGGTGTCTGGACGACGCGGAGAGGCGCAATGCGGACCTTTCCCGGGAGAGGGCGGAGCTGGAGGCGGAGGCGGAACGCCTCCGCCTGGATTATGCCGAGAGGGAGCGGGCCCTGGAGTCTCGCGTGCAGGGCGAGGAGGAACGCGCTCGCGAGGAGGGGCGCCTCCAGGGCGAGGCCGAGGGACGGGAGTCCGGCCATGCCGAGGGGCTCAGGACGGCCAAGGTCGAGGTGGAGGCCCTGTACCTCAAGAAGCTGGGGGGGGTGGTCTCCCTTCTGGAGTCCATCGCGGCCCGCCTGGAGGAGAATTTTTCCGAGCTGGCAGCACTGAATCAGCCCCGAATGCTGCGGCTCTGGTTCGACATGCTGGGGCGTATGCTGAAGCGGG
>ERZ773099.2156-NODE-2156-length-13867-cov-5.557631_pt1 | contig 13867 bp, 9 predicted proteins | sample MGYA00511120_ERZ773099 | MGnify/ENA primary metagenome ERZ773099 (study PRJEB29015, sample SAMEA2738012) | human oral metagenome | biome: human oral; feature: human-associated habitat; material: dental | place: China | collected 2104 ... | reverse complement strand
TCTCCGGGGCCGGCAACATCTACCGGGCCGAGACGCTCTTCCGGGTGGGGGTCTCGCCCTTCCGGGCCGGCAACCGCATCAGCGCGGAGCGGTTGCGGGCCATCTGGGAGGACCTGCGCCCCCTCATGGGGTACGGGGTGGCCACTGGCTTCATCACCACCGTTGACCTCGACGACGTTCCCCGCCCTCTGCCGCCAGACGACCCCGAGGCCGGACGGTGGTACGTCTACCACCGCGCCGGGCGGCCCTGCCTGCGCTGCGGAACCCCGGTGGCTGAGAGGGAGGTGGCGGCCCGTCGCCTCTTCTGGTGCCCGACCTGCCAGGCCCACTGAGCCCGACAGGAGGCCTGCCGGGAGAGGAGGCTCGGGAAGGGCACTAGGCCCTGTTGCGTATGTCCGGGGGAGGCCGGTTGTCGCCGGTCGCCGACGTCGAGGTCGTGCCTTGGGGCGCGCGTTCGAGGGGTAGAGGGTACGAACGCGTGCCCCAAGGCACGAACACGTGGACGCTTCACCCAACTTTCGCAACAGGCCCTAGTGGCTCTTCGTGTTTGAGGGCGTGCTAGGCGATCCCTATTGAATTGTCTGGGTAGTGGTGGGATGCCGCATGCCCATCACCTTCGAGGACCCCTTCTGCAGGGCCTACGGTCCCAGGAGGGGCTCGTGGGATGACGGCCCGGGCCGCCTGGTCGCGAGCGCGACGGGGAGGGGCCGTCATGCTGGACATGGTGGAGGGCCGGTCCAAGAAGACGCTTAAGAGGTCGCGTCAACACGCTCCTGGGCGGCGGGTGGTGTTTGGGGAGTCTGGTCCTGCTCGTCGGGCGATGGTCAGGACGTGCCTTGGGCGCTGCTGCGGCCTGGCCGGGGCGGGACCTGACCGGCAGGCTCCGTCGTGCTGGGCTGGTCCCGCTCGGGGACGTACTTTCCCTGCGAGAGCTGGGGTCTGAGCGTTGTCTCTTGCGGGACAAGTGCGTTTTCGACGTAAAGGTACGTCCCCGACGCGCACGGCGGGCTGTCCTGCGCCCAGGACGGCCGAGGCGAGACCTGCACGCTTCTCCTCGCTCCTACCGGGTGGGGGCCGACGACGCCGTCGCTTGCCCGGCGGACTGTGGCAGGAGAGAAGGGCGTGGGGTGTCGTCGGTCCGCGTCCAGGTGCCCGCTCCACGAGGTCCGGGTGGTACCGGCCCGGGCTGGTGCACTGTATAAGGCCCCGACCTCCAGCAGCTCCGCCGAGGCAGTCAATGGACGTCTCGGGCACTATGCGGAATTGCCCTGAGTCACCGCAGCTTCATCACTGCTCCACCTGCACTCATACATGCCGGACGCTTATGAGGATACCTGAACAAATAAACCCAGATACGTCGATAAGTCTCGCCTACCACGTTTTCAAATACGATGAGCTTCATTCATTGTTAATTCAAGTGTCTAGGTTGGCGGGTATGTGATTTCATCCGATGAAATGGTCCAAGATCTGTCGATAAACGATGATTGCGGTGGAATCGTGTTCGAATCTTCCACTTGGTGGCGTCGGGTGTTAGATTGGGGATAAGCCGCAAAAAAGTGGCAAATGCTCGTGGTGGCCGGATGTGCTCCGGTCGCCGTGTTCTTGACCTGTTGTTCGTTGAGTCTGTAACGGCAGAGTCATTTCCGTGTCCGTCCGGCGAATCAGCTGGTCCTGTTCGCCTATCCGCAGATTGAACCCCTGATGCCATTCGAAATCTGCCGTTTCCGCCGGCGTCACTCGCTTGAACTGAGTTCCTCACTCGCAGGCGGTGTATCCCTGTCCCATCAAATGATTAAGTGGAGCTTGATAGCCCATGGTTAAAACACGTCGGGGCTCGCATCTTGTCAAAACCCGGTGGCAGGAGCGTGCTGAGAACCGGGAACCCGGTTTTGGTCAACTGCTCGTTCCGGCTCCCGACCTACAAGGGCCGGCGGCCGTCACAAGTAATCTTGTTCTGTCGCCGGACGGCTCCTCCCCGTCACAGCCGCCTGCTCGCGTTCCGGTGTGGGCGAGTCGATACGTCTGTCGGGTTGAGCCCATCGCCCTGATGATCGTCGACATCCTGGCCACCTACCTGGCTCTGTACTGCGCGGCGTGGGGGACCACGAAGTGGGCGACGGCCACGGGCGCCACCGGCGGTCTGCTGGCTGTGGGGGTCCTGGCGGTTGTCAACGTCAGTGTCTTCGCTGCCTTCAAGATGTACAACAGCCTGTGGCGCTACGCGTCGATGACGGAGGCGCTGCGGATTCTCTATGCCACCGTCGTCGGCTCGGTGTGCGGGGACCTGCTGTTCTCCCTGGCCTTCGATGGTGGACTGTCGGCACGCTCCTACGTTATGGCCTGGGCTCTGCTGGCTATCATGGCCGCCGGGGCGCGTCTCGCAGTCCGAGCCCTGTGGAGCACCCAGGTGCAGCGTAGTGCTCGAGCGGGAGCGCACGACGATCGACCCCGCACACTCATTGTCGGAGCGGGGCAGACGGGTTCACTGACCATCAAACGCATGCGTCTGTGCGATGAGGACATGTGCGGCGAGCCTGTGGCCCTGGTCGACGACGACGTGACCAAGCACGGTCGTCACGTCCACGGCGTCAAGGTTTACGGTACCTGTGAGGACATCCCTCGAATTGCTGAGGAGTGCGGGGCTGAGCAGATCGTGTTGGCCTGCCCCTCAGCGCTGGCCTCCCAGCGCAAGCGCATCCTGTCCATCTGCTTGACGACGGGTCTGCGGATTCTCACTCTGCCGAACGTGCGGGACCTTGCCCGGCAGGACGATGGAAAGATCGCGCTGCGGGAGGTGGAGATCTCCGAGCTGCTCACACGTGACGAGGTGGCCTTCGACACCATGAGCATGGGGTACGTGCGCGGAGAAGTCGTCCTGGTGACCGGTGGCGGCGGTTCCATCGGCTCTGAGCTGGTCCGCCAGCTCATTGAGACCCGGCCGCGCCGGATCGTCATCTTCGACATCTACGAGAACACGGCCTACGAGTTGTTTCATGAGATGCAGCCCAAGGCCGCCGAGTTTGGGGTCGCCCTCTCGGTTGTCATCGGCTCGGTGACGAATGAACGGGTCATCCGCGAGTGCTTCGAGCAGTATCAGCCGAAGGTCGTTTTCCATGCGGCTGCGCACAAGCACGTCCCCCTCATGGAGGACAACGCCCGCGAGGCGGTGGAGAACAACGTGCTGGGCACCTGGATGGTGTGTCGGCTGGCAGAGGAATTCAGATGCAGCCACTTTATCCTGGTCTCCACCGATAAGGCTGTCAATCCGACCAATGTGATGGGCGCTACCAAGAGGCTGTGCGAGCTGGAGGTTCAGGCTCTGGCCCGTTCATGTCGCACCACCGTTTTCGCCGCCGTACGATTCGGCAACGTGCTCGGCAGCCATGGCTCTGTCATTCCCCTGTTCAAGCGGCAGCTGCGATCGGGTGGGCCACTGACCGTCACTCATCCGGACATCACCCGCTACTTCATGACGATACCTGAAGCATCCCGTCTGGTCATCGCCGCAGGCTCTATGGCTCGTGCCGGAGAGATCTTCATCCTGGAGATGGGACAGCCCGTGCGGATCTACGACCTGGCTGTCAACCTCATCAAGCTCTCAGGCCTGCGGGCCGGGCGTGACATCGAGGTGGCTTTTACCGGGCTGCGACCGGGTGAGAAGCTCTACGAGGAGTTGCAGATGCATGATGAAGACTTGCGCCCCACCGCGAATAAGTCCATCCTCGTGTCCACTGCGGCACCGCCCACCAGGCAGGAGGTGGAGGACAAGATCGCCCGGCTGACGGCCTGCCTCCCTGAAGGAAGTGACCAGATCAAGCAGGAGCTGGCTCGTGCGGTGCCCACCTACCACCCGAGCTTTGATCACACTACGAGTGTGCCATCGACGATGAGGAAAGCCGGCTGATGCGCGTCGAGTTCTCACCCCCGGACATCACCGACGCCGAGTGCCAGGAGGTGGTGGCCGCGCTGCGCTCCGGCTGGATCACCACAGGGTCGCGAACCAAGACCCTCGAGAAGCAGGTGGCGGAGCGCTGCGGCACCACCCGGGCCGCCTGCCTGAACTCCGCGACCGCATCACTGGAGCTGACCCTGCGGGTGCTGGGCGTCGGGCCCGGGGACGAGGTGATCGTGCCCGCCTACACCTACACGGCCTCGGCCTCTCCTGTGGTGCACGTGGGAGCCACCCCGGTCCTGGTCGACGCCGGAGAGGCAGATGGCGGTTACGGGCTGGACCCCAGGGTCCTGGCAGGCGCGATTACTCCACGGACCAAGGCCGTCATCCCGGTCGACATCGGTGGGCGCATGTGCGATTACACGGCGCTGCGCGAGGTCGTTGACAGCGAGCGCGATCTCTTCGCGCCCACCGGTCCGGTTCAGGAGGCCCTAGGACGCATCGCCCTGGTAGCCGACGGCGCTCACAGCCTTGGTGCCCGGCGCGACGGCACGCCCTCGGGCAGCGCCGCCGACTTCACCACCTTCAGCTTCCACGCCGTGAAGAACCTGACCACCGCCGAGGGCGGCGCCGTCACCTGGAGATCGGACCTGGGACTGGACGAGGAGCTCTACCGCCAGTACATGCTGCTGTCCCTTCACGGGCAGAGTAAGGACGCCCTTTCCAAGACCCGCCTGGGGGCCTGGGAGTACGACGTGGTGAGCCCCGCCTACAAGTGCAACATGACGGACGTGTGCGCCGCGATCGGCCTGGTGCAGATGACCCGCTACGACTCCATGCTGGCGCGCAGGCGCCAGATCATCACCCGCTACGACCAGGCCCTGGCTCCAGCGGGCGTGACGTCGCTGCGGCACTACGAGGACGGCATCGTCTCCTCCGGGCACCTCTACCTGGCGAACCTGCCGGGCCTGAGTGAGAAGGGGCGCAACGAGTTCATTGAGCGCATGGCGCGCGCGGACGTGGCCTGCAACGTCCACTACAAGCCGCTGCCCATGCTGAGCGCCTATCAGCGGCTCGGCTTCACCATCGGGGACTTCCCACGGGCCTTCCGTCTGTATGCGAATGAGGTGACCCTGCCTCTGCACACCACGCTGAGCGACGAGCAGGTCGACTACGTCATCGGCTGTGCCCTCGACGCGCTCACGGCAGCGGGGCGATCGTGAGGATGCCGCCCTGGGAGGCTCTGCCAGTCACTCTGCAGACTGAGGAGGTGCGCCCCTACTACGAGGCACTGTCCCAGCGCGGACTGCAGCTGCGGCTCAAGCGCCTGCTCGATGTCGTCGGAGCGGTGGTCTTGATAGTGCTGCTCGGTTGGCTGTTCGTGGTCCTGGCGGCCCTCATCAAGCTGGACTCTCCCGGGCCCGTGTTCTTCCGGCAGCTACGGGTCACCCAGTTCGGGCGAGAGTTCCGGATCGTCAAGTTCCGCACCATGACGCACCGACCGACGGCCCCGGGGGACCGGATCACTCGTGGGAACGACCCGAGGGTCACGCGGGTCGGCTCCGTCCTGCGCCGCTACCGACTCGACGAGATCGGCCAGCTCATCGATATCCTGCGCGGCACCATGACCTTCGTTGGGACCAGGCCGGAGGTACCCGAGTACGTCCGCCAGTACACCCCGCAGATGCGGGCCACGTTGCTGCTGCCTGCGGGGGTCACCTCCACGGCCTCCATCGAGTTCAAGGATGAGGCCCAGATCCTGGCGGCGGCCCCACCGCACCAGGATGCGTATCTCACCCAGGTCCTGCCGGCCAAGATGCGCCTCAACCTCCGCGACGTCCAGGACTTCAGCGTCGGGCGCGATCTGCGGCTCGCGTGCCGGACCGTCCTGGCGGTCATCAGATGAGATCCGAGGCTAGGACGAGAAGGAGTGACTATGACAGCAGACGCTGAACTGGTATCCATCATTATGCCGACGTACAACTGCGGCGCCTTCATCGCCGAGACCATCGCGACGGTGCAGGAGCAGACCCATTCTCAGTGGGAGCTGCTCGTGGTGGACGACTGCTCGACCGACAACACCGCAGAGGTGGTGGGGGCACTGGTCGAGGATGACCCGCGGATCCGATACGTGCGGTTGGAGACCAACTGCGGTGCCGCCACGGCTCGCAACCGGGCGATGGAGCTGGCCAGGGGGCGGTATATGGCCTTCCTCGACTCCGACGACCTGTGGCACCCGAGCAAGCTCCGGCGCCAGATCGACTTCATGACCTCGCGCGGCGTCGCCATGTCCTGCACCGCCTACGCCCAGATCGACGAGCGTGGCGTGCCCACCGGGAAGATCGTGCGCAGTCCGGCCAAGACCAGCTACAACCGTCTGCTCCTGGACTGCCCGGTGGGGAATTCTACGGTCATGTATGATGTAGCACGCCTGGGGAAGTTCGAGGTGCCCGATATCAGGAAGCGCAACGACGATGCCCTGTGGCTGCGTATGCTCCGCACCGAGCGCTATATCTGGGGAATCCCGGTTGTCCTCATGAGGTACCGGCTCCGTTCGGGGTCCGTGTCGGCGAACAAGTGGAGCCTGGTCAAGTACCACTGGACGCTTTACCGCGATATTGAGCATCTCAGCGTTCCCCGCTCCGTCTTCCACATCGCCGTGTGGGGTCTCATCAAGGTTTTCGACGTCAAATGAGGAGAAGCGTCACCCAGGACGATCAGCTATCCGGGGTAGCCCGGTTCAACTGAGGAGGATGCCAGTGAAACAGAAACATGAGCGGGCTCCGCAGGACCCTGTGGGCGTTCCCCTGAGGATCCTGCAGATCAACTCGTCGATCTCACGGCGTTCCGGAGTCATGAGCGTGCTCATGAACTATTTCAGGAACGTGGACCGCTCCCGGGTAGTCTTCGACTTCTTCTGCTACATCACGCCCGAAGAGACCTACCGCGAGGAGATCGAGTCGCTGGGCGGGCGCTACTACGTCGTGGACGCAAGGGGCAGTGTCGGGCGTATCCGTTCGGCTCTGGGGCACCTGTTGCGTCGCCACGCGGGGGAGTACCCCGTGGCGCACCTCCACGACCCCATCCTGTCGCGCTTTCTCTATCCTTTGGCTCATCGCAATGGGGTGCGGTCCTTCGCCGTGCACTCCCACGCGACGGCCTACTCCGACTCCCGTTTGCGGAGCCTGCGGAACTGGCTGGTCTGCCGAAACATCAGGGCGTACTCCGACGTGCAGCTGGCCTGCTCGCGGGCGGCCGGTGACTTCCTCTTCGGCCGTGATCGCTACGAGGAGCTCCCCAACGCGATCGATATCCAGACCTACCAGTTTGAGGAGACGGTTCGCGCGGATGTGCGAGCCCGGCTGGGGCTTGGCGACGCACCGGTCGTCGGCCATGTGGGTCGCTTCAGCGAGCAGAAGAATCACAGCTTCCTCATTGACGTCTACACCGAGTTGGCACGTCTGAAACCCGAGGCTCGGCTGATGCTTGTTGGCGACGGCCCGCTGCGACCGGGCATCGAGAGGACCGTGGCTGAGCGAGGTCTGGCGGATCGCGTCCTGTTCCTGGGAGACAGGAAGGACGTTGCCGCCCTTTACCAGGCCATGGACATGTTCCTCCTGCCCTCCCGCTACGAGGGCCTGCCGATGGTGGGAGTCGAGGCGCAGTGTGCGGGGTTACCACTCGTGTGCTCCGAGGAGGTGACCGACGAGGTCGCTATCGGGGATGCCACGTTCCTTCCGCTTGGGATGCCGGTGCCCCAGTGGGCTCACCACGTCAGTGGGGCCCTCGAGCGGGGAAGGGACCTGGATTTCAGGGCGCAGGGTGAGGAAATGACGCGTACCGCGGGTTTTGACATCGCCCGCGAGGCCGACCGGCTCGTACGCCGGTACCGGGCTCTGGCGGAATAGTGAAGCTGGAGCATGTGGGTCCACTTCGCACTATTCGCCACGTTCCTGCTTCTTGCAGCCCTGTTGGGGCTGCGGGGCAGTGCTGGCCGCCATGGCTCACCGGCGATCCTGGGGGTGGCGTTTACGGTCTTTGTGGCCTTCTCCTCATCCCGAGCGGTCAGTGTCGGAAACGACACGATCGAGTACCACCGCGTCTTCGAGGGGATTAAGGCGAGTAGCTCTCTTCAGGAGGCCTTCAGCATTAGTCGCTTCGAATACGGCTATGTCCTGCTGAACTACCTGGTCAGCCGCGTCACGCAGAACTTCAATATTCTGTTGCTCCTCATCTCGGTCTTTGCCTACGGCTCAGTGGTACTGTTCATCAAGCGGTACGCCGCCAACTACTCCCTGGCGGTTCTCTTCGCCTTCGGCATGTCCGTCTTCTACGACTTCACGCTCTACACCCGACAGGGCATCGCGGTGGCGATCTTCCTGCTGGCGGTTCCTGATCTCATGGAGCGCAAGCTGTTGCGCTACGTCCTCCTCGTCGCGCTCGCCTCCCAGTTCCATATGAGCGCTCTGCTCCTGCTCATCGTCTACCTCCTACCAGCCATGCGGCTAAGCACCTTCGGGGACTGGTTGAAGTGGGGATTGCTCATCGGGATCAGCATGTTTTCGCTCAGCTGGGTCATGAACTCGCTGTCGGCCGCCTCAACCTATTACGGCCACTACCTGAACACTGACTACGCGGATGGCGGGGTTCGATCCGCCACCGTTCTACTTATCGCAGTACGCATCCTTATCATGCTCTTGGCGGCGACCTGCGGCTGGAACGCCGCGGTGGAGGCCGATCTCTCCGGACGTACCCGCAACCTTCTGGCTCTCGCCGTCGCAGATATCGCCATGGTGACGGTGTCGCTGGGGTTCAACCTGGTTGACCGCCTGGAGATGTACCTGACCCTGCCCTTCGTCGTCGGCCTGGCGAATATCGCCGTGCGCGGCGAGAGGCCCATTCGCTCCTACATCAGTGCCCTGCTGGTCGTCATCGCCTTTGCAGCCACTACCCTCTTCTTCCTGTACCGTTCCGAGTGGTACCACCTGTTTCCCTACCGTACCGTCTTTGAGAAAGGGCTCCCGTGATGGAACCTGTCGATGCAACGTATCCTTATAGAACCGGTGACAGTGAAATCCTTAGCGGCAGCCGGTAGGAGGAGCCATGAAGCACGTTCTCCTGCTGGACACGTCCGTTGGATCACTCAACATGGGTGATGAGATCATTGGCCGATCAATTGAGATGAACTGGCCTGATCTGTTCTCCTCCAACTATGTCATGCGTCTGGCCACCCATACCCCGATGTACACGCCTGTTCAGCGCCTCCTGCACAAGCGCAGCCTCGGCATCTTCAAAGGCGCCGACGTCAAGCTCCTGTGCGGCACCAACGCCCTGTACACGAATATGCTGCGACCCCTGCCGACGTGGAACATCAACTACCTCAACTGCGGGCTGGCTGCCGGGACGGTGTGCCTGGGAGTAGGAGCGGGTGTCAACTCCTCGTCGGTCAACCTCTACACCCGTGCCCTCTATCGCAAGGTGCTGGCCCATGACGTCGTGCACTCCGTGCGTGACGAGCGGAGCAAGAGGCTTCTGGAGCATCTGGGGCTACGAGCGTGGAACACCGGCTGCCCGACCCTGTGGGGGCTGACCCCCGAGCACTGTGAGGCCATTGCCCGCAACAAGGGCGACGAGGTCGTCTTCACCCTCACCTCCTACCACCCTGACCCCCGCAAGGACCGGGCGATGATCGATGTGCTGCGCAGGCACTACTCCCGGCTGCACTTCTGGCCCCAGTCCATCAACGACCTGGACTACCTGCACTCGCTGGGCGCGGCCGACGACGTCGAGATCGTCCCGCCGAGCCTGGCCGGGTTCCAGACGGTTCTGGACCGAGGCGCGGACTATACGGGGAACCGTCTGCACGGCGGCATCTTCGCCCTGCAGCGCCGGCGACGCGCCATCATCGTGGCCATCGACTACCGCGCGCGAGAGATGGGGAAGGACTACTCGCTGCCGCTGGTGGAGCGCGACTCCGTCGAGACCGACCTGGCTGATCTGATCGAGGCTCCCCGGACAACAAGGATCGAGGGCCTGGACTTCGATCTCATCGAGACGTGGAAGGCGCAGTTCGGTGTCGACAAGCCGTAAGGGGCGAGTTGCGCTTCTCTTGGGCAATACCTTGGTCTTCGCTCTGGGGGGTCTGGCGGTCAAGGCGGTCTCCCTGGTGCTGATGCCTCTGTACACGACCGCCTTGACGACTGGTGAGTACGGGACGGCTGAGCTGCTCAACAGCGCGATCGAGATCGTGTTGCCGTTGCTCTCCCTGGGGGTGGTTGAGGCCCTCTACCGATTCTCCATCGATGACGACGTTGCCAAGAAGGAGCTCTTCGCCAACTCCCTGCTGGTTCTGGGTGGCGGCATTGTGTGTACTGGTGCGCTGTGTTCCTTGGCCGGTGCCGTGTGGGGCATGAAGCACGGGGTGTCCTTCTTCGCGCTGTTCTGCTCCGTGTGCTTCTTCAAGGCCACGACCCAGCTCGCCCGTGGGCTGGGCCATGTGCGCCGCTTTGTGGCCTATGGCCTCCTCAACGCGCTCACCATGGTCTTCTCCACCTACCTGCTTCTGGTTCATGCGCGCGCGGGTATCGACGGTTATCTGTGGTCCTTCACCGTCGGCTACCTGGTGGGCGGCATGGCCGCCTTCCTGGGGTCCGCCGAGTACCGGCTGTTGGTGCCTTTTCGGGCCGATCGTGTGCTGCTGCGCCGGATGCTCGTCTACAGCCTGCCGCTTGTGCCCAATCTGCTGTCGTGGTGGCTGGTCAGCGTCTCGGGACGGTACGTGGTTCTGTGGGGCAGTGGCTTGGTGGCCGCTGGGCTCTTCACGGCGGCGAGCAAGATGCCTGCGCTGGTCAACATTGTCGCCTCCGTCTTCCAGCAGGCCTGGCAGTACTCGACTGCGCGGGAGATCAACTCGCCTGACAGCGGTGCCTTCTTCGGCTCCGTGCTGCGGGGCTACTCGCTGGCAACGCTGTCGGCCGCCGGTCTGGTCATCGCGCTGAACCGACCGATCTCCCGGCTCATGCTTCAGGCTGAGTTCGCGGATGGATGGCGTTACGTGCCCCTGCTCATGCTCGCCGCAACCTTCGGGGTCATGACCATCTTCTTCGGGACCTTCTACCAGGCCCTCATGAACAGCCGCATGCTTATGGTCTCCACCGTGCTGGGAGCAGGGGTCAACGTGGTGCTGGGGGTGGCGCTCGTGCCGTTCATGGGCCCCTGGGGGGCCGGCCTGGCCGGGGCGGTGGCCTACGTGCTCGTCCTGGTGGTTCGGGCACGTGACCTCAGGCGTCGGATCGACCTGCCCATGGATGGTCCCCGTCTGACCTACCAGCTCGTGCTGCTCAGCATCATGGCTGTTTGCACATCCTTCGACGGTGGTCTGTGGCTGACCGTCGCGGTCTGGCTCTGCATGGTTCTGCTGACGACCAGTGATGTGACGGTCATAGTCAGCGGCGCTCGGGAGGCAGCGCGGGTCGTGACCCACTGGGGTAAGAGGCGGTAAGTCGGTGCGCATGGGGTATACACGGGTGTGTACCGGACCGTGCAGACCGATCGGGCCGGAAGGTCGCCGTAGACCTGCTCAACGCTGGCCGATACCGCGGTAGGTCCAACCGGACGCCTTCCATGCCTGCGCATCCAGGCAGTTGCGCCCGTCGATCACGCAGCGGGTGCGCGCCAGGGCGGCCACCCGGGCGGGATCGAGGTCCTGGTACTCGCCCCATTCCGTGCCAATGACGATCAGGTCCGTGTCCTCCAGAGCCGACTGCGTGGACAGGGCGACTTCGTAAGGGCGGTTCGTCCGCTCCGCGAGGATCGGGCCGGCGGCAGGATCGTGCACGACGACCTGCGCGGCCAGTCCCGACAGCTCCACGGCAAGATCCACGGCGGGGGAGTTGCGCATGTCGTCGCTGTCCGGCTTGAAGGACGCCCCGAGCACCGTCACCGTGGCCCCGGCCAGGCCCTCCCCCAAAAGCTCCCTCGCAGTACGGATGACACCGGCGCGCATGGTGTCGTTGACCCGGTCGACCTCTGCCAAAAAGGTCAGGGCCTCTCCGACACCGAGCTCGTCGGCCCGAGCCCGGAAAGCACGAATGTCCTTGGGCAGGCAGCCCCCGCCGAACCCGATGCCGGCGCGCAGGAAACGACGGCCAATGCGATCATCCATGCCGATCGCCTGGGCTAGAGCCGTTACGTTCGCTCCTGCGGCGTCGCAGACCTGGGCCATGGCATTGATGAAAGAGATCTTCGTGGCCAGGAACGCGTTCGCACTGGTCTTGACCAGCTCGGCTGTCGCATAGTCCATGACCAGACGCGGAGTACCGGAGGCCAGGATCTGCTCATAGGCTGCGTCCAGTACCTCCTGTGCCCTGCTGGCGACGCCGGGGTCGGGCGGTAGGCCGTAGACCATGCGGTCCGGGTGCAGGGTGTCCTGCACGGCGAATCCTTCACGTAGGAACTCCGGATTCCACACCAGCAGCGCCCCCGCCTGCTCGATCTCCTGGGCCAAGCGGGAGGCGGTGCCGACGGGCACCGTGGACTTGCCTACGACCACCTCAGGGCCGCTGGCGCAGTGCCCCAGGTGCGGGAGCATGGAGGCGACCGCACCGTTGACGTAGGTCATGTCCGCCGCCCCCGACTCGGACTGCGGTGTGCCCACGCCGATGAAATGGATCTGAGCGCCTTCTATGGCGGAGAAGTCCTGAGTGAAGGTCAGGCGCCCGGCTTCTACGTTGCGAGCCAGCAGGTTCTCTAACTCGGGTTCGAAGAATGGGGGCTGGCCATTACTCAGCAACTCCACCTTGTGAGCATCAACGTCCACTCCTACCACATCATGTCCCAGCTCCGCCATTGATGCAGCATGAACAGCGCCGAGATATCCGCAACCAATCACTGACAAACGCATAGCAAAAGACTAGGCAGGTATGTAGGGGGTATGTCTACCCCTGTGCCCATGAGGTTCCTTGGTGAATTCCTCAAATATTTCACCAACTATTAGGATGTACTCATCGAATTTTGATTCTGCGCTCATGCGGGTCGTGAGTATAGAGGGGGTGAGATACACTGCGGGCTCAGAATAAACGTTTAAAGGAAAATCTTTAAAATGTATGCCGATGCCTCTATGTGTTGCCGTGCAGGAGTAGGGGGCGGGCCGCTGGGCGGTGATCGGAAGGCCGGTGTGAGTGTCCGGCACGAGTGGGTGTCGCCATCTCGGCTAGATTAGGGCCGGCCAGGGGCGTCTGAGAGCGCGCCCACCCAGTCCGCCGCGTCGAGTAAAGGATGGCACAGTGCCCGCAGGTGACGACTCCAAGCAGACCACGCCGGGTGCTGCCTTTGGCATTCCCGAGGGCGCCACGGGGGAGGAGGTCGTCGACGCCGTCTTCGGTGGGAGCGGGGTCGACCCCGAGCTGCTGCCCTACCTGGAGGCTGTGGGCTCCCCTGACCTTGCGGACGCAGAGAGTCTGACCGTCTCCGTCTCTGACCTCCAAGAGGCGGGCGCCCAGCAGGAGGCGGACGCTGAGGCTCAGGATCGCGAGGACCTTGAGGCCCTGCGCGAGCTCGTCGCCGCCAACATGATCCCCGGTGGCGATCCCGACCGCCTCGAGGAGCTCCTCGCCGAGGTCGACGCTGACGACTCCGATGACTGGGAGTCCTGGGAGCCTCAGCTCCCCGACGTCCCCGAGGACGAGCACCTGCGGGATCTGGAGGCTGCTGCCCGCGCCGTCGAGGTCTCCGCCCGCATGCGCGAGGTTGAGGCCGAGATCCTCTCCCGTGCACCTGAGCACCAGGTCCAGCCCTCCCTGGAGCGCGTTGAGGCTGTTCTCGACATCCTGGGCAACCCCGAGCGCACCTATCGCACCGTCCACATCACCGGTACCAACGGCAAGACCTCCACGGCCCGCATGACCGAGCGCCTGCTGGCCGCCGGCGGCATGCGCACCGGTCGCTTCACCTCCCCGCACCTGGCCACCATCCGCG
>ERZ773099.2154-NODE-2154-length-13892-cov-12.333671_pt1 | contig 13892 bp, 10 predicted proteins | sample MGYA00511120_ERZ773099 | MGnify/ENA primary metagenome ERZ773099 (study PRJEB29015, sample SAMEA2738012) | human oral metagenome | biome: human oral; feature: human-associated habitat; material: dental | place: China | collected 2104 ... | reverse complement strand
AAGGTGGGGGTGGGGCCGGGCGCCATGTGCACCACCCGCATGGCCACCGGCGTGGGGCGGCCCCAGTTCTCCGCCGTCCTGGAGTGCGCCACCGAGGCGGCCAGGCTGGGGGCGCACGTGTGGGCCGACGGCGGGGTGCGCCACCCGCGCGACGTCGCCCTGGCCCTGGCCGCGGGGGCCTCCAACGTCATGATCGGCTCCTGGTTCGCCGGCACCCACGAGTCCCCCGGGGACCTGCAGACCGACGCCGACGGCCGCCCCTACAAGGAGTCCTTCGGAATGGCCTCCACCCGGGCGGTCATGGGGCGCACGGAGGGTGAGCAGGCCTTTGACCGCGCCCGCAAGGCCCTGTTCGAGGAGGGGATCAGCGGGGGGCGCATGTACCTGGACCCGCGGCGTCCGGGCGTGGAGGACCTCATTGACCAGATTGTCGCGGGGGTGCGCTCCTCCTTCACCTACGCGGGGGCCGACTCCATCCCGGTCTTCCGCCAGCGGGCGGTGGTGGGGGTGCAGTCGGCCTCGGGCTACCGCGAGGGCGCGCCGGTGCCGGTGAGCTGGTAGGAGCCCCTGGGGCTGGTGGGGCCAGCTGGTAGGGCCGGTGAGCTGGTGGGAGCCCCTGAGGCCGGGGCGGGCGGCTTGGGGCTGGCCGGAGCCGGGGTTGCCTGGGGCCGGCCTCAGGCGGCCCAGACAATGCCCTTGAGGAAGTCCTTGAACTCGTCCTCGCTCAGGGTCGGCTGGGCGGTCTTGCCCATGGCCAGGGCGGCCACGAGGAAGGTCTGCCCGTTGTGGGTGACGACGGCGCCCCGCTCGGCAATGTATCCGCTGCCGTCAGGTAGGGCAGATGCGCCCGCGTAGGTCTGTGCGGTCTCACCGTCAATCGTCGCCTCTCCCGTGGTGGTGAAGACGTCGGTGCTCAGCTCGTACCTGGCCGCCTCCTGCGCGATGGCTTCCGCGGCGGTGGTGATCGTGCTCTCCAGACGGATGGTGTACCCGGTGACGGACTCGACGGAATCGAAGGCCTCACGGTCGGTAACGGTCGCAAATGACAGGCGGTCGCTTTTCGTGTTCGATGCGTAGGAGCAGCCTGCGGGGATGTGGGTGACTGTGAGGAGCTGGGCGACCTGGTTGTCCGCCGGGGCGTCGTAGGCCGCGGTAGGGGGAGCTGCGGGGGTGGTCGGGGGCGCGCTCGTCGTGGTGGCGCCGGGGCCCGTGGTCTCGGAGGCCGTGGTCGCGCCTGAGGGCGTGCTCGTGGTCGTGTCCGAGGAGCAGGCGAGAAGGGAGGTGGCAAGCAGTGCCGAGCCGGCAGCGGCAATGAGACGACGGGTATTCATAAGGGGACCTTTCTGGTGGGTGGGTTGCCCGAGGACCTGTGGAACACGGTGTCTGCGCAGGTCAGGATTGGTTGATGTGGCTCATGGTTCTAGGGTGCACCTCACATCCTAGCGAATGGTGGGGTCGCTATCCATGGTTTGCCCGGGGCCTTCCTGACTGGTGTCTTGTGGAGCTGCTGGGGGGGCTGGCGCCGCGCGGTGCTGCTGGGGCTCCTGGAGTGCTGGTCGTGTTGGGGTCCGGGTTTCCGAGCCGACCCGCCGTCGTCCGAGGCCGTGGGCGCCGCCTGCCCGGAACCTGCGGTGCTGACCCACCCTGGATCTGCGGTGCCAGCCCACCCGGGCGCGTGTCTGTGAGAGAATAGTGTCATGCGTGATATCTCCAAGGACACCCGCCTGTGTATCTCCCTCTCGGCCCGCCCCACCAATATCGGCACCCGTTTCCACAACCACCTCTATGAGGTCCTGGGGCTCGACTTCGTCTACAAGGCGTTCACCACGACTGACATTGTCGCGGCCATCGGGGGCGTGCGTGCCCTGGGTATTCGTGGCTGCGGCGTGTCCATGCCCTGGAAGGAGGACGTTATCGCGCTCGTGGACGAGATGACGCCGTCGGCCAGCGCCATTAGCTCGGTGAACACGATCGTCAATGACGACGGGCGCCTCGTGGCCTACAACACCGACTTTATTGCCATCCGCACCCTGCTGGACACCCACCAGGTGGCACGCACCTCCTGCGCGGTGCTCGGTGCGGGCGGTATGGCCAAGGCCTGCGTGGCGGCCCTGACCGACGCCGGGTTCGGCCCGGGGACGGTGGTGGCCCGCAACCCGGTCACCGGCCCGGCCCTGGCTGAGCGGTACGGATGGTCCTGGACGGCCTCACCTGCGGATCTGTCTGACGACGAGGTGGGGCTTGTGCTCAACGCCACCCCGGTGGGCATGGCCGGGGGTCCGGCTGAGCACGACCTGCCTGTGGGGGAGGAGCTGGTGAAGGCTGCCGGGACGGTGTTCGACGTCGTGGCCTTCCCGGCGTGCACGCCCCTGATCAGGGCCGCCCAGGCGGCCGGGAAGCCGGTGGTGCGCGGTTCGGAGGTCATTGCCCTCCAGGCCGCCGAGCAGTTCGCCCTCTACACCGGTATCCGTCCCACCCCTGAGCAGGTGGAGGAGGCCTCCCGCGTCTCACGCGCCTAGGATGTCGCTGTCGCCCTGCCAGCGCCGTTCCCCATATTCTGTGTGGGAAGATAAGACGGATAGTCTTTGCTCAACCAGAACCAGGAGGGGTCGTGGCATCGTTTGAGGACGTACTCGGCAGTGACAACAGGCTGGCCAAACGGCTGGCGTCGACGAGCTGGCCCGACAGCCGTGCCAAGGCGGACCGGCTGCTGCCACTGGTCACGGCGGCGAACACGGACCTGGTCCGTGACGCGGTGCAGGCGGCGCGGAATGAGGAGATATCCTGGCGGGGGTGGCACCTGGGAAACCCCCTGGCGAACGCCCTGGTAATGCTGGTGTACGCGGCAGGTGACGGCGACAAGGAGGCTGCTGCGACCCTGCTCCAGGTGGCGAAGCGGCTACGCAATGAACCAGTGCTGCTCAAGCATCGCTCGGCCTTCTGGGAGCTATTCGGCATGTTCCGGGATATTCCTGCCGGAGACGACGCCTTTGAGACTCTTGACGCGGTCTACCGAGGCCTGCCCCCTACCCCGGCCGCTCAGTGGGCCGCCGAGATCGGGCTGGCGGCGCCTACCGACTGCCGCTGGTACCTTCAGGTCGTCGTCACCTCGCGTGAGGCCCCGACCGTGGACGTCGACGTCAGGGTGCGCTGGTCGCCGGACCTGGTCTCTGAGTTCCACGAGGCGCGGATGGCGAAGGAGTTCTGGTCAGGAGGTGACGAGGTCCGGCTCTACGGGCCGCGGGTCCCGGTTGCCGGGCCGATTTCGTACCAGCTCACCCTCAGCGATGAGGGCGTCAACCGCACCCTGACCGGTGCCATTGACCCGGCCCCGGCTGATATCCGTGACCTGCCCCGGATCCTGAGGACGGTCGAGGAGCAGAACGGGATCACCTTTGACCGGGCCAGGGCCCAGGTGTCCGGGGCGAAGCGCCCAATGCGCCCAATCAAGCCGGTACGGGCCTGGCTGCGGGCGAACGCCTAGCTGCTGGGCCGGTACCGTTATCCTGGTCTTACCACCACTTGGTTTCCTTGTCGTCATCAATGAGAACGCCTGTTATTATCGCTACCGCGAGAGCCTGGTCGTCTTCCCGGAGAACCATCTGGTGCCCCTTGTATCTGCGCTATTCTCGTCTGGGATCCTTGGTGACGAGGACGTCGGTGATCATCGCGACAGCGACGATATGGTAACCTTCTCGGAGGACCAGCTGCCGTCCCTTCCACAGGCAGGGCAGAACGGCCTCCCGTGCGATGTAGTCCACCTTGACCTTCCAGACGGTGACCGAGATGAGCTCGATCGGCTCGATAAATATGGACACCGCGAACTCGGGAAACTCCTTGTGGCCGGGGTGGCGGGTCATGTTCTCCTCAAGGAATTCGCAGATCGTGGCGTAGGGCCACGAGGGAGGGCCGTTAGGCCGTCCCCCAGCCGGAGAAGAAATCCATTCTACCATCGCCAAAGCCATGGGATTGTCGATCGGCATCATCGGCCGGACTCCTTAACTTGCGGTTATGGTTCCCGGATTCTTGTTCCGCCCATTACTTGATTCAGTAGGTCAGGCCGCTCTCCTTCTTCTGCGTAGTAGGCGGGTCCTGCTCCGTCCAATTTAGCTCTACTTTCCCTGAACAGCCTGTTTATCGTTGACGAAGGCGCATAAGCCCTGCAGTCACGCCACCGATACCAACACCTGCCAGGCCCGCTGAGACGAAAGCTCTGAATGTAGTTCGTTCGCCGTAAACGAACTGTTCGTATCTCGGGTGCAGGCACAGGCTATCCATATGGGCTCCGACGTGCAGGAACCACTTTCCTGCTGGGTCTTCTGAGGAGCCCGCTCAGGACGCTCAGGAGGCGTCGCGCGGGTTGGACGGCCTCGGGGCGGGCACCCCCGGACCAGGCAGATCCAGGACCAGCAGGGCACTGACCGCCACCAGGCCCGCCCCCGCGCACCCCAGGCTCACCAGAGGGCCGGGCGCTGGCACGGACAGCAGGCTGGTGGACAGCAGCGGCGCCCCCAGGGCCAGGACGGCCACCGCGTACGCCCAGGCCCGCGGCCTTCCCAGGGCGGCGGGCTGCCAGGGGAGCCTTACGGGTCGGGGCGGGGTCTGGTTGCCGGAGAGCCGAGGGAGTCCGGGTCGGGGCGGGGCCGCCTGGTTGCGGGGCTGCCGGGTCTCCTGGGACCCCGTGCTGGCAGCAGCCTGGGATGCCGGGGCCCCTGTGCTGGCGGCAGTCCTGGTCCGGGGCCCTGCAGCAGCCTGGGATGCCAGGGCCCCCGCTTGACCCGGCTGGCCTGGCTGGCCCAGCCCCGCCCCGTCCGGCCGCTCCGCCCGGCCCGGCTGGCCCGGCCCTGCACTGTCCGCCCGCACTGCCCGGCCCAGGAGCGCCTCGACCAGGCCGCACACACACAAGGCGGCCACGACGTCGGGCAGGACGTGGGCGCGCGAGACCACCACCGCGCCCGCCGCACCCGCCAGGACCGCCGTCTCCGCCACGCGCAGCCACCTCCAGCGGGGCAGCACCAGCGCCCAGGCCAGTACCAGCGACGCCACCACCGTGGCGTGGCCCGAGGGCATGGAGTTGCTCGGCGGGTAGACCCCGTAGGCAGGTCGGGGCAGGAGGTGGACCAGGACCTCGGTGACGGCAATGGGTGCGCACAGGAGCACGACCACGCCCGGCAGCACCGACCACCGCCTTCGCACGGCCGCTACCACCACCCCGACCAGCAGGCAGCCTGCCGCGCAGGCCGCCACCGGTGCCGGGACCAGGACATCCATGACCCGCGTGGCCGCCGCGCCCAGCCAGCCGGGGACGCTCAGCGTGGCCCCCATGACCAGGCCTCCGGCCAGCTGCCCGGGGCGGGTCAGGACGAACACCACCCAGGACGCCAGCAGGGCGAGCCCCCACCCCCGGGCGCGTCCCGCCCACGTCGTCCGCCCGACGCGCCAGCCCCCGGCGACCTGCTCGTCGCTCCGACCCGCAGCGGGTACCCCGTCAAGGGCCGGGCTGGGCGTCCCTGCCGCATCTCGGGCCCTGCCCGTCCCGTCCCGCTCGGCCTGCCCGGGGCCGAGCTGGCCGTGGGAGCCGGGCTGGCCAGGCAAGTCGGGCTGGTCGTGGGAGCCGGGCTGGCCAGGCAAGCCGTGGCTGTGGGAGCCAGACCGGCTGAGCAAGCCAGGGCGTCCGGGCAGGTCCGGCGCGCCCGCTCCAGCCGCCCCGACAGCCTCAGCCGCCCCAGTCGCCCCGACTGCCCCGTGCGCCCCGTCCGTGTCCTGCGGGACCACGCTCAGTACGCCCCCCGGGAGGCCAGCACGGCGTGGATGGTACGGGCCAGGATGGCCAGGTCCTGGAGCAGGGACCAGTTGTCGATGTAGTACAGATCCAGGCGCACCGTCTCCTCCCAGGACAGGTTGGAGCGCCCCGAGACCTGCCACAGGCCCGTGAGCCCGGGTCGGACCCGCAGCCGGCGCATCTCCTCCTCGGAGTAGCGCTCCACCTCCCGGGGCAGGGGCGGGCGCGGCCCGATCAGGCTCATGTCCCCCTTGATAATGTTGATCAGCTGGGGGAGCTCGTCAATGGAGTAGCGGCGGATGAGGCCGCCTACCCGCGTGACCCGGGGATCCTTCTTGAGCTTGAACATGACGGTGTTGGTGGTGTTACCGCCCTGGAGCTCCTTGAGGCGGCTCTCGGCGTCGAGCACCATGGAGCGGAACTTCAGCATGGTGAACGTCCTGCCGTCGCGTCCCACCCGGGTCTGGCGGAACAGGACCGGGCCGCGGTCGGTCACGTACACCGCCACCGCGGTGATCAGCAGCACGGGTGAGATGGCCACCAGCCCTATGACGGAGGCGAGGACGTCGAACACCCGCTTGCCGCTGGACAGGGCCCGCCCGGTGTGCGGCTCCTCCACATAGACAATGGGCAGGCCGGCCACCGGGCGGGTGCGTATCCGGTCGGCCGCGACGTCGGCCAGGGAGGGCACGACGGCGAGCTGGGTGTGGTGCCCCTCGAACTGCCACACGTAGCGGCGGAAGTCCGTGGAGGAGGGCACCGCCCCGGCGGCGAACAGGACCAGGTCCACCCGGTTGTCGCGGGCCACGGAGAAGAGCCTGTCGGTGTGGTCCAGGGGCCCGGTGTGGGCCTGGCCCGGGCTGGGCTGGGGCAGCATGACCGTGGCCACCGGGTGCAGCCCCAGCCACGTCACCCGTCCCAGCAGGACCCGCAGCTCGGCCACCTGCTCGGGGGAGCCCACCAGCAGGACCCGGTAGAGGCCGTGCCCGTAGCGGTAGAGCAGGTGCAGCAGGCGGCGTACCACCAGGCGCTCCGCCAGCAGCAGGGGGACGCCTATGACGAACAGCAGGATGAAGAAGGCCCGCGACAGGGGCGTGCGGGTCAGGAACAGGGTGGCCGCCATCCCCGCCAGCACCATGAGCGAGGCGTTGAGGACCCGCCGGTAGGGCACCGTGCCCGCGCCGTACTCCCGGCTGTCGTAGCCGCCCCGGGCCGCGATCGCCGCCACCCACAGCGCCGTGGCCAGGGGCATGATCTGGAGCAGCAGCTGGTTGAGGGTGGCCGGGTCGTTCAGGCGCCCCAGGGACGCCCGCAGGTGGTAGGCCAGCAGGAAGGTCAGCATAATGACGCAGCTGTCCAGCACGAAGACGGCCAGCCGCAGCACGCGGTCGAAGCGCCTCCTGCTCATCTAGGCCTCCGGGGAGGCGGGACGCAGCAGGGAGATCTCGTCACGGAGCGCCTGGGCGAAGCGGGACTCGCTGAAGGCGGCCCCGTGGGTGGTAATCGCCTCCCGGTCCCAGGACACGCGCTGGCCGCGGTGGACGGCGTCGGCAATGGCCGACGGCGTGGGCTCGGAGAAGAACAGGCCGGTGTCCCCGTCGCGCACCGTGTCCAGGTAGCCGCCCCCGCGCAGGGCCAGGACCGGCTTGCCGAAGGAGTAGGCCTCCAGGGGGGTCAGCCCGAAGTCCTCGAAGGAGGGCGCCAGCAGGGCCGTGGCGTGGGCGTAGGCCCACCGCATCTGGGAGTCCTCCAGCCCCTCCAGGAACCGGACGTTGGGCGGGGCCGTGCCCACCAGGTGGTCCTTGAGGGGGCCGCGCCCGATGACCACGAGCCGCTCGTCCTCCAGGGCCGCGAAGGCCCCCAGGGCGGCGTCAATGTTCTTGTAGGGCATGAGCCGGGAGACCAGGAGGTGGTAGCCGGACGCAGCCCAGTCCTCGACCTGGGGTACCGCCTGCTGCCCGGCCAGGGGGTCCATCCCCCCGGGCGGGAAGAGGATGCGCGCCTCGATGCCGTAGGCCCGGGCGATCCGCTCGGCCACGATGGTGGAGTTGGCCAGGTAGCGGTCAGCCCTCCGGGCCGCCCGGCGGTCCCAGCGCAGCAGCCCCGGACGCAGGGCGCCCAGGACCAGGGCCTGGGGGCTCAGGCGTGAGCCCTGTCCCAGGTACTGGCGGCGCAGGTAGAGGAACCGGGCCGGGGAGTGGCAGTACACCAGGGTCCGTCCCGTGGTGCGGAAGCCGTGCGCCCACCCCGTGGAGGACACCAGGGTGACCTCGGCGTCCACGCGCATGGCGCTGGCGGCGGGCGCCAGCAGGGGCAGGGCCGCCCGGTGGTTGCGACGTAGGGGGCCCACGTGGTTGAGGGGGCTGACGCGCACGTCGGCGTCGACGAACTCCGGGAAGGTCCCCTCAGGGTGGTAGAGGGTGGTGTAGATCGGGGCCTGTGGGAAGGCCCGGTGCATGGCCAGGACGACGCGCTCGGCCCCGCCGCGCACTGTGAGGTAGTCGTGGGCGATCGCCAGGGGGACCCGTGACGGCGTGCTCATGCCTGCTCCTTGAGGGCCACAGGGAGGATGTCGGTCAGGAGGAAGCGCAGGTGGCGCCGTCCGGCCTGCGCGGAGAAGTGCTGCTCCCAGCGTCGGCGGGACTCGGCCGCGACGGCGCGGCGGGTCTGCTCGGGGGCGGCCAGGGCCGCGGAGACCACCTGGGCCAGGTGGGAGGCCGAGCCCGACCGGGCGGTCCACGGGTAGCGCTCCCCGGCGACCTCGGGCAGGGCCCCGGCGTCGGAGACCACGAAGGGCACGCCCGCGCTCATGGCCTCGGCGGCCGTCAGCCCGAAGGGCTCGGCCCACACCGAGGGCAGGACCGCCAGGTCGACGGCGGAGAAGAAGTCCTCCCGCCTGGCCCAGCCCACCCGGTCCACCAGGTGGGACACCGGGGCCAGGGCCGCCTCGACGACCTGCTGCTCGTGGTCGCCCACGAAGCGGGGCTCACCGGCCAGCAGCAGGCGGAAGCGCCCGGGGGCCGCGGCGTCGAGCTCGGCCAGGGCCCGGGCCAGGACCACGACGCCCTTGTCCGGGCTGGGCCGTCCCAGGAAGCCCAGGACCACGTGCTCCGGGTCCAGGACGTGGGGCTCCACCCGGATGTCGTCGGTCCAGTTGGGCAGGATCTGGGCGTCGGGGAAACGGGTCTGGGTGGAGCGCGAGGGCACCAGCGTCACCAGGGCCCCGTAGCCGGCCAGGCGCCCGGCCACCACGTGCGCCACCGAGGGCGCCTGGTGGAGGTGGACCACCCGGTCACGGTGCCCGGCGGTGGCCAGGGCGGGGACGTGCCCGTTGCACCACAGGACACCCTGACGCCGGCTGGCGTCCCAGCGCCGCAGCCTGCGCATGTACTCCCGTCGCCCCGAGGCCAGGATGGCGGTGGTGGGGAAGCCCTGGCGGGCGGCCTCGGCACCCACACCGTCCTCCGCGGCCGGGGCCACCACGCTGACCGTATGCCCCAGGTCACGTAGGGCGTGGCCAATAGCCAGGAGCATGACCTCACCCCCGCCGGTCTGGGCGTTGTTGGCGGCCATGGTGAAGTGGGTCATACGGCTGCCCTCCTTCCCTGGGAGACGGGGACCAGGCTGGTCGGTGCGGGGATCTGGCGCGTGCGGTCCGGCGGGTCGTCTGCCTGCCCGTCCCGGGGCGCCCCGGCCCACCACAGGGCCGCCCCCAGGGCCACGGCCACCGGGAAGTCCAGGAACACGTTGCCCAGGTTGAGGGCGCAGATGAGGGGCACCAGCAGGGCGGCCTCCAGCACCTTGTTGCGTATCCCCGAGGCCGGCCGGGCGAGCTTGAGGGCGACGACGAGCATGGTGGCCAGCATGAGGGTGAACAGGATCCAGCCCCCCTCTGCCCGCAGCAGCAGGTAGCTGGAGTGGAAGAAGAAGCTCTGCTGCTCCAGCTGGATGGTCAGCGTGCCCGGGCCGTGGCCGGTGAGGGGGTTGGAGGACACGATCTGCTGCTCCAGGGGGTAGATGAGCTCCCGCAGGTTGTCCGAGCCCTGCCGGTCGGCGAAGACGCCCTGGTTCTTCATGGACTCCGCGACCGTGGTGACCTGGGTGAACAGGACCGCCGTAATGGCGCCCTTGACGGCCACGGGCACGCGCGGGGGCATGAGGATCCACAGGGCGGCCATCCCGGCGGCCAGGAAGGTCGTGCGCGAGAAGGTGCCGACGATCCCCACGGCGGTGGCCAGGCCCACCACCAGGCGCCTGCCCCGGCGGGCCTCCAGGCCCAGGTAGACCAGGCCCAGGGTGATGAGCACGTACCCCGCCCCGTTGGGGTCCCCCAGGCTGCCCGTCATGCGCCCGGGGTAGTCCGAGCCGAAGGTGGCGTAGCCGTAGACGGTGCCGATCACCAGGCCCACGCCAATGCCCGAGGCCGCGGCCACGACGTCAATGCGCCCGCAGGCCATGAACAGGATGACCGCGCAGTACAGGGCCATGTGGCCGATGCGGAACGGGGGGATCTGGTGGTTGATGACGCCCGACAGCAGGAACCACCCGCCCAGGGCCGTCACCAGCAGCGCCGGTGCGCCAATGCGCGACCAGCCGCGCTCGGCCCGGCGGGCCAGGGACAGCAGCACCAGCGGGATCGCCGCGACCTCCCCGATGGTGGTCCCCAGTCCCGGGAGCTCGAAGTCGTTGTTGGTGATACAGACGAACAGCAGGAAGTCGGGGATCCGCCCCGAGCGGCTCAGGCGCGCGGGCAGGCCGACCACCGGCTCGGTCAGGTCGGCCCAGGCGGCGCTCGTGGCCCCCCTCACGGCCGCCACCTCCCGCTCCAGGCGTCCCGGTAGACGCCCACCACGGCGGCGGCCGTCTCGGCCCGGCTCGGCCAGCCCGCGGGCAAGTGGGGGCGCTCGTCCAGGCTCGTGCCCTGGGTGTGCAGGGCGGCGGCGACCCGCCGGACGTCGTCGGCCTCCACCAGGCAGCGAGCGGGCAGGATCTCGGGGTTGCCGCCCACCGGGGTGGCCACCACCCCCAGCCCGGCGGCCAGGGCGTCCAGCAGGGCGTAGGAGCAGTTCTCCCACACCGAGAGCTGGGCCAGGACGTCGTGGCCGGCCAGGGCGGTGGCGGCGTCCAGGTAGCCGGGGAAGGTCACGGCCTCCTCCAGGCCCAGGGAGCGCGCCGCCCGGCGCAGGGCCGCCTCCTGGGGGCCGGTGCCGGCCACGGTGAGCGTGGCCCGCGGGTGGTCACGGTGCAGCACGGAGAAGCCGGCCAGCAGCTCGGTGACCCGCTTCTCGGGGGCCAGACGGGCCAGGGACAGGACGCGCAGGCCCGGTACACGCCCCGGCACGCGCGCGTCGGGCCCCGGGGCGTCCACCCCGTTGGGGACCACCACCACGGGACGGCGGGGGTGCCAGGTGTCCTGCACGGCCTGGGCGGTGGCCCGGGAGACCGCGATGAGGGCGTCGTAGCGTCGACATCGCGCGGCGTGCGCGGCCGCCATGAGACGGCTGACCGCCCGTCCCCGCAGCCCCGTGCCGTGGTAGACGGCGTCGTGGCCCGGGGCGGCGATACCGTGCTCGGTGGACACCAGGCGCACCGGCCAGGTGGGCGGCACCGCCAGGGCCGCCACCAGGTCGGCGTAGGCCAGGTGGGTGTGGACCACCGCCGGGCGCAGGGTCGCCACCGCGTGGCGCAGGGCGGCCACGGAGGCCGCCAGACCGTGCTCCGGGCCGAGGTCCTCCACCAGGACCGCCGCCCCCGCCCGGCGCAGGCGCTCGGCCAGCGGCCCGGGGGGGCAGAGCACCACCAGACGGGTGCGGGGCAGCCCGACGGCGGCCACGTCCAGCACGTGGCGGGCCACCCCGCCCAGGTCCGCCACGGGCACCACCCACAGGGCCGTAGGCGCCCCCCCGGGCACGCCCCGGTAGGACATCCCCCTCACAGGTACGCCTCCAGACGGTCCAGCGCCACCCAGAAGCCCTCACCGCTGTTCACGTGTCCCATCCAGATCTCCGGGATGAAGGAGACCCCGGGGGCCAGGCGGTCCAGCTGGCCGGCCAGCTCGGGCCAGTCCACGTCCCCCTCCCCGATCTGGACGCCCTCGCCGTCCACGCCCTTGCCGTCCACCACGTGCAGGTGGGCGGCCAGGGGCGCGAGGATCTCGGTGTACTCGCGCAGGGGGCGGTGGGCGTAGTTGGCCGAGAGCATGGAGTGGGAGATGTCGTAGGTGATCTGCAGGCCGCTGCGCCGGGAGAAGTCGCGCAGCGCCTCGGGGGCCATGAACAGGTTGTGGTACTGCTGCCCGCCCAGCAGCCAGGGGAAGGGCGGCAGCGTCTGGGGGGCCAGACGCACCCCGGAGTGGTCCACCCGCTCCAGGCCCTCGATAATGCGGTCGTACATGGCCGGGATCCTCTCGGCCGGGGCCGGGCCCTCCTTGGTGAAGCCGCCCAGGGTGGCGATAAAGACCGGGTCCTGCTCCTGGCGGAAGTAGGGCCGCAGGGAGCGGGCGATGTCAATGGTGCGTTGGAGCTCGCGGATGGAGCGCTCCCAGACGGCGTCGTCGAAGGAGGCCAGGTCCAGTATGAAGTCACCGCTGAACAGGTCCGGCAGGTGGCAGGTGTAGCCCATGGGCAGGGGGGTGCGCCGGTAGTCCGCGAAGACCTCCTCCACGTCCTCCTCCAGGTCCTTGTAGGAGTAGTGGAACTCCAGGAAGTCCGGCTGGGCGCCCGCGTCCAGGATGGCCTGGAAGTCGTGGTAGCGCACCGGCACCCCCCAGGGGCGGCGGAAGGAGTAGGGGCGGGGGCGGGCCGGGTGGTCGGAGACGTCACCGGGGTAGAAGAAGTCCCCCGCGGCGATGTCGCGGCTGGCGACCCGGCCCACGAGCTGGGGGCGGGCGTTGGGCTGCAGCCCGCGGCCCGGGGACTTGACCTCCACGTCCTGCTCGGTAATGCGCTGGCCCTTGACCAGGGGGCGGGCGGCCACCAGGGACTTGGCCAGGTTGGCGCGGTTCATGAACTCCCCGGGCTGGACGGTGCGCGGCCTGGTGGATCCCAGGGCGGCCTCCACCTCACGGATCTGGCGGACCATGGTGGCCATCTCCCCGGGCAGGAGCGAGACCTTGTGGTCGTTGCCCTCCAGGGAGCGGTCGACCGTGAAGTGCTTCTCGATAATGCTGGCGCCCAGGGCGACGGCGGCCAGGGGCACGTGGTAGCCCCGCTCGTGGCCCGAGTATCCCACCGGGCAGTCCCCGATCTCCGCCAGGCGCCGCATGTAGCGCAGGTTGAGGTCCTTGAAGGGCGCCGGGTAGGCGGACTGGCACTGGAGCAGCGCGTAGGGGGCGCCGTAGCGGCGGATGAGGGAGACCGACTCCTGGATCTCCGCCTCGGTGCTCATGCCCGTGGACACCACCAGGGGCAGGCCCTCGCGGGCGGCGGCGCGCAGCAGGTCGTGGTTGGTCAGGTCCGCCGAGGCGATCTTGATCCCGTCCACCCCGTACTCCAGGAGCACGTCCAGGCTGGGCAGGTCCCAGGGGGTGCACATGACGTCGATGCCGCGCTCGCGGCAGTGGTCGAAGACCCTGATCATGGAGTCGGCCGGCAGGGAGAAGCGGGTGAGCAGGTCCAGGGTGTACTGGGCGCCCAGGTCCTCCCCGGCGGTAATGGTCCCGGCAGCGCCGCGGTAGAGGGCGTCCAGGTCCCGCAGCTGGAACTTCACGCAGTCCGCCCCGGCCTCCACGGCCAGGTCCACCAGGCGCAGGGCCAGGTCCACCTGCCCCTGGTGGTTGTTGCCGATCTCGGCGATGACCATGGCCGGCTCGTCCGGGCCCACCCGGTGGGTGCCGATGGTGAAGGAGTCGTTGCCGGGCCAGGCCACCGCCACCACGCGCCCGCGCTCGTCCAGGACCGGGACCAGGGTGACGCCGTCGCGGAAGAGCCAGTCGATCTCGTCAATGAGAGTGCCCTCGGTCACAGACCGGGGGGAGTGGTTGGCCACCGTCGAGGCGGGGACCTCCAGGTCGGTGTGGCCGGCGGCCAGGTAGCGGCGTACGTCGCCGTCGGTCAGGGAGCCGGTCAGGGTGCCGTGCTCGTCCACCAGGAAGATGGTGCGCGACTTGTTG
>ERZ773099.2150-NODE-2150-length-13905-cov-3.190614_pt1 | contig 13905 bp, 12 predicted proteins | sample MGYA00511120_ERZ773099 | MGnify/ENA primary metagenome ERZ773099 (study PRJEB29015, sample SAMEA2738012) | human oral metagenome | biome: human oral; feature: human-associated habitat; material: dental | place: China | collected 2104 ... | reverse complement strand
TTTATGAGCTCTCGGAAAGAATATTCTGAGCAGAATATAATACTGATATAGCTGGATATCAGGAGCCTCACGATCTTCAGGATCGGAGAGAAGAAATCGAGTTTTCATCACTCCCTTTAGAAAAGAAACAAGCTATTATTAGGAGGAGACTCCAAGAGCCAGAAAATATAAAAAAGTGGTTTAAAACTACTGTTGAGGGCAGGGGTAAAAGTGGTGCTATATCAGAGTTGTCGTGAGGAGTAGGTCTTATTTCCTTATATAATATTTTTGAGGTTGAGGTTAAATATCCCGGTGGTAATGTGGGAGCCAAGAATTTTTATTTTCTCTCGGAAAGAATATTCTGAAAAGAATATAATACTGATATAGAAGGTTATCAGGAGCCACCTGAACTTATTCAGCTAAGAAAAAGGATAGAATTTCTACTATTACCACTAGAGGAACAACAAGTTGTTATTAGGAGGAGGCTCCAAGAACCAGAAAATATGAAAAAATGGTTTAGTATTCCCCCTGGGGAAAGGATGAGAGACAAGTTGATAACTAATATCTCATGAGGACGAGGATTAGAATTTTTATACGATCTTTTTTGATTTGATACAAAAAGCTTAGAAGGGATAACAAAGGATGATAATTTTTATGAGCTCTCAAGAAGAATATTCTGAGCTGAATATAATACTGATATACCAGGGTATCAAGAACCGACGGCAGAACTTGAGAAATTAAGAAAAAGGGCGGAAGAAGTTGCCAGGCAGAGAGCATTTGATTCATTGCCACGAGAAGAGCAACGTACAATCATTAGGAAAAAACTTCAAGATTCGGAGGCTAGGAAAAAGTGGTTCGAACCTACTGCAAGAATTAGATATAAAAATATAACAGAGCTAGGGTTGGGAAGGGGACTTACTGGGCTATACACTCTTTTTGAAGTCGATAAAGAGCAGTCAGGCTGAGCCTATACTGATGAAAGTTTCTATAAACTTTCAAGAAGGATATTTTGAGTAGAATATAATACCGATATACCGGGATATCAGGAGCCATCAGCAGAGCTTGAGGAGTTAAGGGAAAAAGCAGAGGAAGCTACTAGGAGAGTTACTAAGCGTAGAGCATTTGAGTCATTACCACTAGAAGAGCAACGCACTATTATTAGGAAAAAACTTCAAGAACCAAAAAATATGAAAAAATGGTTCGAAACTGATACTAGTACTAGAAATAAAATTATAGCGGCTTTAGACTTAGGGAAAGGGCTTGTTGGTCTATATACTCTTTTTGAAGTTGATAAAGAACAGTTAGGTTGAGCCCATACTGACGAAAGTTTCTATGAGCTTTCAAAAAGAATATTCTGAGCAGAATATAATACCGATATACCAGGATACCAGGAACCAACAACCGAGCTTGAGGAGTTAAGAAAAAAGGCTGAAAAGGCTGCTAAACGTAGAATAAAAAAATAATCTAATAAAAGAGACTTATCATCAGATGATATCGCTCAATGATTGGGTGGAGGTTATTTTGCGCTCTTGAGTAGCTGGGATAAAGGGGAGAGAAATTCTCCCTTTTTTTACCATTTTTATCTCTTGCATTTTTAGAGCAAGAAACAATAATAACAGGCAGAAAAATCTGATTTTTATCTTTTTTTGAGAGATGGGGAGCAATCAGTTATCTCAAGATACCTTGAATTTACAGAAGTTTATGACTGAGTATCCACATGCTCAGGAGCTGAATTTGGAACAGGCGAGAGCAAAATATCAGGAGTTTATTGATGTGATTAGTGATCATAATCATTTGTATTATATTGATGCGAAGCCGATTATCTCTGATGTTGAATACGATCAGCTTTTTTCGTATCTGAAGCAGATTGAGGAATATTTTCCTCAGCTGATTTCTTCAAACTCTCCTACACAAGCCTTGATAGGTCAACTTTCTGAGGGATTTAAGAAAGCTGAACATCGTTTCCCTTTGCTTTCTCTTGAAAATAGCTATTCTCTTGCTGATATTAAGGCGTGGGCGCAGAGAGGCATAAAAATAGCTGAAAAAGCTGGATGTAAGAATCGGAAATACCTTTTAGAACCTAAGTTTGACTGACTTTCTGTGGAGATTGTTTACCAAAATGGGGAATTTGTGCAGGCGATTACAAGATGAGATGGAAAAATATGAGAAGATATCACGCAAAATGTGAAGACTATTAGAAGTCTGCCAAAGAAAATCCCTTATTTTGGAGTCTTGAGAGTGAGAGGGGAAATTATGATGGGGAAAAAACAGCTTTCTGAGCTCAATCAACAGAGGGAGAAATCAGGATTATCTCCATTTGCAAATACAAGAAATGCAGCAGCAGGAAGTATTAAACTTTTGGATAGTGCTGAAGTTGCTAGGAGGAACCTTGTTTGTTTCGTGTATGATATTTTGGAGTGAGATCAGCATTTGATTTTGAAAGAGCTTTGACTGCCAGTATTTGAGTTGCCTTTTAGAGTAAATGATCCACAGAATATTGATGAAATCTGAGCTTTGACGCAAGATTTTCAGCTTAAGCAATATTTGGATGAACAGGACTATGATTTTGATGGGCTAGTGATAAAGATGACTGATGAGGAGCAGGTCTATAGAGAGCAAACATCTGAAATGAGTCTTTTTTGATCAGATTTTTCTGATGCTTGAAAGGTAGCTTCTCAGGTTGGTATTCGTGAGGTATTAGGTGCTACAGAGCATCATCCGAGGCGAGCTATTGCCTATAAATTCCCAGCTCAGCAGGTGGCTAGTCAGATTCAGAGCGTAGATTTTCAGGTGGGGAGGACTGGAATTATCACGCCAGTTGCGAATATTCAGTCTGTTCAGCTCTCTGGAGTCCAGATTTCTAGGGTAAGTCTGCACAATTTTGATTTTATTCAAAATAAGCAAATCAAAAAGTGAGATTTTGTCTGGGTGCAGAGGAGTTGAGAGGTTATCCCTTATATTGTATGAGTGATTAAAGAAAGGAGGGATGGAACTGAGGATTTTATTCGTCCTCCACTTTTTTGCCCGGCTTGTAATTGACCTATTAGTAATATTGATATTCACTACTATTGTACCAATCCAGCTTGTCCCGCGCAAATCAAGGAAAAGATTGTTCATTTTGTTTCTAGGGATGCAATGGATATCTGAGGAATCTGAGATTCTATGGTTGAGGTGCTGGTTCAACAGGGGATTTTGCGTTCAGTTTCTGATATTTATGCTTTAGAAAAGATTGAAAATCAGATTTTGCTTCGTAAGTTTCCAAACTTTTGAGAAAAGAAAATAGCTGAACTTGTTGGACAGCTTGAGCTCTCGAAGAGAAAACCGTTGTGGAGACTTCTAAATGCACTGGGAATCCCTAATGTTGGGAAAAAAATTGCTCAAGATTTAGCAGAGTATTTGCTGAGCAAAAAGGTCCAGCGCTTGAGCGATATTCCAAATATTTTGTGAGATAAAGAGGGACTTTCTGAGCTTTATGGAGTGTGAGGAAAGATCATTGAAGGGCTTCAGCTTTATTTTTCTAATCCTGAAAATCTAAAAGTTTTGTCTATTTTTGAGAGTGTTGGTATGAAGCCGATTTCAGAAGAGAAAGTGATGGAATCTATGTGATGAAGCCATTTTTCATTGACTGGGAGCTTCCCAATGAGTAGGGGAGTGCTTATCAAACACTTGCAAGATAGAGGTTATCAGTATGATGAAAATCCACTTCAGACGACTAATTTTATGCTTATCGGAGAGAAGCCTGGCTCAAAGGCAGAGAAAGCAAAAAAACTCTGACTTGAAATATTTGATAGTTGGGAGGAAATTGTTTCTACATTTGGACTTGAATTTAGTGAATCTCAGCAGGCAAAGAAAGTTATTCAACAGTGAGGACTTTTTTAGATTATTTTATGAGTTTGAAAAATGCTTGAGACAAGGATTAGAGAACTTTTGGACTTTCAATCTAAGCAAAAACTCTCTTGGAGTATGAGATTCCCTTTGTTAAGACCTTTGTTTGTCTTTGCTAAGAGATTCCTGGCTTCTTTTCAATATTTAAAATTGAAACTAGCTAGAGAGTATTGATCATATTTGCCTTTTGTCGCAGTGAGGCATCAGTCGCTTCTGATGAGAAAACTTGGAGAGAGCGATCCTCTTTTGCAAAAAAATAAGATTAAAAATATCCAAATTGCGATTGGACATTTAGATGGATTGATTATTCAGCCCTGAGAGGTATTTTCGTTTTGGGAGAGGATTTGAAAGCCTAGTTATAAAGAGTGATATTTAGATGGAATGCTGATTGCTGGAGGCGAGGTTGTCCCTGGAGTTTGAGGAGGTTTATGTCAGCTTTCAAATCTTTTGTATTGGATGTTTATTCATCTAGATGTCGAGGTTTTAGAGAGGCATAGGCATTCTTTTGATGTGTTTCCTGATTCATGAAGGGTGCTTCCTTTTGCTTCTGGAGCTACAGTTTTTTATAATTATGTGGATTTAAAAATTAAGAATACGCTTTCTGTACCTTTGCAGTTGAAGTTGCGAACGACCGATCAGCATTTGAAGGGGCAGATCTTAACTACTCAAGCTGGAATCAAAAAATATCATATTTGTGAGGAAAATCATACTTTTATCCTATATCAGGGAAAATATTGGAGGTATAATCAGATTTTTAAGGAAGAAAAAAATGGGGAATCTGATTTTAAGAGGATTTTTTTACTTGAAAATTTCTCTGAGGTAAAATACCCGATCACAGTTCAGAAAATCCAAGAACTTGGGTATAGCTGTATGGTGATTGATTAGAGATAAGTGCTATTGGTGTTTGTTCGGTAGTTGGGTTGAATCTGAGCTTGACTTAGCCATTAGAATGGCTATATTTCCTTCTAGTTAATAAAAAGAATTCCTTTATGAAAAAGTTTCTCATTTATACTGCGAAAATCACTATTTTACTAGTCGCAGTAGTGTTGATTACCCTTCCTTTGTTAGGAGAAGAGAGGTACGTCAATCTCGCTTTCTATCTTTCAATAGGATGTTTGGTTTTTCTGATTGGTCTTGATAAGAAATGAGTCAAGAGCAAGGTCCTAATCCTTATAACAAAAGAAAAGAAGCTGGTTTAAGTCTCTTAAATCAGCTTTCTCTTTTTCGCTCAAAAAAATCTCTTGATAATTATTAGAAAATTCCTAGAGTAAAACCGTCTTTACTTTTTATTGTTATACAAAATGAAACACAGAAAATGTAGTGCTATTCTTTTGATTCGTATTATCGTAGGTATTATCTTTATTATGCATGGATTGCCAAAGCTTGTAAATGCAAACGAGGGGATGGCTGGATTTGTAGGTGGGGCTTTTCATAGCCTTGGACTAACATTTTTGGACCCTGCTCAGTGGCTTTTTGCACTTGGGCTTGGAGAAGTAGTGCTTGGAGCATTGCTTATTCTTGGGCTTTTCGTTTCTTTTGTGGCGCCAATTCTTGCTATTATTATGCTTGGAGCGATGAATGTGAAAGGATGGGATTGGGATAAGATTGAGCTAGATGCAGTTCTCTGCGGACTTGCAGTTGCACTTACAGTAAGTGGATCAGGAAGATTTGCCCTTCAGACTCTTTTCTGCAAAAAATGCTGCGAGAAAAATGCTGATGGAAAGGTATGTTGTTCAAAAGAAAAGAAAGCTGAATAGTTTCAGGATTTTCTTTCTCTATAATTAAGATGATTAAGCTCTCATGTATCGAGAGCTTTTTTAAAAAAAGAAAAATCCCAGTTATTCACTGGGATATTTGGTTAGGAGCTTCTCTAGCTGCAAACATGCTAATGAGATATCAGTAACCTTAGCACAACAATTCTCTGGGTTGTAAACTACTTTACAGAGACTCAATAAGTGAATAATCTCACCCTCAACTCTCCTCGTCCTAACATCAAAATCAATCCATAAGGTCATAAGATGGGCATTAAAATACCAGAGTCCGTCCTTGATCTTCTCTGTTTTGTAAATAGGAAGTAGTTCGAGAAGATTGATTTGTTTTGAGTTGTCTTGGAGGAGAAGTTTCTCAAGGAAGATAAGAGAGTCCTTGGCTTCTCTAAATTTACTGAGGAAATCTTCAGGTTCTCCACAGTAAAAAGCTACGATTGGTGGTTGGTCTTGTAATATCATATGATTCTTTTTTTTATTTATTGAGTAGATAATATGTATTTATTGATAGAAGTCAAGAGATCTAGAATATGTTAAGGAAATAATAGCTGAGAATAAAGGCTATCCATCTATGTAGGGTAAAGTGGCACTCCGATAATTATAAAAAACTATAGTAAAATCCTGATCAATTACTAGGGATTCTTCAAAATCAGTTTTTTTACTATAAAAAATACCTCGTTAATCATAATAAAAAAGATATAGATACCCAAATGTTTTTATATTTTTATAGCAACAACGTACAAAAAAGCATTCCTTGCTCTTTCTATAGGAATCCTGTTTTTAGCAGCAAGTATCCTCGCCTCTCTTACCACAGCAAAAACTGTCCTAAATGGAATCTCTACAACAGCTCTCGTTCTAGAAGTGAAAACCAATGTTAACTACACAAGTCAAAGCACTAAAAATTCATTAAAACTAGAATATCAATGCAGAGACTCAAGCATAAGAACTTCTTGGACAAAACCATCAAGTACTTATCATGAAGAAGGATCAGAGTTCCGAGCGTTTTGCAATCCAAATGATCCTGAAGACATCGCAATTATCGATGGAACAGTATATGGATTCGCCGCCTTTCTCATCTTTAGTATTCTAATCGTGATTTGAGGAATCTTCTTGCTAAAAAAAGCTATTAAAATCAGTGCTAAAAAGAAAAAATTAAAAGAAATCTGAACTCCGATTTTGCTTGAGATCGACTCTCTAAAAGCAACCTGAGCAGTGATCAACAACAGAAGAGAATATCTTATCAAAGTGAACTACAAAGGAGAAATCCTAACAAGCGATGAACCGATCTATTATCAACCTAATAACTGAAAAATCACAGTCTATATCAATACTATCGACCCAAGCGAATACTGGATTGATACTAAAAGCATTATTGAAGAAGAATAAATCCTCCATTTTTTGCTAAGATCTAAAAAATGATTATACTTAACATCAGATTTTTATTTCTATAAGTAAAAAACGATGTATACAAAAGCTTTTATTCCCCTTTTAGTAGGTTTAATATTTGCGGGAGTTGGGATCTATATTTGCTGGACACCAACGGAACTGATGCTAAATGGACTTAACTCAACAGCAAGAGTTATAGAAGTAGAAGAAAGCATTGACTCAGATGGCGATACGATGTATAAGCCTAAATTTCAATATCAATGCGATAGTGAGGAGTTACACGAAACATGGTCTAATGTTAAGTCAAACACCTCCTATAGTATTGATGAAATAGTAAACATCAAATGTGATCCTCAAGATCCAGAGAAAATGACAGTGATGGAGCTATCTACATTCTTATTGTTTCTCTTACCTATAATTGGAATATCTACAAGCATTTCTGGGATTATCTTGCTAAAAAAAGCTATTAAAATCAGTGCTAAAAAGAAAAGATTAAAAGAAATTTGAATTCAATTAACTCTGAATATAACAGGGGTTCACGCAAGTTGAGTTATTATTAATGAAAGGAAGGAATATCTCATTGATGTAGAACACAAAGGAGAAATACTAACAAGTGATGAGGGAATCTTTTCCCCAATAAACAGCTGAAAAATCACCGTATATATAAACCCAACAGATCCGAGCGAATACTGGATCGATACAGAGAGCATTATTGAAGAAGAATAATAATAACAGAAAAACCTGATCAAAAGCCAGGTTTTTTCTAATGTATCTTAAAAATTTTACTTTACTTTTTCTATCAACTTTCATCTCAATTCCTCAAAACCTTTTCACTCCTTAACTGAGATAAATACACAGTTAAAGTCCGAATATTTCTCCCTAAGCTGTGCAATTCTCTCTTCATCAGCTTTATCAATCTTATTGAAGACAAGAATCTTATCCTGATGAGCTCAAATATCGCTTAAAACCTGATGAACAACCTCTATTCTCTCATCAACAAAAGGATCACTCGCATCAATAACATGAAGCAAGAAATCTGACTCAATACTATCTTCCAAAGTTGAAGAGAAAGACTTTACCAATTTTGGAGGCAAATCTCTGATAAAACCAATCGTATCATTGAGCAAAACCTCTTTACCAAGTCAGGTTTCTGGATTTGTGATCAAATAACACTTTCCAACATTAGTCCCAAGCGTCGCAAAAAGCTTATTCTCAGCCAAAACACCCTTATTAGTCAAAGCATTGAGCAATGAGGACTTCCCAGCGTTAGTATATCAAACGATCCCAATCGTTGGCATTCACTTCTTTTTACGAGCATCACGATGGAGTTTTCTCATTTGTTCGTATTCAACAAGCTTCTTTTCTATTTTCAAAACCTTCTCCTTCAAATGCCTCTTCATTCTTTCTGTATTGGTTTCTCAGATTCCTCTCGTTGCTCAGCTTCCACTTCCAGAAGAACCTCCTTGCCTACTGAGCTCCATACCCATTCCATAGATTCTAGGTCCCATATGCTTAATCGCAGCAAGCTCAATCTGAAGTCTAGCTTCACCTCACTCTGCATGTTTCTCAAAAATCTTCAAAATCAGATCAATCCTATCTCGAGCAACCATCTTTTCTTTGAGATTTTGTTCCTCACTGACTAAACGCAACTTTTCATTAATCGCATAAATCTGAGCAGGTTTTAGCGCATTTCCGATTACAAGCAGATTCGCCTCCAAGCGAAGCATATCCTCAACAATTTCCTCAAGCTTCCCTTTTCAAACATAAGTTCTCAAATCTGGCTGATCTTTTTTCTGATACTTTTGCAAGACTACAACTCCTCCATAAGTATTCACTAGATTTTCAAGTTCCCTCATTCTATCTTCTAGAACTTCCCTTGAAGTCTGTTTGTCGACAAGATCTACTAAAAAGACACGAAGAATTGGCTGTTGTTCTATTTGCATTTCATCTTCTTATTCAAATAAAAACTCCCATTTCCACTGATAAATATAAACAATCTCTATCCAAATGCAAATACAAATCTGATCTTAGCTAGAGATCCCGGATACTTGCTGACAATAGGAAGTATAAAAGACATCAAAAATCTCAATAAAATCTTGTGAAAAAAGAAAAAGTCCTTATACTTGAGTAAATACCCTTTAACTATCAAAACAAAACCTATGAAACGACTTGCAAAACTATTCCTTTGAATCATCAAACTTCGCTATACCGTGCAGATCACCTGACTTCCAAAGAAAGCAAAAAATCAGACTTTTCTTATATTACCAAATCATATCTCTTTCCTAGAGCCTATGCTTATTTGGAGTATTTTCCGTCCATATACCAAAATTAGGCCTGTTGTTACAAGCTTCTTTACGGAGAATCGTATTTTAGCTCCGATTTTCCGCCTCATCGGTGCAATTAGCGTTGAGGAAAATCCATCTAATCAAAAAAAAGATTTCTCTGAAAGCATTAACTCAAGCCTCTCAGAGCTCAAAAACGCACTCAAAAAATCTGACTCTGTCCTTTTATTTCCATCAGGACAACTTGCAGGACAAGGACTAGAATATCTCTGAGGGAAAAAGTCTGCCCTTCTCGCAGTAAATGCAGCTCCTGAAAATACAAAAATTCTTACAGTTCGCGTCCAAGGACTATGGTGATCTATGCGATCCAAAGCTCGAACAGGAGAAAGCCCAAATCTCTTCCGAAGCTTTGCTAAAGCAATACGATATCTCCTTGCAAACCTCATATTCTTCCTCCCAAAGAGAAAGATCATAATTGAGATCGTAGAACAGACTGACGTTCTCAAGGAGCAAGCAACTACTTCCCTTGAAACATTCAATCATAATTTAGAAAACTTCTATAACAAAAAAGGAGAAGAAAAAGTTAGGTTTCTCTCCCATTATTTTTACTATAACGATGTAAAAAATAGAGCATTACCTGATGTTATCCAAGACTCGATCAAAAGCCTAAAAACAACCAAAACCTACAATACACAAAATTTTAATCCTGAAATCATCGAAACGATCTTTTCAGAACTCAAAACACTCAAACAAATCCCTACAGAAACAACACTTTCTCTTGAACAAAACCTTATTCTTGATCTGTATTTAGATTCATTGGATATGGCAGAAATCAAAAATATCATCCTTGCAAAATACCCATCAGCTTCAAATACCCCAGTACTTGAGCTGAAAACAGTGGCTGATTTGGTCGCAATGGCAATGGGTCTTACCCAAAGTGAAACTTCTGATTTCAAACCTTGTGATTGGAAAATCAGCTCAAAAAAACAGGAACGATTATTAGATGAAAAACTGAATATCCTTGAACATTTCAAGCTCCAGCGAAAAACAGATAAACAAGCAACTCAAATCTACGACCAACTTTTGGGACTACAAACAAGAAGTGATATGGTATTAAAATCGCTTCTCATCAGTGATTATCTCAAAACCATTCCATGAAAACATATCTGAATCATGCTCCCATCTCTCGGAAGCACAAGCATTCTCCTACTTTCAACCTACCTTGCAGAGAAAATTCCAGTCATGATGAACCGAACTCATCCACAAGGCGCTTTTGATCATTGTGTAAAGTTTTCAAAAACACAAAAAATCCTGACTTCCAAAAAGTTTTTTGACAAGATCAATATCTCACGATTAAAGGACTATGACTTTATTTTCCTTGAAGATCTCCTCAAAAATATCTCCATCTTCCGTAAAATTAAAGCCCTCATCAAAAGTAAGTTTTTCCCTCTCCCAAAAAAATTAGATCCAACAGCAGTTGTTCTCTATACTTCAGGAAGCGAAAACCTCCCAAAAGCGGTTGAACTGACTCACAAAAACCTTATTACCAATCTTCAGGGAGCTTTAGATATCATGCATATCAAACATGATGAAAGACTCTTCTGCTACCTTCCTCCATTCCATAGTTTTGGATTTACAGTCAATACCGTACTGCCACTCGTTGCTGGACTCAGATCTATAAATACTCCAGACCCTAACGACTCTCTCACTGTTGCCAAGTTGATCGATCACACAAAACCAACACTCTTAGCGACGACTCCGACCTTTTTGAGAAACCTATTACATATTGCCTCACCAGATCAACTAACTTCATTGAGATATGTGATCACTGGAGGGGAAAAATGTAGTGAAGCGGTTTTTGAAAAGTTCAAAAAATCTGTTCCTCAGTGAGTGATTCTTGAAGGCTACTGAATCACTGAATGTAGTCCGATCATCGCTATCAATCCTATTGAAAAACAAAAAGCTCAATCTGTGGGAATCAGTATTTGAACTGGTAAAATCAAAATTGTAAATATTGATACAAACCAAGAAATGAATTCTAATCAAGAATGAATGATTCTCTTCTCTGCACCAAGTGTATTCAACGGCTATCTAGATAGTAGCATTGAAAGCCCATTTCTAGAGATCGACTGAGAAAGATGGTATAAAACCTGAGATCTAGGGTATCTGGATAAAAGTGGTTATCTTTACATCACAGGAAGAAAAAAGAGGTTTCTAAAACTCTGATGAGAGATGATTTCTTTACCATTTATCGAAAGTTTATTACTAGAGAAATATGGTAGTGATGCATGAGCAAATCTCGCTGTTGAATGAAAGGAAACTGAAGACAATGTAGAAATTACCCTTTTCTGCGTTGATTTCACCCCATCGCTCAAAGAAGTCAACCTCTACCTTAAATCTAAATGAGTCAATAATCTTATCAAAATTGACCATATAAAACCAATTTGAGGACTCCCTCTCCTCGGAAGTGGGAAAATAGACTACAAAATTCTGAAATCAATGTGTTAAAACCTTTATTTTGCTTTATAACTATGCATTTTCTCGTTTGTTGTGCTACTTCTTGAGAGCTCAAAACTGTTAAAACTCAAATCAAAGCACTAAACCTCAAATCAAACCTAAAAATCTCCTATCTCTGCACAGGAATAGGAAACTATGAAACCATCTACACTCTCACAAAATTCTTGACCGAACACGCTGAATCAGATTTTTTCCTAATAAATATCGGAATCTGCTGACATACTTGCCCACAAACACCACCAAAAGCAATTCAAATCTGAAGAATCAAAAATCTGACTACTCAAAAAGAACTCCTACCTCCGCTACCTATACTGTTTGAGCAAATCGCTAGTATCCGATCTTCTGAAACGGTTATGACCGAGCAAATCATAGAAGAAAACTCTTTTGTAGATATGGAAAGCCGAGGAATCGAGCTCGTATGTGATAAATTCAGAATCCCTCGTCTATTTCTCAAGGTCCCTTTTGATAAAATCTGAATCGAAACGCAAAATTTTGATAAAGAAAAAGCCCTTGAGATGCTCGCAAATCATATCGATTACGAAAGACTTATCAAAAGCCTGACCTCTCAAGAACTTATACACTAATTCAATTTTTTCAGAAGATTTTTTCAGAGGATTATCAAACAATTAAAAATCTGATTATTTTGTAGAAAAGTTCAACTTTCCTCACTTTTCATCTACAACAACTTTAGACTGTGCTGGGATTTTTCACTCAATAATCTCAAATGCTAACTCATCTAAAAGATAGGTCTGCAAAGCTCTCTTGAGTGGTCTTGCTCCAAACTGAGGATCTCGTCCTTTTTGTGCAAGGAAGCTTTTCGCCTTTTCAGTAAGCTCAACTTCAAGTTCCTTTCCCTCAAATATCTGCTTGAGATAACCATTAAGCTGCACATCGACAATATCGCGAATCTCACTCTCTCAAAGCGAATTGAAAAGTACGATATCATCGAGCCTATTCAAAAATTCAGGGCGGAAATGCTGCTGAAGCAACGGCATCATCTTAGATAAAAGATCAGAAAAATCTGATTTTTTATTTTTTTCTCCTTGCTCTAGCAAGAGTTCAGAACCAATGTTTGAGGTCAAGATAATAATAGTGTTCTTGAAATCTACAGTCTTTCCAGTGCTATCTGTCAATCTTCCATCATCTAATACCTGTAAAAGCAGATGAAAGACCTCAGGATGCGCTTTTTCAACTTCATCAAAAAGCACAACAGCATACGGCTTTCTTCTAACAGCCTCTGTCAATTGTCCTCTCTCCTCATAACCAATATATCCTGGAGGAGACCCAATCAATCTGGATACAGAATGCTTCTCCATATACTCTGACATATCAATTCTAATCAAAGCATTCTCATCATCAAACAAGGTATTTGCAAGTGCTTTTGCAAGCTGGGTCTTTCCTACTCCAGTAGGTCAAAGGAAAAGGAAGGACCCAATTGGCCTATTTGGATCTTTGAGTCCAGCCCTTGCACGGCGAATAGCATTCGCTACGAGATGAACAGCCTTTTCTTGTCCAACGACAGACTTTTTCAAAATTTCCTCAAGATCTGCGAGTTTTTGCATCTCAGTAGAAACGAGCTTAGCAACAGGGATTCCTGTCCACTTAGCAATAACTTGAGCAACATCTTCACTATCTACAATATCCTGAGAGGCATTTTGCTGCGCTTTGGTTTCTAGCTCCTCAAGTTGCTTTTGAGCCTGAGGCAATTCTCCATAGCGGATCTGAGCAACTCTATTGTAGTCTGTTTGCTTTTCAGCAACTTCTGCCTGATGCTCAAGATTCTTGATAGTCTCCTTCAAAGTCTTGAGCTGCTGAGTTTGCGCCTTTTGCCTCTCCCATTCAGCTTTTTTGATCGTATATTTTTCCTTGAGCTCTGCGAGCTCTTTCTCTATCTGTGCAAGACGGTCTTGCTTTGGTAGTTTTGCCATTTGTTTTTTGTGATAATAATATAAAAATATAGCACCAATATTTAACAAGTGCTATAATAAAGAAAAAAATCAGATTTTCAAGAGATTTTTTAGAAAAATGTTCTCCTGTTTCTATCTTAGAAAATCAATACTCTAAAAGAATCCCTAGTAATTGATCAGGAT
>ERZ773099.2148-NODE-2148-length-13910-cov-6.233129_pt1 | contig 13910 bp, 6 predicted proteins | sample MGYA00511120_ERZ773099 | MGnify/ENA primary metagenome ERZ773099 (study PRJEB29015, sample SAMEA2738012) | human oral metagenome | biome: human oral; feature: human-associated habitat; material: dental | place: China | collected 2104 ... | reverse complement strand
TGGCAGAGCTTGCATCAAACTTTCATGCACAGCTCTGGGATTTTCCGTGGCAGAATGATTTCTCCGCCGCACGGAACTACGCTCTTGGGAAGGTTAGCGGGGAAATTGTTATCTTTTTGGATGCGGATGAATACTTCTTCCATCCGGAACACGTTCGAAATGCGCTTGATGATGTGATACGTGCAGCACCCGACTTTGACATAATAATGCTTCGCCTCTGCAATTTTATGACTGCCAATGTCGTTCAGGATGCTATGTATGACAATAGCCCTCGCATCCTTCATATGCCCGGTCTTCACTACGAGGGCATGATTCATGAGCAGGCTGTTCGTGATGATGGAAAAGAGCGCGTGCTCGTCTATGGAGATGGGCGCCTTGCTGTCGGACATACGGGATATCTGAAGACACGCGGCGAGGCGAAGATTCGACGCAATATTGCGATGCTGGCACAGGATGCCGCGCTTCACGGACGAACGGAGTTGCATGCGCTTTATTTGGCGGATTGCTTCTTCGGATTGAAGGACTATGAGAAGGTAATTGCCCTGTCCAAGGAGTTCTTGCAGGGAAATATCAGGGTTATTGGCTCTGAGAGCACGATCTATCATCAGATGATCGAGTCCATGCGCGCCCTTCACTATCCGGACGAGGAAATGTTGGCGCTTGCTGATGAGGCTCTGGCGAAATTTCCGGAGCTGCCGGATTTCTACGCGCAGCGCGGGATGATCCTCTGCGGGCTTGTGCGCTACCGTGAAGCGGCGGAGAGCTTTGAGGAGGCTTTGCGCCGCTACGATCATGACTTTCTTTCCATACATAACTCCTCGTTCTTTAATGATGCCGTTGCGGCGCTTGTCTCAGAGCGACTCGCTCGGATCTATCGGGTGCTGGGGGTGCCTGCGGCGGCGCAGCTTTGGGAGGAGCGGCAGAGAGCTTATCTGGGGGGGGATACGGGAGCTGAGGTGAAAGAGAAAATGCAGATTACGGCGTGCTACATTGTGCGCGATGATGCCGTCCATCTGAAACAGTCCATTGAGAGTCTGTGCACTGCGGTGGATGAGATCATTGTCCTCGATACGGGGTCGCGGGATGACAGTGTGCGCGCTGCGGAGGAATGCGGAGCCTCGGTATATCACGCAGCGTGGCAGGATGACTTTGCAGCGGCGCGCAATGCCGTGCTTGCCCGCGCGAGTGGAGCGTGGATTGTCTTTATCGATGCGGATGAATACTTTTCTCCCGAGACGCGGGAGCATCTGCGGGCAGTGATTGAGGAAGCGGATCGCACGGAGGGTGAGGTGCTTCTCGTCCCGTGGCACAATATTGATGAAGCGACGGGAGAAACGCTGCTCGATTCCTATGCACCGCGCATCTTTCGGCGACGGGAGGGTCGGCACTACGTGGGGCGCATTCATGAGGAACTGCGGGAAGCGGATGGCTCGGCACCGCTTTCCTGCATCATTGCACCGGAACTTTTGACGCTTGTCCATACGGGCTACTCCGCCGTGCTCACCCGTGAAAAGGGAGAGCGCAATCTGCGTCTGCTCCTCGAAGAACTGGAACATACCGATACACCGGAGCGCTGCTGGCGCTATCTCGCCGAGACCTATGACAATTTGGGTAATGAACACATGGCAGAACGCTATGCTCTTCTCGATATCGGGACGGGTCGGCGTAGTGTTCTGTATGCGAGCTGTTCTTACCGGATCCTCCTGCGTATCTATGGTGCGAATCCGGCGCTCAGGGACAAGCATCTTGCCGTTGCGGAGCAGGCAGCACGAGAATTTCCGGAACTGCCGGAGATGCACGCGGAGCTCGCGGAGGCGCTTGCTGCATTTCATCGATATGAGGAGGCGATTGCCGCAGCAGAGCAGGCGCTCCAAACAGGGCCGCCGACGGCGGGGACGGAGCAGTCGGTCTTTACGGATGAGATGCGCGATGCACTGTGCCGCCGGATGAGGATATGGCAGCGTATTGCATCGCGTGCAGAGGAGATCCGCATTGCCGCATGTGCCTTTGTGCGCGATGATGCGCGCGACATGGAAACGTGGCTCGGCAATGCTGCGGTCTATGCCGATGAGCGGGTCGTTGCCGATACGGGATCGACGGACGGGACGCGAGCGCTTTCGGAGCGAGCAGGGGCGAAGGTCTTCGACTTCCCGTGGCGGGATGACTTCGCCGCCGCCCGCAATGCGGTGATTGCAGAGGTACATGCGGACTGGGTGACGGTTCTGGATGCGGACGAGTCTTTTGTCGATCCTGCGGAACTGCGGCCCTATCTTGCGATGATGGATGTTGTACTGCCCCATGTGGACGCCGTTCTGCTGCCGATCGTGCATGTGGATGAGGATGCGGGCAATCGTGAGATCGGGCGTGCGCCGCATGTCCGGCTTCTGCGTATGGGGCGCGGCCTTTTCTATGAGGGTCGGGTACATGAGGCACTGCGCAAGGAGGGCGGAGAGCCGGTGCTCTATCACGAGCCGGTCGCTCTTGTCATTCGCCATGTGGGGTACTCCTCGGGACGCATCCGTGCGAAGCACGAGCGAAATCTTGCACTGATGGAGCGGCGCATCGGGGAGCACGGTCTTCAGATCGGCGATTGCCGCTACCTTGCCGATACCTATTACGGGCTTGGAAAGTATGCCGCTGCGCTGATCTATGCGCGTGCCGCTCTTGAGGAGAATGTGACCTCGCTCGGTGCGCAGAGCCATCTTTATCATCTTCTGCTGGATGTGATGGAGAAGGAGAATGTTCCGCTGCCGGAACAAATTGCAGCCGCACACGCGGCATGCCGCGCGTTTTCGCAGCTGCCGGACTTTTATGGGCGCCTCGGGCTGCTCCTCGCCGCAGATGGTGATGCCGGCGCTTTGGATGCCCTGACAGAGGCGCTGATGCTCTATGAGCATCCGACAGATGCGGAGGGTGAGGCATCGGTGTTCCCTGCGTGGGCAGGGGCGGTTTCTGCTGCGCGTGCACGTATTTTAATGGAAATGGGACAAAGAGATGCGGCAGAGGAGGAGCTGACACGCGCATTCACATTCAATACTGCACGGGAAGAGGCTCTGGATGTCTCTATGGAATTGCATGGTTCCGAGGATGTAGCGCAGATTCTCGCCGGAATGCGGGAACTTCTTGGTGAGGGAGTGGAGACGCTTGCCTATCTCGTGCGCTTTGCGGACAGCTATGGCTGGCTGGCGCTCGGCGCGGCGGCACGCGCAGAACTCTCGCGTATGACGGGGCACGTTGTTCCTACGCCCGAAATCTATGAGCGCATGCGCGTGCTTGCACCGAAGGAACTGGGCGAGCGCGTGGTCGGCACATTGGTCGAATACGTGCGCGAGATGCCGGAGATCCTTCTGCGTCTGGAACGCGAACGCCGTGCGGAGAGCCTTCATCTCTATCATCGGCTGCGCAGCCTGCTGCCGGATGCGATGCTGGCATTCTGGCGGCACTACGATGAGCCGGATGCGGTCGAACTGCCGGAGGCGATGGACGGCTATGAGAGCGTGCGTGCGGCGTTTATCCATCATGCGGACGCGGAGCAGAGCGCGCGCTTTCTGCGTGTTGCTGCGGGCTATGGAAGAGATGTCCTGCGTGCTGCGGCAGAGGATTTTGCAGATGCACAGCGATGGGAGGGGGCGTTCCTCGGGTGGAGCCTCCTCTCTGCCGTGGCGGGAGAGTCGCCGGACAGCTGTTACGGAATGGCGCTTGCCGCTCTCTATCTCGGTGCACGCACGGAGGCGCAGGAATATCTGGCGCGTGCATGCACTCTCGATCCATCGCACAGGAAGGCAGTAGAACTATTGGAGCTGATCAAATGAAGATCTCGGCATGTGTGATCGCCAAGAATGAGGCGGAAAATTTGCCGCGCTGGCTCGCGTCGATGCGTGTCTTTGCCGATGAGATGATCGTGGTCGATACGGGATCGGCAGATGCGACGGTGGAGATCGCACGCACGGGCGGTGCGCGGGTGTATCATTTTGACTGGATCAATGATTTTGCCGCAGCAAAGAATTTTGCACTCGATCAGGCACAGGGCGACTGGGTGGTCTTTACGGATGCGGACGAGTACTTCACGGAGGAGAGTGCGCCGCGCGTACGTCCGCTGATTGAGGAGTACGACAAAAAAGAGACGATGGACGGATTTATCGTGCACCTCGTCAACATCGACATGGATACGGGGGCGCTCCTCGGTACAACGGCCCAGGTGCAGCGGATCTTTCGCCGTGCGCCGCACATCCGCTTTGTGGGGAGTATTCACGAACATGTGGAGAACCTCAGCGGAGATCCCGGGCGCGAGATGATGATGGCGCCGGGGCTGACACTTTACCATACGGGCTACTCGCCGCGCATTATCAAAGAGAAGTCCAAACGGGATTTGGATCTGCTGCTCGCGCGGCGTGCGCGCGGCGTGTATAAGAAGCTCGACGAATATCATCTGATGGACTGCTACTATACGCTTGAGGATTATCCGAAGGCAGTGCATTATGCACGGTTGGCACGGGACAGCAAGGATCGTCCCGTCGGTTCGGAAAACCGTCCGCATGCGGTTCTTCTCCAGGGGCTCATCCTTATGGGGGCGCCGGATGGGGAGATCGAAGATGCGTATCAGGCAGCGCGCCAAGCATTTCCGGAACGGGCGGATTTCCCTCTGATCTATGGGATCTATGCGTGGGAAGCGGGCTATTTCGCGCGGGCGCGCGAAGCGTACACGGAGGGGGTACGTCTGCATGAGGAGTACTATCGTGCGGGGGACTTCTCCGGCATTCTCGCTCCGCGTGCCTATGCATGCCTCGGCGCGGCTGCGGTACTCACGGGAAATGCGGAGGGGGCAGTTGCGCTCTATGAGCGTGCCATAGAACTGCGCCCGCACGATGCATCTGCCCTCGTGGGATTCGTGCGCCTTCTCGGGGCGGTGGGCGCGGATGATGCGACGCTCATCGAAACCCTGAATCGGCTCTATGATGAAACGGCGGATGCGGCGTTTCTCTCTTCGATTCTCGCGGGAACGGACTTTCCTCTGGCAAGTCTCTACTATGACCGGCGTGCGGACATACACTTCTCAGAGCGTCGGCGCTTCCTCCTCGCGGGTGATGTAAGCTCTGCGGCGGCATCGCTGATCGAGGATATGGAGCGCACGGCGGCGGTTGCAGCTGCGCGTGGGGCACGCTTTGCACCCGCGCAGCAGGGGGCACTTGCGCTTTTGCTGCCGCATGTGTGCAGGGGGGGATCCGCTGCTCCCGAAGCACAGCGGGTGATACGCCGCATCGGACGGCTTGCGAGGGGGACGGAATGACGGGCGAGGCACTTGAGGCGCTGCGCGATCGGATCTTTGCGGCGCTCGCGCACGGGGATGAGAAGGCAGCACGCAAGGGGATCAATCAGCTGCACAAACATGTACCCCTCGAAGCCGCGGGGCTCCTGACGGCACTTCATATCGAGGCGAAACGTGCGCAGGAAGCTCTTGCGGCATGGAGGGAATGCGCGGCACTTGCCCCCGACGATCCCTATACAATCTTTTTGCGTGCGCGCATTTATCTCCTCGAGGGGGAACGTGTCGCAGCACGCAAGGCATTGACGCCGCTTATTGACGCAAGCATGCCTCCTGCGATTGCGGAGAAGGTGTATAATCTCGCGGGACAGTGCGCCCGTTTCCTCGGCGATGCAGAGGACGCCGTGAAGTTCTATGAACGGGCGCGCAACGCTGCGCCCGATCTCGCCCTGCGTGCGCTGAACGCGAGCAATGTACTCTTTAACCGGCACTATCTGCCCGCGACGCTCGCGGAGGACAAAAGGGCGGCAGAGGAGTACGGCGCGCTCTTTGCGGATGTGCATCCGTTCGACCACACGGAGCACCGTGCGGGCAAGCGGCTGCGCATCGGCTATCTCTCGCCCGATGTCAGGGAGCACGTTGTGCTCTCCTTTTCGTATGCACTGATGACGGCGCTCGACCGGTCGCGCTTTGAGGTGACGGTCTATGCGCTGAATGCAGAGGATGCGTACACGGAAAAGGTGCGGCAATCGGTTGAACACTTCCGCAATCTCATGCAGCTGTCGGCGGAGGAAGCGGCACACGCGATCCACCGTGACGGCATTGACATCCTCGTCGAGCTTGCAGGGCACACGGCGGCGCGGACGCTGCCGATCCTCGCCCATCGTCCTGCGCCGGTGCAGATCTCAGGGATCGGCTATTTTGCTTCGACAGGGCTGCCTGCGGTTGATTATTTCCTTGCCGATCCCGTGCTTGCGGCGGGCGATGCGGAGGCGGGCTTCGTGGAGGAGCTGCTTGTCCTGCCGCACTCACATTTCTGCTGGCAGCCGCTCCATGCGGCACCCATACCCGCTCACGCTCCTGCGGCGGCGCGCGGCGTTGTCTTTGGCAGCTTCAACAATTTTACAAAGCTGAACAACGGGGTGCTCCGCGTCTGGGCGGAGATCCTGCGCCGCGTGCCGGAGAGCCGCCTCTTTTTGAAGACGGATGTCTTTTCGTATGCGGATGCGCGTGCGGAGGCTCTGCACCGCATGGGAGAGGCGGGAATTCCGCTCGATCGCGTCGATACGGAAGGTTCCTCGAAAGATTATCTTGCTGCATACAATCGCGTGGATATTGCGCTCGACTCCTTTCCCTATCCGGGGGGCGGCACGACATGCGACGCCCTCTATATGGGCGTGCCTGTGGTCACGCTTACAGGGGCGTCTCTCGGCAGCCGCTTCGGCGCATCGCTTCTGGAGAACATTGGGGCGGGGGCACTTGTCGCGCGGACGGAGGAGGAATATATCGCGCTTGCCGTTTCCCTTGCCGGTGATGCCGACATACTGGATGCCCTGCACGCGGGATTGCGGCGGATGATGGAGAGCTCCCCCGTGATGGATGCGGTCGGTTATGGTGCGGCAGTGGGAGCAGCCTATGAGCAGCTTTTGTCGGCATATACTGCTTAAAGTCCAACTCCATTTATGACGATAGTATGAGTATGGACAGAAAGAGGAGAGAAGATGAAGAAAAAAAAGATAAAGCGTAGGGAAAGAAAACGCACGGAGAATGCAGAGCGAAAGATTCGTCTCGGCTATCTCTCCTCGGATTTTGGGATGGGGCGTACGCGGGATCTGCTGCCCGCGTTCTTCGCCGCCTATAATAAGCTGCGCTTTGAGATCTATGCCTATCATACGGGCATGGGCGGTGATACGGCGCTTTTTTCGAAGGAGGTCACGCTGCGGGAGCTCGGTGGTGCTGCGCCTGCAGAGGCGGCAGAGATCATTCGCAGGGATAAAATTGATCTGCTCGTGGATCTCTCGCTTCGAATGCCGGATGAAAATATCTGTGCCATTATGGAGATGCATCCCGCTGCGCATGTGATCTCCCTCGCAGACAACTGCCCACGGGAGCTTGCGGAAGTACTGCCCACGGTTGAGGGGGAGGAGCTTCTTCCTTATTGCTATACGCCGTTCGATCCTGCCCACAGATATACCTACCGCGCTCCGCTCCTCGATACGGGGATGCCGGCGATCGGCGTGAGCGGGTCGCTGTACGAGGACGGTGCAGCGGCGCTTCGGCAGATGCTTTCGGATCTTCTTGCGCGCATGTCTGCCGTTCGCCTGATTCTTCCTGCACGTATTGCAGAGGGGCTTTCGGCGGAGGACTTCGCGCAGCTTGCGGAACTGGGGACGGAGGAATCTGCGCTCGATCTGGTGGATGAGCTCCCCTATGATGAGATTGACATCCTGCTTGGGATCCATGTCGATCTCATGGATGTCTGCCATGCGGCGGAGCACGGTGTGCCTCTTCTTGTATCGGAATCTCTTGTCGATGACCGCTATGCCGCGATGTTGATGGCTCGACTGGGACTGCCCACGGCAGCTCGTGTTGAGGATGTGGGCGCGCAGGTATGCGCGCTCTGCGCTGATCTTCCGCGCCTCTCACAGCTGCACGGGCTCCTGCATTGGCATCTTTTGGATGCATTCGATATAGGTGCGGTCATGTTTTCCGTGGAGAGGGCCTATGATCGCGTGCTTGTATGCGGCGCGGCGCAGGAACCGGAGGAGCTTGCCATACGGCTTGCACATGCAGCCGGCGCACAGGATTGGGAGACGGTTTTCCATACGGCGCACATGCTGGACGGGCTCGAGCGGCTTGTACCGGAGCAACGCATGAGCCTTGCGTGGGGATATTTCTTCAGGGATGATCTGGTGCTTGCCGGACGATGGGCGCTTGCGGCTGAGGGGGTGCCGTGGGAGCGCGAAGGCGCACGCCTCTATCTCTCTGTCATCAGTGATACACCGCCCGGAACGCACGTGGAGATCTACGAGCGGGCGCAGCATGGACTTGCGCTGATTGACAGAGGTCTTCCTGTGGTGGAAGATGTTTCTGAAAATTTGCTTAAGGTGTGTGCGGATCACGGGGTATTTGTCTGTGATTCTGCAACAGTATCTTCCTATGCAATGGCATATTCTCAGCGGACGACCGACCTCTTTATGCGGCGCTTCTACTATGGGGGCGGACTCTTCCGGCTCAATGCCGTAGATGTTCCGGCGCGGGAGGTCTATCAAAAGAGCCTTGGCTATGGGGCGCTCTTTGCGGATGTGCAGCCCTATTCCCATGCAGGGCGACGCAGGAAGGAAAAGCTGCGCATCGGCTACATCTCCGGGGACTTTTGTATGCATGTCATGCAGTACTTTATCTGGCCGTTCCTTGCCGGATTTGATCCCGACCAGTTCGAAGTCTACGCCTACAGTCTCGGCAAGGAAGATCAATATACAAAATTCTTTCGAACGCTTGTTACATGCTGGCGGGATCTCTCAGAGCATGCACGGGATATGGAGCACGTTGCGCGCGCGATCTATGCGGACGAGGTCGATATTCTCTTTGACCTTGCGGGGCATACGTCGAATTCCGGGCTTGCCGCCCTTGCATGGAAGCCTGCCCCCGTGCAGCTTTCGGGGCTTGGTTATATGGCGACGACGGGACTGCCCGCGGTAGACTATTTCGTAACCGATCACTACTGTGACCCGGAGGGAAGCGGCAGCGAAAGTGTCTATGTTGAAAAATTACTGCGTTTAACGAGTCAGTTCTGCTATAATGGCTATACGAGTCTGCCTGCATCCGAGGGAACACCGGCACGTGCGAAGGGCTATGTTCAGTTTGCTTCGTTCAATAAGTACGCAAAGCTGCAGGATGAGATGCTCCTGGCATGGCGCACGATACTGGAACGTGTCCCGAACGCGCGCCTCCTACTGAAGAACAGTGTCTATGGGGGGCGGGGGATTGCTGTACTGGCGTATGATCGCCTGCAGCGGCTCGGATTTGATATGAGCCGCGTGCAGTTCGAGGGCGCGACATCGGACTATATGCTGCGGTATCTCGATGTGGACATTGCGCTCGATACCTTCCCGTGGCCGGGCGGCGGAACGAGCTGCGATGCGCTCTACATGGGTGTGCCCGTCGTCTCCTACTATACGGAGCGACACAGCACGCGCTTTACTTACAGCCTCTTGGCGAATATCGGGCTTGCAGATCTTGCCTCTGAGCAGCTTTCGGACTACGTCGAGACGGTGGTGGCACTGGCGGGGAATCTCGATCTGCTCGATGCTCTGCACAGGGAACTGCGCCCTCGGATGAAGGCATCGCCGGTCATGGACCAGGAGCGTTATATTCGTGAGATGGAGGAATGGTATCGTGCGATCTGGGCGGACTGGGAAGCGCAGCAGGGATTCGTTTGAACGCAGTCTTGCCGGAATGTAGGAAGCATATGTAGATGGGCAAGGCATGATATGAACATTTGCATAGGTTACCGCATAATCCGATTGGTTTAATGATGGGCTCCACAGCTATGTCCGCGCCGTGGAAGCGGCATATGAGATGATATGGGAGCGATATCTCAATGAAGAAACGCAACAAGAGCCGTGCAGAGCGCACGCGCAGAAAGCGTGCACGTCGGGAAGAAAAGCGTAATGCGAAAGGGACGATGACGATGGCAGAGAAGAAAATTGCAACGATCGAGCAGATTCGTAAGCATGTGGAGAAAAAGGAGTATGCAGAGGTCATCAATTCCTTTGCCGATATGATCGCGCAGGGAAATCCGCCGGAAGAGTGTTTCGGGGATGTTGCGCGTGCCTACTTTGAGCTCGGCGACTATACGCGTGCGGCAACTTGGGTGACGAATGTGCTCTCGCGCGATGCCGGCAATGTGGATGCACGCATTCTGCTTGCGCGCATCTGTCGGCGTGAGAAGCGTCCGGACGATGCACTGAAGCTCTTTGAGAATATCCTTTCTGTGCACGGGCGTGCAGTTTCCTCTGCGCAGCGTACGGAGATCAGCCGCCTCGCGGGGCTCGATGCACGCCTCACGCCGGAGAGGACGCGTGCGGAGTATCCGCACCTTGCGGCGCTTTTGGGGCTCGGTGCAGCGCCCGTACAGCAGGCGCCTGCTACAGCTGCCGTCACAGCGCCGCTTGCCGTCCCGCAGCCTGTCGCTCCGGCAGTACCTGTCGCAAGCACCGCAGATGCCGAGAAGCGGGCGGCGGAGATCCTTGCGCAGGCGATTCGCCCCGTGGAAAAAATGGAGGCGTTGAACGCCTTCGCGGGCGCGGCATATGTCGCAGATGACTATGCGGGGGCAAAGGTGCTGCTCACGGCAGCCCTGCATCTCGATCCGGGCTGTGATGCGACGCTCAGGAACATGGCACTCCTTCTGCACGAGATGGGCGAACGGGATAAGGCGATTCAGGTGGCCGCAAAGATGCGGATGGCAGACTTCACGCTGCTGCGTACGCTGAAATCATGAGTGCGCTCAGCATTATCCTCACAGCCACAGAGGAAGGGGCGTATCTGCGCGAGACGGCAGAGGCGGCACTCTCCTCTGTTGCGGCTCTGCGCATCGATACAGAGATGATCATCACTTCACCGGCGGAGATGGAAAAGACCGTGCGAAAGGAGATGCACGGTCTGCCGTGCCGCGTGTGCCCATCTGCCACAACTGCGCCTGCAGCACTCTCGAATCACGGTGCCGCACTTGCCTCAGGCGAAGTGTTCCTCTTTTTGCAGGAGGGCGTTATCCTTACGGCAGAGGGCTTTCAGAAGCTCTTGGAGACCCTTTTGCTGCACGAAGAGATCGCTGCCGTCGGTCCGTTCTCCAATCACACACAATTTTTGTGGCAGTACCTGAAGGACGAGGAGATGAGGGCGTCCGGCGAGGATCCGACCGCATGGGTCAGCAGACATCTGACGAGCCCGTCGGAGAGCCTGTTCCTCGAGCACGTTGCCCTGCTTGTGCGGCGTTCTGCGTTTCAGCAGGTACATGGGTTCGATGAGGCGTTCGCGGGCGGCGGCGCCGATCTTGATCTTTCGTTCCGCCTGAAATACGATGGGTTCCACCTCCTGCGCGCTCCCGTCTACTTTGTGCACAGGGGAGCGGGAAGCTGCGACCTCTACGATCTGACCCGATCGGAGGCGCGCCCCCTCCTGTTGCAGCGGTGGGGGATCGACATCGGCGTGCCCGAAACGATTCTGCAAGAAACACTGGGCGGTATTGTGTGGACAAAGAATATGCCGCTCATTCATGCAAGTGGGCGATCGGCGCTCCTCAGGACACCGCTTGTCAGCATCATGATCCCGACGTATAACCGACCGGAGTACTTTCGTGAGACGCTTGAAAGTGCGCGGTCACAGACGTATCCCAATATTGAGATCATTGTCTGTGACAACTCTACGGATGACCGCACCGAGGAGCTGATGCAGGCGTATCAGGATGATATACGCGTGCGCTATGTCCGGAATAAAATGGCGAAAACCAAGGCAGAGAACTTTATGCCGTTCGAGCACCTGGCACAGGGGGAGTTCCTGCAGTGGTGCATGGACGATGATATCCTCCTGCCGGATAAAATAACGCGGATGGTCGATGTGTTCCTCTCAGAGCCGACGGTAACCCTTGTCACATCGGTGCGCGGTGTTATTGATGGGGATGGAATGTTTCTGGGACAGTGGGAGGACGCGCCGCCCATCCATGGGACCTATGGAGGCTTTCGTGGCTCGTTCGTCGGCTATATGACGCTTGCAAACTGTACCAACTTTTTGGGCGAGCCCTCCGCCGTCCTCTTTCGGCGACGTGATCTGACGCATCATTACTGGCGTGCGGAGTCGCGTGGATATCTGACCATATCGGACTGTGCCATGTGGCTCGAACTTCTCGAAAAGGGCGATGCCGTCGTCTTTGCGCGGCCGCTCAGCCTGTTCCGTGTGCATGACGATCAGGAGGGACAGAATCCGGAGTCCTTGGTTCGCTGCGTGATTGAATGGCGGCACCTCATTGAGGAATACTGGCGCCGTCGCGTGTTTTTGACGAAGGAAGAGGAGCATCGGGAGGCGCTGGATTCACTGCAGATATTTAACCAAAGGGTTGTCGGCACGCTCCCATTGGTATCCCCTGCGCTGCGTCAGGAATATAAAGCGGGGGTACCCGATATCCATGTTGTGCTGATGAACCGCGTGGAGGAGTGCGCTCCGATTCGACTGGACATTCCCTTTGCAGAACTTGTTTCACGCGGCTTCATCTCGTTAAGCGGGGCGACGCAGCGAGGAGATGAGGCGCTCGATCTGTATGGTCTTCAGGATCTTCATGATAGTCTTATCCTATTTGAAAGAGCTTTTATCAACTGTGATTCACCCGTGAACCAAATCCTTGCAAAGTATGGAACACAGGGAAATGTATTGCTCCATGAGCTGGATGACCATCCGGTGATCTCAAAGCAGATGCTGGAGGATAACTACTTCTCCTTCCGCGCCGTTTCCGCCGTGCAGACTTCGACGCAGTACCTTGCAGATTTCCTGCATGAATTCAATCCGTATGTCTATCTCTTTGAGAATCAGCTGGAAGCTCTGCCCGAGCGGCGCAAATATAATATGCAGAACAATCGCGTGACGATCTTCTTCGGCGCATTTAATCGTCGCCCGGACTGGGAGCCGCTGATGCCCGCGATCAATAATGCGATCCAACGGCATGGCGACCGCCTGTACTTCCGTGTCGTTTCGGATCATGGCTTCTATCAGGCGCTCCAAACGGAGGCAAAGGAGTTCACGGGCGGCACGCAGGACGGTGACATTGTCGTCCCGTACGAGATGTATACGGCGGCACTGCATGCCTCGGACATCGCGCTCCTGCCGCTGAATGATACGGATTTCAACCGTGCCAAGTCCGATCTGAAGTTCATCGAGTCGGCGGGACACGGCGCTGCGGTGCTCGCCTCGCCGACGGTCTATGCGGGGACGGTGCGTGACGGTGAGACGGGGCTGATCTTCCGCAGCCCGAAGGAGTTCGCGCAGAAGCTCGACCTCCTCATCCGCCGTGCCGATCTCAGGCGTACGCTCGCGGAGAAGGCTTACCGCTATGTGGCGGAGCACCGCCTGCTCGATCAACATATCGACGACTATATCCATGCCTATCGCGAGATGTTCGAGCGGAGGGAGGAACTGGAACGCGCACGTCTCCAACGCGTTGCAAAGTTCTTTCCGCATCTTTGATATTCATTGTGACAAATGTCAAAGAATATAAATTCTTCTTTTTCACTCTGTTTCGTGTTATCCCATTGACAGTACTACACACGGCTCTTATAATAAGAATAAGCATACGTGCGAAACTGGAGAAAGGCTGGTTGCGGTACTTTCTCTATCAGTGAAAGGAGAGCCGATATGACGGGCAAAGTGAAATGGTTCAGCGCGGATAAGGGATATGGATTTATCTCCCGCGAGGACGGCGATGATGTATTCGTCCATTTTTCCTCGATTCAGGGCGAGGGATACAAGACCCTCAGCGAAGGTCAGGAAGTCGAATTCGACATCGTCGAAGGCGCGCGTGGTCCCCAGGCGGACAACGTGGTCAAAAAGGAATAAAAACAAAGGTTTGAAAAGCCCGGCTTACACAGCGGGCTTT
>ERZ773099.2147-NODE-2147-length-13910-cov-7.373800_pt1 | contig 13910 bp, 9 predicted proteins | sample MGYA00511120_ERZ773099 | MGnify/ENA primary metagenome ERZ773099 (study PRJEB29015, sample SAMEA2738012) | human oral metagenome | biome: human oral; feature: human-associated habitat; material: dental | place: China | collected 2104 ... | reverse complement strand
AGCGCGCCGGCTTCTCCAACTACGGCAAGAACTCGGTCGACGTGGCCGCCCCCGGTCAGCGCATCTGGTCGACCCTGCCCACCTGGAAGAAGGACCCGCCGTTCGGCTACCTGTCCGGTACCTCGATGGCCTCCCCGCACGCTGCGGGCGTCGCCGCGCTGATCAAGCAGATCCACCCGGACTACACCGCCGATCAGACGATTGAGCTGCTCAAGAAGCAGGCGGGCTACACCTACGACCGCCTCGCCGTGCCCGAGGACGGCAAGGAATACCGCGGCGCTGGCCTCGTCAACGCCCTGGCCGCCGTCCTGAAGGACCAGCCGCAGCCGGTCCTCGGCAACCTTGAGTACTCGCACGACGGTGTCACCGATTGGCGTCCGCTGGCCGACGCCCGCGTGTCCGGCACGGTCTACGTGCGCACCACGGTCTCCGGGCCCGTGACCGCGGCGTCCCTCCAGGTCGCCGACAAGGAGCCCGTGACCGGCACCGGCACCGGCGCCTTCACGGGTAACGAGGTCACGCTCGTGGCCGGCCCCTACGCCGCGGCCGACCTGGCCGGCGACGGCCCGCACGTCGACGTCACTGTTTCCGCTGAGGGTCGCAACAAGGACTCGCGCGCCGATGACGACGTCAAGGACACGATCCACTTCCACGTGGATGAGTCCCTGCACGACGGCGGCGCCTGGGTCAACAGCGCCGACGGCTGGAAGTACTGCTACGCCGACGGCTACTGCGCCCGCAGCAAGTACGTCACCATCGACGGCGACACCTACTACTTCAACGGCGACGCCGTGATGGCGACCGGCTGGGTCACCTTCGACGGCGCGTGGCACTGGATGACCCCGTCTGGCCGCATGGCCAAGGGCTGGGCCAACGCGGGCGGCACCTGGTACTACCTCGATCCCACGACCGGCGCCATGGCGACCGGCTGGGTTAACGACGGCGGCACCTGGTACTACCTGAACGCCTCCGGCGCGATGGCCACCGGCTGGGTCAACGTCAACGGCTCCTGGTACTACCTGAACGCCTCCGGCGCGATGGCCACCGGCTGGACCGCCGTGAACGGCTCCTGGTACTACCTCACCGGCAACGGCGCGATGGCGATCGGCTGGGTCAACGACGGCGGTACCTGGTACTACCTCGACGCCTCCGGACGCATGGTGACCGGATCGGTCACCATCGACGGAACGCGCTATCGCTTCGCGTCCTCCGGCGCGTGGTTCGGCTGAGCTAGAAGGGGACGAGGCCGGGGCTGGGATGCTCCGGCCTCGAACCCCGCGCTGAGCGCCTGATGCCGAGCGCACCCGGTGCCCAGAGCATCTGAATACAACAGGGGCGGGTCCGAACGTCGTGTTCGGACCCGCCCCGTTTGTTCCCTCACGCGTCCTGGGAGGGATCCGGGCGCGCCCCCAACGGTCCCCAGGGGCGCGATAGGCTCTCAGCCCAGGGAGTCGAAGAGGACCTGCAGGCCCTCGCCCATGGTCGGGTGCGCGATCGGCAGGAATCGCAGCTGCTCGTAGGTCAGACCGCCGGCCATGGCGACGTGCACGGCCGTGATGACCTCGGAGACGTTCGGGCCGATCAGCGTCGCGCCCAGGATCTGGTGCGTGTTCGCGTCCACGACGGCATTCCAGAAGCCCTCGCCCGCGTAGCGCATCGTCTTGGCGCGCGGAATCGCGGCCGTGGGAATCTTCGCGATGCGCACGTCCAGGCCGGCTTCGCGCGCCTCGCCCTCGGACAGGCCGATGCGGGCCAGCTCGGGGGTGGCGAACACGGCGTAGGGGATCGTGCGGCCCTTCGTGGTGGTCGTCGGATCATCCAGGGATGCGCCGGTCAGCTGCGCACGGATGATGCGGAAGTCCGACCAGGACGCGTGCGTGAACATGGGGGTGCCCGCGCAGTCGCCGGCCGCCCACACGCCCTGCGTGGAGGTGCGCAGGTGCTCGTCCACCGCGATGAAACCGCGATCGGTGAGCTCAACCCCGGCCTCGTCCAGGCCGATACCGTCCGTGTTGGGAACTCGACCGACGGCCACCAGGACTGCCTCGGCGGACACCGTCGAGCCGTCGGAGAGCGTCAGGGTCGTCGTGTTGCCCTCGCGCGAGGCGGACTCAGCGCGGCCCGGCACGATGCGCACGCCGGCGGCTTCCAGGCCAGCTTCGACGACGCGGGCGGCGTCCTCGTCCTCGCGAGGCAGCACGTGATCACCCGAGGAAATGAGGGTGACGTCCACTCCGAACGTCGCCATCATCGACGCGAACTCCACGCCAATGTAGCTGGCACCGATGATCGCCAGCGAGGAGGGGAGCTCCTCGAGGCGCAGGATCTCCTCGTTCGTCCACGCGCCGGACTCCCACAGGCCGGGGATCGCGGGACGCGCCGGGCGCGTGCCCAGGTTGATGAGGACGCGCTCACCGCGGATCGTGCGCTCGCCGCCGTCCTGAAGGGCGATCGTCACCGTGCGCTCACCCGTGAAACGAGCCTCGCCGCGAATGAAGTCCAGGCCGGGGGCCGCGAACATCTTCTCGTGCGCGCCGACCATCGCACCGACGATGCCCTCCTTGTGGGCGCGCAAGAGACCCAGGTCCACGCGCGCGCCCTCGGTGCCGACGATGCCGAACGCCTCGTCCGAGCGGGCATCGCTCAGGCGACGAGCCGAGTTGACCAGCGACTTCGTCGGGATGCAGGCGACGTTGATGCAGGTGCCGCCGACGAACTGGCGCTCCACCATAGCGACCTTCCAGCCCGCCTTCGCGCGCTCCATTGCGAGGGACTTTCCGGCCTTGCCGCCGCCGACGACCAGCAGGTCGACGGTCTCGATTGCGTTCGTGGACATGTTTCTCCTTGGGTAGTTCAGGGTTACCTATCTCAACGCACGGCGCGGGCTTCTATTCCGACAGGCGAGCAATCGGTAGGTGCGCATTATCACGTTGCAACGGCAAACTGACGCTCGTTTGGCGGGTGTAACGGATCGAAGGGTCACATAGTGATCGTGCCGTTGGTTCAAACCCCCTTCGGCATGCTTAGATAAGGGTATGAGGGCTCTAGAAATTGGTGATTTCAAAGAGGATGTGGGGGCCGCTTTGGCGCGAGCCTCATCCGGCGAAGTCGTCACGCTCACAGAGGAAGGCCAGCCCGTTGCCGAGCTGGGTCCCGTGCGCATGTCGACCTACGCGCAGCTGCGCGAACTGGGCCTCGAGCGCCCCGCTATGGCGGACCTTGACGCCTACCAGATGCCGTCCAAGAATCTGCCCGACGGGCGGGGAGTCGTCGGCAAACTCGACGAGTAGACGCCCGGTGCGGGGGAGTGCGAGCACGCTACCCCCGGCGCTTGGCGCGGTTCGTGGGCTCCGCGTGCAGCGGGTCCTCGGGCCACGGGTGCTTCGGGTAGCGCCCGCGTAGTTGCGCGCGCACGTCCCGATACGGCCCCGCCCAAAACGACGTCAGGTCAGAGGTGACCGCCGCGGGGCGCCCCGCCGGATCCGTCAGATGCAGCACCAGAGGCACGCGCCCGTCCACCAGACGGGGCGTGTCCGTCCACCCGAAGGCCTGCTGGACGCGCAGCGTGAGCACAGGGTGCGCGCCGCTCCAATCGATCGGTCGGGTGCCGCCCGACGGGATCGGCATTTTCTCCGGCGCCAGCTCATCCAAGCGCGCGGCATCCGGCCACGGCAGCATCGAGCGCAGCGCGTCGAGCATCGCCACCTTGGATAGGGATCCGCCGTTCGCGAGGCGCTTCGCCCAGGGGAGGAGCCACTGATCCGCGGTGAGTGCGAGGGCCTCATCCGACACGTCGGGCCAGGGATCGCCCAGCACCTCGTGGAGGACGCGCATGCGTTCGCGCAGGGACGATGCCTCCTTACCCCAGCCCAGATCCCCCAGACCGTGGGCGGCCAGGTGCTCGGCTACCAGCGCGGTCGCCTCCTCCTCGCTTAGGGCCGAGGCCGGGGCGGCCTTCAGGGGGATCGCCCCCAGGGCGCGCGTACGGGTGGCGTTCAGAGCGCCCTTATCAATCGACGCCTGCGTGCGGGTCGTCAGGAGCTTCTCGCCCGCGGCCAGGGCGTCCTCCTCCGCCAGGGGAACAGCCGCGAGAATGCGCGCGTGGCGCGAAGCCGGAGCCCGGTTAATCGACGCGACGGCCAGCCACTCCTGACCCTCCAGAGGAGAGCCCTGCGGTAGCTCGGCACCCACGCCGCCCGCCAAAATGTAAGCCATCGATCCCGGGCGGCGACGCGCAATCCACTCCGGATACGCCAGCGCGCACGTCAGCGCCAACTCATCCTCGCGGGTACGCCCGTCCGCATCCTGGCGCGCTGGCACAGGGGTGAGCGCGTCTTGTGAGGAAGACGAGGAGGGCAGGCGGCGCGCCAGGCGCTCCAGGCGCGCCTGCGTCTCCTTCACCCGAGCCCCCTGCGCGTGCACGCCTCCCGCGCCGCTGGCGCCACTGCGGCCCAGCCGACGCTCCCACGCACCCAGGTCAGCCCCCGGAACGCGCACATCTTCCGACAGGAGGGCCACGAAACGCGCCGCCTTCGACGCCCCCAGGACCGCGCTCGACGCTAGGAGGGCCCTGCCCAAGGGCGGGTCCAACGGCAGCGACGCCAGCGTGCGGCCCAGAGCGGTGGCGGCGCCGGCCTCGTCGATGGCACCCAGGGAGGACAAACGCTGCCCGGCGGCCTCCCACGTGCCCGAGGGGGGAGCGTCGAGCAGGGCCAGTTCCTCCACCGGCGTGCCCCACGCCGCCACCTGCAGGCGCGCATCCGTCAGGTCCTGCGTGGCGATACCGGGCGCGGACTGCGCGGGCCTGCGCGCCACGTCCACCGCATCCATGACGCGCACGGCGACGCCGGGGCCGCTGCGCGCGGCGCGTCCCGCGCGCTGCTCGAGGCGCGCGAGCGCGGCCGGAACCGTCACGAGAGATGAGAGGGAGCGCCCCGCGTCGAAGCGCGGCTCGCGCGCGAGCCCGGCGTCCACGACGACGGACACGCCCGGGACCGTCAGAGACGACTCCGCAATCGACGTGGAGAGGATGACGCGGCGGCCGGAAGCGGGGGAGAGTGCACGGTCCTGCTCGGCGGCGCTGAGCTGTCCGTGCAGCGTCAGGACCGGGACATCGCCCAGGTGCAGGTTGCTGCGCACGGTCTCGATCTCGCCCACGCCCGGCAAGAACACCAGAACCGAGCCCTCGGTGGCGGCGACCGTCTCCTCGACCGTGCGCGCCACGTGCGCCAGGTACTCGCGGCGCACGCCCACGCGCTCGTTCCCGATCGCGCCCACGGCCTCGACGCCGCGCGGCGGGGGAGCGTAGCGTAGCTCCAGCGGAAAAATATCCCCCGGAATATCGACGAGCGCGGGCTCCTCTCCCGTCGAGGAGCGCAGGAAATCCAGCGTGCGCGAGGCCTCGAGCGTGGCCGACGTGAGGGCCACGAACAGGTCGTCGCGCAGCGCCGAGCGGGCATCCAGTGCGAACGCCAGAGCCAGGTCCGTATCCAGGTCGCGCTCGTGGAACTCATCCACGATCAGCGCCGACACCCCGGGCAGCTCCGGATCGCGCTGCAGGCGGCGCAGCGCCACGCCCGGCGTCACCATCTCCACGCGCGTACGCTCGCTGACCCGCGAATCCCCGCGCACCGAATAACCGACCTGCCCGCCGACCTCCTCGCCGAGCAGACGCGCGATCCGGCGGGCCGCCGCCCGCGCGGCCACCCTGCGCGGCTGGGTGACGAGCACGCGCCCGGCCGATGCGTCGTACTGGGCCAATGCCACCGCCACCGCGGGCGGCAGTAGCGTCGTCTTACCCGTGCCCGGAGGCGCCGTGATGACCGCGCAGCCACCCGGCCGGGTTGCCGCCGCGATATCGCCCAGGGCACGCGTGACCGGCAGCTGCGGCGGGTGCGAAACGAGTTCTTCGAGGGTGGGCATGGCTTCATTGTGCGTGTTCCCAGGGCATCCATGCATCCGGGAACCATCCGCCGCGCCGCTCGGATGCGTCCGGGGTCACTGCGTGAGAGGGCAACGTGAAGCCTGTGGAGGGGCGCTCCAGCGTAGAATGGAAGCAGTATGACTACGGAGAACACAGCGCCGGCGCTCGCGGCGGCCACCCTCGCACACACCACGGGGCGCGTCACCATCCCCGCAGACATGGACCCGATCGTGGTCCTCGGCGTCGCAGACCAGGTCCTGCGCGCCCTCGAACGCGGCTTCCCGCACGTCCGTTTCCTCGTCACCGGGCGCGAAATCTCCCTGGCTGGCACCCAGGCCGATATTGACGTGGCCGCGGGCCTCCTCGAAGAACTCATCGGCATGGCCCGGCGCGGCACCGCCCTGGACGCCGCCGCCGTCGAGCAGGCCATCGGCTTGCTCGGACGCCTCACCTCGGGCGAAGCCCCCACGGAAGAAATCCTCTCCGCGCGCGGGCGCTCGATCCGCCCCAAGACCCCCGGCCAGAAGGCCTACACGGACGCCATCGACCGCGCGACCGTCGTCTTCGGCATCGGCCCCGCGGGCACGGGCAAGACCTACTTGGCGATGGCCCAGGCCGTTTGCCGCCTCCTCTCCGGCGAGGTGCGCCGCATCGTGCTGACCCGCCCGGCCGTCGAGGCGGGGGAGAACCTCGGCTTCCTGCCCGGCTCCCTCACCGACAAGATCGACCCCTACCTGCGCCCCCTCTACGACGCCCTCGGCGACATGCTCGACCCCGAGGCCCTGCCCAAGCTCATGGCCGCCGGCACCATCGAAGTCGCACCCCTGGCCTACATGCGCGGACGCACCCTCAACGATTCCTTCATCATCTTGGACGAGGCCCAAAACACCACGGTCGGACAGATGAAGATGTTCCTCACGCGCCTGGGTTTTGGCTCCAAGGTCGTCGTCACGGGCGACGCCTCGCAAGTCGACCTGCCGGGCAGCCAGACCTCGGGCCTGTCTGTCGTCGAAAACATCCTCGGCGACATCGACGACATCGAGTTCTGCCACCTGACCAGCGCCGACGTCGTGCGCCACGAGCTGGTCGGCGCGATCATTGACGCCTACCAGCGCTTCGACGATAGAAACGCCGCGCGTCGCGCACGCACGCGCAGTCACAACACCGCACGCAGGGAGTACACGTCATGACCGAGGTCATCAACGAGACCGACTACGAGATCAACGAAGCCGAGTTTTCCGCGCTGGCCGACTACGTGCTCGACCAGATGCACGTCAGCTCCGACGCGGAAGTCAACATCATCTTCATCGAGCCCGAGCCGATGGAGGACCTGCACGTGCGTTGGCTGGACCTGCCCGGCCCGACCGACGTCATGAGCTTCCCCATGGACGAACTGCGCCCCGGCACGGCGGATCGCCCCACGCCTCCCGGCATGCTCGGCGACATCTGCATCTGCCCCACGGTCGCCGCGCGCCAGGCCGCCGAGTCCGGCCACAGCGCCGCCGAGGAGATGCTGCTCCTGGCCACGCACGGCATGCTGCACCTCCTGGGATACGATCACGCGACCGACGCGGAGCGCGAGGTAATGTTCGCGCTCCAGCGCAAGCTCCTGCTGACCTTCCTGGCCACCCGATGATCCTTCCCCTTGAAGCGTCCCCGGCCTCGTCGGCCCTGGACGTGCCCTCCGTAGCCCTCCTGATCCTCGCCGTCATCGCCCTGGCCTCGGCGTCCTTCGCGCAGAGCGTCGAGCAGGCCATCCAACGCCTGACCCTCGCCGGCGTCGAAGACCTCATCGAGGAAGAGCGCAGGCACGCGCGCGTCCTCTACGGCCTCGTGGATCGCCGTCGGCGCACCCTGCTGTCGCTGCGCGCTTTCCGTACGTTCTGGCAGGTCGTCTACGCGGTCATGGGTACGATCGTCCTGGTCGGCACGAATCTGCCGTGGTGGGCCGTCGCCCTCATCGCCGTCAGCGTGATCGCAGTCATCCAGCTGGTCTTCGTTTCCTTCCTGCCCGCCCAGTGGGGCGCGCGCAACCCCGAAGGTATCGCGCTGGTTGGCACGCGATTGGCTGACCGTCTCGCGCGCCTGAGTCACGTCGCGGACCCGCTGCTGACCCGCGTGCGCTCCTCTCGCCCTGCACCAGAACCCACCGAGGCCCAGGCGCGCGCCGAGCTCATCTCTGACCTGCGTGAAATCGTCGACGAGGTCGGCGAACCCGAGAGCTTCGAGGAAGAGGACCGCGACATGGTCCGCTCCGTCCTCGACCTGGGGCACACGCTCGTGCGCGAGGTCATGGTGCCGCGCACCGACATGGTGACCATCGACGCCGACACGCCTGCCCCCTCCGCGCTGCGCCTCTTCGTTCGCTCCGGATTCTCGCGCGTGCCCGTCGTCGGCGACGACGTGGACGACATCCGCGGCATCCTGTTCTTCAAGGACCTCGTCTCGCGCTGGGAGGCCACGGGCGGCCAGCTCGACATGCGCGCCGAGCAGATGATGCGCCCCGCCGAATACGCCGTCGAAATGAAGCCCGCGGACGACATGCTGCGCCAGATGCAGGCCGAGCGCTTCCACATGGCGATCGTCATCGACGAGTACGGCGGCGTCGCGGGCCTGGTCACGCTCGAGGATCTCCTCGAGGAGGTCGTCGGCGAGCTGACCGACGAGCACGACCGCCACGCCATCGAACCCGAAGAAGTCGAACCGGGCGTCTGGCGCGTACCCGCGCGTTATCCTATCTCCGAACTGGGCGAGCTCCTCGACCGCGAGATCGAGGACGAGGACGTCGACTCCGTCGGCGGTCTGCTCGCCAAGGCCATCGGCAAGGTCCCACTACCCGGCGCGACCGGCACCCTCGCCGGCGTCATGATGACCGCCGAAGAGGCGCGCGGACGCCGCCGCCAGGTTTTCACGATCCTGTGCCGCCTCGACCCCGACGCGCAGCCCCTGACCCCCGACCACAACCCCGCCGACGACAAGGACAACTGACATGCGATTCCCCTCCGACGACGAACTCATGGCCGGCCCCAACGCCTTCGGGGACGCGCGCATTGAGGTCGAACCCGACGCGGCCGACCCGGAAGCCGACGCTCGCGCGCAGATCGACGCCGGCCTCGGCGAGACCTCGGACGAGGCCGGGGCGCAGCCCGGTGACGACGAGGACTCCGAGGACGACTCCGAGGAAGATGAGGACGAGGAAAAGTACGAGGACCTTGAGGGCCTTCAGGACGAGGAGGACGCCGACCTCGACGCCTTCGAGGCGCTGACCTCGCTCGCATCCCTGCGCGAGGACGCGGCTGCGACCATCGAAGTCCCGGACTTCCCCGAGGACTTCCGCGCGGGCTTCGTGTCGATCGTCGGGCGCCCCAACGTCGGCAAGTCGACCCTGACGAACGCGCTGGTCGGGCACAAGATCGCGATCACCTCGGGCTGCCCCGAGACCACGCGTCACAACATCCGTGGCATCGTGCACGGGGAGGGCTACCAGCTGGTGCTCGTGGACACACCCGGATACCACCGTCCGCGCACGCTGCTGGGTAAGCGCCTCAACGACATGGTGCGCGAGGCCCTCTCCGAAGTCGACGTCGTGATCTTCTGCCTGCCCGCCGACCAACGCATCGGCCCCGGCGACCAGTTCATCGCCCGCGAGCTGCGCGGCATCAAGCGCCCGATCATCGCGGTAGCGACCAAATGCGACGCCGTGCCGCGCGACCGCGTCATGAAGCACCTGCTCTCCATCGAGAAGCTGGGGGAGTGGGCGGCCATCGTCCCCGTCTCCTCCGTGGAAGGCAAGGGCATCGACCACCTGCGTGAGGTGCTCGCGCAGACTGTGCCGCTCTCGCCCCCGCTCTATCCCGACGGCGACGTCACCGACGAATCGCGCGACACCCTCATCGCCGAATTCATCCGCGAGGCCGCCCTGGAGGGCGTGCGCGACGAGCTGCCGCACTCCCTGGCCGTCCAGGTCGAGGAGATCATCGAGAGGCCGCGCCGTGAGGGCGACGACCGCCCGCCGATGCTTGACATTCACGTCAACGTCTACGTCGAGCGCGACTCCCAGAAGGCCATCATCATCGGCCGCAAGGGAAGCCGCCTCAAGCAGATCGGCACCCAGTCCCGCGCCCACATCGAGGAGCTGCTGGGCAGGCGCGTCTACCTCGACCTGCACGTGCGCACCGCGAAGGACTGGCAGTCCGACCCGAAGATGCTGGGACGCCTCGGGTTCTGACATGCCCAGCGTCATTCGCGTGCGCGGCGCACGCGTCCACAACCTGAAGAATGTGGACGTCGACGTTCCCCTGAACGCGTTCGTCGCGGTCGCGGGTGTGTCCGGGTCGGGCAAGTCCTCCCTGGCCCTGGGCACGCTCTACGCCGAGGGATCGCGGCGCTACCTGGAGTCCCTGGCGACCTACACGCGCCGACGCATCTCCCAGGCGGCCAAGGCCTCGGTCGACGAGGTCGCGCACGTGCCGGCCGCGCTTGCGCTGCGCCAACGCCCGGGCGTGCCCGACGTGCGCTCCACCTTCGGGACAGCCACGGAGCTTCTCAACCACATGCGCCTCCTCTTCTCGCGCGCGGGCTCCTACCTGTGCCCGAACGGGCACCGCGTCCCGCCCTCGCGAAACGTCGCCCTGGAAGTGCCTCTCATGTGCCCGCAATGCGGGGAGTCCTTTGACGGCCTCGGCGCGGAGGAGATGGCCTTCAACTCGGGCGGCGCGTGCCCGGTGTGCGAAGGGACGGGCATCCAGCGCGTCGTCAACCGCGCGTCCCTCGTGCCCGACCAGTCCCTCACCATCGACGAGGGTGCGGTTTCCCCGTGGGGATCCCTCATGTGGAAACTCATGAAGGACGTCGCCCGCGAGATGGGCGTGCGCACGAACGTACCCTTCCGGGACCTGACCGACGCCGAAAAGACAATCGTCTACGAGGGGCCCGCCGAAAAGCGCCACATCGTCGTCGCGACTAAGACGGGCGGCGCCGAGCTGGACTTCACCTACTTTAATGCGGTTGCCACGGTCGAGAATGCCCTGTCGAAGGCGAAAGATGAGAAGGCCCTCGCGCGCGTCGACAAATATCTCATCACCCGCACGTGCCCGGCATGCGACGGCACGCGCCTGGGGGAGCGGGTGCGCTCGACGCTCATCGACGGCATCGACCTTGGCGAGGCCTCTCGCCTGACCCTCACGGAGCTGCGCGAGTGGGTGCGCCGCGTCCCCGGCCTCGTCCCGGCCGAGGTCGCACCCATTGCCCGCGTCATCGTCGACGAGATGACCGAGCCGATGGATCGCCTCGTGGAGCTTGGCCTGTCCTATCTGTCCCTCGACCGCGCGTCCTCGACGCTGTCCAATGGCGAGCGCCAGCGCGTGCAGCTCGCCCGCGCGGTACGTAACCGGACGACCGGTGTCCTCTACGTGCTGGACGAGCCGACAATCGGTCTGCACCCCTCCAACGTCGACGGTGTCCTATCGATCATCCGTGAGCTTATCGCCGACGGAAACTCTGTTGTCGTCGTCGACCACGACACGCGGGTCCTGGGGGCCGCCGGCCACCTCATCGAGATCGGCCCGGGAGCTGGCGCGGACGGTGGTCGCGTCATCTTCCAGGGCACCATCGACGAGGCCTGCCACACCCCAGCCTCTCGTATCGGCCCTTACATGGCGGGGCTGCGTCGCGTCGAGCGGGCGGCAGAGGAGCCGGGTCGGGGAGCGGACGTCGACGGGCGCGACGCGATTCACCTGGAGACCTCGCAGATACACACGGTGCGGCCCCTGAGTGTGGACATTCCCATCGGCTCGCTGACGGCCGTCACGGGCGTGAGCGGGTCGGGTAAGACGACGCTCGTCCTTGAGTCGCTAGTTCCTGCGCTGCGTGCGCGCTTGGCGGGCGAGTCGCTGCCCGCGCACGTGCGCGACGTGGATGCTGGCGGTCTGTCGCGGGTCAACCTCATTGATGCGACGCCGATCGGAGTGAACGTGCGCTCGACCGTGGCCACGTACTCAGGTGTCCTGGATGAGCTGCGCCGGGCGTTTGCGCGTACCGAGGAGGCGCAGGCGGCCGGGTTGAAGCCCGGCGCATTCTCCTACAACACGGGTTCGCTGCGTTGTCCGACCTGCGATGGGACGGGGCAGATCACCCTGGACGTTCAGTTTCTACCCGACGTTGACATCGAGTGCACGGATTGTCGGGGGAGCCGCTACGGCGCGCAGGCTGCATCGATTCGGCGTGATGGCCTCTCGTTACCCGATATTTTGGCGATGAGCGTCGACGAGGCCCGGGTGGCCGTGCGCGGCCTGAAGAAAGCGGGAGCGATCCTGGAGACCCTGGCGGGCCTCGGCCTCGGGTATCTGACGCTCGGCGAGGCGACGCCCGCCCTCTCCGGTGGTGAGGCGCAAAGACTCAAGCTTGCCTCGGAGATGGGCAGGCGCCAGGGCGGCACGCTCTTCGTCTTCGACGAGCCGACCATCGGCCTGCACCCCGACGACGTGCAGGTCCTCATCGATGTGCTCCAGCGCCTCATTGAGCAGGGAGCGACGGTCCTCGTCATCGAGCACGACCTGGACCTGATCCGTTGCGCCGACTGGATCATCGACATGGGCCCGGGCGGCGGCATCGAGGGTGGGAACATCGTCGCACAGGGCACTCCGAGCGATATCGTGGACAGCGAGGCCTCGGTGACGGGACGCTACCTGCGCTGAGACTCTGTCGCAGGGAAACATCAGGTGAGCCCCGGCTCAGATAAGCAGAGTGCCCGGCTGCCGTGAGGCAGCCGGGCACTCCTGCGTCGTGATCAGATCACTTGACGATGACGACTCGCAGGAAGCGGGGGCCGTGCACGCCGTTGACGCGGACCAGCTCGATATCGGAGGTCGCCGAGCCGCCGGCGATCCAGGTCATCGGACGGGTCGGGTTCTTGCCGAGGATCTCGACCGCCTGGGGCACCGTGGGAACGATGTCGGAGGCACGCAGGACGACGACGTGAGTGTCGGGCACGAGCGAGATCGCGCGGCGACCCTGGTCGGGCTCGCCATCGAGGACGATAGTGCCGGAGATAGAGATCGCGACGCGGCAACGCGTGACGACGGCGTCGATCTCGTCGAGCTCCAGCGTCGGGATGGCCTGCTCGCGACTGTCCTCGCGGACCGTGCGGCCGTCGCAGGCGGCGGCCTCCTTGAAGGCGTCGTCCAGGCCGGTCGGCACGACGACCGAGGCGGCCTTCTGGTCGGCCAGGAAAGTCGAGATCGCGTCGGCGACCTCGGACTCCTTGGAGACCACGACGACCTTGGCCGAGTAGTCCTCGAGCTTCTCGATCATTTCGTCAATGACGGCCTGCGAACCGGGCGCGTGCTCGGTGGAGCGGATGTAGTCGCGGGGGATCGGGCGCACCGGACGGTCCTGCTGGGAACGAGAGATGGCGTCGCGTGCGCGAGCCAGGATCGCGGTCTTCGCATCCATGGTGGTGGTGCTCATGTCACGCCTCCTTCGGGGTCGTGTTGGTGGTCATGCCGTGCTCGGACGCGAGCGGGACACCCGTCGCGGGGGCGTCCGTGCGAGGCGCGTTGGCGTCGGAATCCTTGTGAGTGCGCTTCCACCACTGACGGAAGGTCTCCTTGGGAGCGACTGGCAGGTCGCGCGCGCGGGTCCACAGCGAGGCCGGGAAGGGCAGTGCGCCAATCGCGCCCTTCTTCGCGAAGAGGCGCGTCGCCTTGGTCGGCATGTTCGCGGCCTTCCACAGCTTTGCGTTCGACATGACCGGGGTGGTCACGCCCATCGCGAGGTCCCACACGTCCGGCACAAGGTTGCGCTTGACGTCAACCGTGCGCGCACGCATGTGAATGAGGATCGTCGGGATATCGATCTTGACGGGGCAGACCTCGCCGCATGCGCCACACAGGGAGGACGCGAAGGGCAGGGTGTGCACTGGATCGTGCTCGTCGAGGCCCTGGGTGAGCTGCGGGGTCAGGATCGCGCCGATGGGGCCCGGGTAGAC
>ERZ773099.2143-NODE-2143-length-13924-cov-3.223015_pt1 | contig 13924 bp, 11 predicted proteins | sample MGYA00511120_ERZ773099 | MGnify/ENA primary metagenome ERZ773099 (study PRJEB29015, sample SAMEA2738012) | human oral metagenome | biome: human oral; feature: human-associated habitat; material: dental | place: China | collected 2104 ... | reverse complement strand
GGAAGTCAAGCCCTGGCAGTCGCCTGATTGGGGAATCTGGGTTTCACCGTCGACTTGGGGGGCAGGGGACAGTTGAATGAGCCGGTTTGACTTTCATCGAACGGTCAAGAATTACGATCCTTGATGGGGACTGCAAACGACTTTGCACCAACAGGCATCGCAATATGCCCGACGCGACACCTGCCCAAGCAACACCAAAATGATGCCGTCTCAATAATCAGCCTTTCAGATTGACACCGAAAACCAAAGGAAGAATCAATGGACTACGAATCTCGCGACCTAACATTTCTAAGCATCTCACATCAATACACGTTTAGCATTCCTCGATTTCAGCGACCTTATTCCTGGGAAGGTGAGCAGATCCAAGACCTTTGGGAAGATCTTTGCTCAGCAACCAGCTCAAATCATTTTATGGGAGCTATAATCTTTTATCGGGATCAGAATGGGAAATTTGCACTCATTGACGGTCAGCAGCGAATTACAACAATTACAATTCTTTTAGCAGTAATTCGCGAACAATTTCGAAGAATTGAAAAAGACGATTTTGCTCGAGGATTTCAAAATGTTTTAGAAAAAAGAAATCAGGTAAATGCTGTAGAACCGATTATCGAGAGCCGCACCCACGATAGTTTTCTAAACTGTTGCATTATTCCATGGAAGGGCCACTGTCAAACAGCAAGCTCACATGGCGAGGAGAATCAGGCTATCATCGCTTGTCAAGATTTCTTTGATCAAAAGATTCGCGAAGAATTAGACCTGAGAAAGGGTAGTGTCGACGATTGGGACGATTCAGCTGACGCTAGCATTTATCTTGAAAAAATTCGCGATGCAATATTGAACCTGAAATTCATTGCAATTCAAGCAGCTTCCGAAGATCACGCATACACTCTGTTTGAGACAATCAATTCCCGCGGACTTGAGCTTTCGGCGGCCGATCTTGTAAAGAATCATCTATTCAAACATCTGCGCAACACAAGCTCACATGACTCCGCGAGCCATAGATGGGACGGAATGGTCGAAGTATTGCATGGGGCTAAGGCTGATCTCACTGTTGAAAAGTACCTCTACCACTGGTGGGCTAGCAGAAATGGGCTTGTTCCACTCAAAAATTTGCCTTCGGTGGTAAAAGAAGCTATTCGTGACGAAACAACAGCCGAGGTGCTGCTAGAAGACTTGTTTAAAGACGTCAACTTATACCGGACGATTTTCGAGCCTGATTACATCGAGATCGGCGAGGATGGCGGGATTCGAGATTCGCTCGAAGCTTTGAATATTTTGAGGTCTGCGGAATCTACTTCTATGATCCTTTCAATTTTGCGAGCGAGGAATAGGAGGATAATTCGCAACCGCACCGCTGCGAAAGCTCTTCGCACAATCGAGTCTTTCCATTTTCAATTTAAAGAAATTGCAAAGTCGAAATCGAGCGGCGGACTTCGGAAGATGTTCGCTCGACATGCCACTGATCTCAGTCAAGCAAATGATCAGCCTAGCGCAGTGGAGGCAATCGAAACGCTCAAGAAAAAGCTTAAGGACCGGCTTCCAACAAAGGAGCATTTCGTCGACAGTTTTGTCAACCTTGAATATCGGCGAGGAGACAAACACATCCGCCCTCTCATTGCCTATATTTTGTCAAAGTTGGCCGAGGCTGAAAAGACGACAACAACACCAAGTTATGACATTGATTCAATCGATCACATTTACCCATTGAGCGACAAGCGCGGCAGTTCGAGAACAAGCAACCCTATTCCAGTAACAAATATTGGAAACTTGATGCTACTGGCTAGTCAAGTAAACAGTGATCTTGGGTCATTATCGGCGGATGATAAATTAAGTGAACTTCGTGGCTCTGGAATGAAGCTGCCCGAATTCATCATGGAATGGCAAGGTAGTTGGAGCTCGGAAGCTATTCGCGCAAATGCGAAACACATGGCCGAGTTGGCATACGATAAAGTCTGGAGGATTCAATGAACCGCGGCCTATGTTCCATTTTTCAATTGCGACATCGATAGCGAAGGACGGGCAGTAGTGCGGTTTTTCCGTTTACTGGTCGAATGTGAGTTTTTAGCCTGTGCTTTCTTGGAGCCCGCGGGGATTTAGCGTCTTTTTCCGACGAACGGTGTGTGGTTGTGGGCAGAGGGCGAGGCTTTGGATGGTGAAGGTGTCTATAGACGTCGTCATTAGGGAGCCTTGACGCGTTTAACGCTGGCTTTGTGTCACCTGACCTGGCCAGGTTGCTGGGAACGACCGACGCTGCTTCGGAAGTGACCGAGTTGCAGCTGGAACATAGGTCGTTCGGTAGTGATGAGCAACGGCTGTAGAGCTCGTCGGACGGATGTGTCGGGGCTTGGACACTCTTCGCCAGCATGATTACCGGCGTGTTGAACAACTCCGATCCGACAGTCGGGAACCGGCCCCAGGCATGTCGAGCGAATGCCTTGTTCGGTGCGCTGTCATGCCCCGGGTTTTGTGGTGGGTGTTTCATTTGGGTTTTGCCAGGTTCTGTTGGTGGGTGTGGTTGTGGTTGGGGTGGGTGTTGGCTTGCTTGTGGGCAATGTGGACTGTGCATGCCGATGCTTGAATTGGGGGCGGGTGGTGTTGTACTGGTGCACCCACTTGGGCGGTTTGGACTTCAACTTCGTTGATCGAGGCCCAGGGCCCTTTGTTACGGATGAGCTCAGACTTTGTGCAAGGGGAGTTGAGAGCCTAAGTTCGAGCGCGTTCGTTATGAAACTGGCGATGGAGGGAGGGAGCCGACTGCTTTCTCCTGCGCTAAAGCCGCACCCTGGGGTCGCTCGGTAGTGCACACCCCGATCAGAATGGTGAACGAGCCCTGTAAGATCTGCCCCGTCTCGTCGACGCTATCCACAAGGGCTCATTTTCAACGCGTCTAAGGCGAGGCCGGTGTACAAGCTGGCAGAAGAGGTCTGCCAGCCCAAGTTCCTCCCTTGGCAACTACGTTGGCAAGCGAAAGCGACGTACACCCAGGAGAAGAGAGTGCGCACGTAGGTAATATCAACCCGCCCACAATTGGCCCTGGGCGAATGCTGAACAATTGATTGGTTGACCAGGGCACGTCGGACACGGATTCTTCAGGTGGGGACAGTGTCACGCGAGGCAACCTTGAATGTGTCAGCAACAGCCTCTCAGTTCAATCTCCTATCTGGCGCATGAACCGACAAGGGAGCGCATCGTGCAAGAGTGTCCCGCGTCTGATGTCTTGCGGCGGTCTCAGGCCGGTTCAACATGACATGCACCTTGCGAACTCCAAAAGCCTGATAGTTGTCCGCCTATACGCGCCCAATCTCAAAGTTCTGAGCACCTCATCACGCCTATTGCGCGCTGAAGCCGGGGCGCGTTAGACGAGCCCACTTGGCAGATGGAGCAATCTACATACCAGCACTTGCCCCCACCCCACAGATTTGCACTGACTCCAAAATCGGCGTGATTCACCGCTGATGAACCCATCAATGTCTTCTATCGGCCCCCATCGGGTCTCATCAAGACCCGCACGAGATCCCAAGCTTCAGACCCCACCCACACCCTTAATTGGGAAGAGCCGGTAGACACCAAATGAGATATTCCCATATAACCCGGGGCTTGACAACCCCATGACCTGCGAAAATATGCTTTAATGGCGACGGTGCTGGCCGATTCAAGTGGCGCTTTTTGGATCGCTGGTGATTACCCAGGGTTTTTGCCTGCCCAGAGGCGATGTTTTCGGGGTGGAGTCAGAAAGCACCTCGCGCCATAAGGTGCATTAAGACCTTCTTGACGACCACATGGATGAAACCGACCTGCTTATCAGAAAGCGCCACGCCCCACGCCTGAGGGATATTCACCCCAGCCTTGCAACGCCCCAGACTCAGAGGGCAGAAGAAGCCCCTTGCCGTTCACAATCCAAAAGGAACTGCTTCGCTTCGATGCCGCCCCGATAACCGCCGAAGGTCCCGTCACTGCGGGTGATGCGGTGACACGCCTGAATGAAGGGCAAAGGATTCGCCGCACATGCGTTCGCGGCAGCGCGATGAGCCTTCGGACGCCCAGCCGCCGCAGCCAATTGCGAATAGCTCATCGTCTCCCCGAAAGGAATCGTGGAGAGAATCGCCTGCACCTCGGCGAAAAAGCCGCTTGACAAACACCGGTCAAGAGGCAGATCAAAACTTTGACGCTCGCCCGCGAAATACTCAGTCAACTGGCGCTTCGCCAAGTCAAGTAGGGCAGTGGCGCCCTCGTGAATCTCCTCGTGAAGCACCTGGGCGACGCGAAGGCGAACAGACTCAAAACCCTCCTGCTCAAACGCGATCCGTACAAGGCCCCGATCGCTCCCAATAAGAAGCAGATCTCCAATAGGGGAATCCATCGTCACCCAGCTCAGCATCGCCCCAGTTCACCTCCTCTTACGCTCACGCACCCGCATTGAAATCTGAATCGGAGTGCCCTCGAAACCGAACTCCTCACGCAAACGACGCTCAATGAACCTCCGATACCCCGGATCAAGGAAACCCGTCGTGAAAAGCACAAACCTCGGCGGACGATTCGACACCTGAGTGCCGAACAAAATACGCGGCTGCTTCCCACCACGCAAAGGATGCGGATGAGCAGCAACAAGCTGACCGAGAAAAGCATTGAGCTGACCAGTCGGAATACGCGTCTCCCACCCCTCAAGAGCAGTCCTCAACGCCCGGGTGATCCGGTTCGTATGCCACGAAGTCTTCGCCGACAAGTTAATGCGCGGCGCCCACGACATCTGCACGAGCTCACGCTCCAACTCAGCGCGCAAAGCCAGCTGGCGCTCCTCGTCAACAAGATCCCACTTGTTATTCACAATGACAAGAGCACGACCAGCATCGACAACGGCCTGCACGACCCGAATATCCTGCTCAGTCAGCGGCTCAGAGCCATCAAAAAGGACGAGGGCGACCTCGGCCTTCTCCAAAGCGGCCTGCGTGCGGATCGACGCGTAATAATCCGCGCCCGTCGTCCGATGCATCTTGCGGCGAATACCCGCAGTATCAACGAACCACCAGAACTCGCCATCAAGCTCAACCAGCTCATCAACCGGATCACGAGTCGTACCAGCCAACTCATTGACCACCACGCGCTCCGAACCAGCAAGAGCGTTGAGCAAAGAGGACTTACCGACATTCGGACGGCCCAGGAGCGCTACGCGGCGCGGCCCGCCCTCGGGCATCTTCGCAGCGACCGCGGACTCTTCAGGGAGGACCTCAAGGACCGCGTCAAGCAAATCACCCGTGCCGCGCCCATGCAGAGCCGAAACAGGATACGGTTCACCCATGCCCAGGCTCCACAAGTAAGCAGCATCAGCCTCCTGCTGAGGCGAATCGACCTTATTCGCAGCCAAAACAACAGGCTTGCCCTTCGAACGCAGCATCGTGACGATCCGCTCATCCGAAGCGGTCACCCCGACCGTCGCATCGAGGACGAGGAGGACCGCGTCCGCCAAATCGACCGCAATCTCCGCCTGCTCGGCGACAGAACGATCCAAGCCCTTGACATCAACCTCCCAGCCACCCGTGTCAACCACGGTGAACGCTGTGCCCGCCCACTCGGCAGGGTAGGAGACGCGGTCGCGAGTCACGCCCGGAGTGTCCTGGACAACCGCTTCTCGTCGACCAATGATCCGATTGACCAGAGTCGACTTGCCGACGTTCGGACGGCCCACAATCGTGAGGACCGGCAGGCCCGCCATGTTTTCCTCATCGGCGTCGAAAACGCCCTCCGAGTCGAGGAGAGCCAGATCCTCCTCCTCGAGTTCGAACATGTCGAGGCTGTGCCTCATTTGGCTGGCACGAAGCTCAGCGTCCTCGTCAAGAGGGGCGTCCATAGGCAGATCCTTGTCAATCACCCGCCCATCCTAAATCGGAGGGCGGGTAATATGGCCAAGGAGCGGGCCTCATCGGGCGGTTTTCCGCCAGACGTCACACGTGCGAACGCAAATCGTAAGTGAGGACCTCGCGGGCGACGGGCACATCGTTGTACTCGTGCTTAATGCCCTCAATGTCTTGATACCACTCCGAGCCCTTCCCAGTGATGATGACAGTGTCACCAGGCTGAGCTGCAAGAATCGCTTTCCTCACAGCATCGCGGCGGCAGGTTGTCACCTCTGTCACATCATTGAGTTCCGGGCGTACGCTCTTAATCCCCCGCATGAGGTAATCGCGAATCGACTGCGGATCCTCAGTGCGCGGATTCTCATCCGTCACCCACAAAACATCCGCTTCACGCGCCGCAATTCCGGCAATGACCTCGCGCTTCGAGGCATCACGGTCACCATCCGTGCCGAAAACAATGACGAGCTTGCCGACAGTGAGGTCCCTCGTCGAACGCAGCGTCCACTCGAGCGCCTCGGGAGTATGCGCATAATCCACAATGACGAGGGGCTGGTTACGCGGCTCGGGGTTGATCTTTTGCATGCGCCCCGGGATCTGCTCTGCCCTTTCGAGGGCGGCGATCACCTCATCCGTGTCATAACCGAGGCTCAAAGCAGCCACGATCGCGACCGCCGTGTTCTGCACATTCACCTCACCGAGGATCGGCATGGCAACTGGGTGGGCCACGCCTTCAGGGTCGACGAGTTCAAAAACGATCTTCCCGAGCCCCTGATCCGGGTGGACGTTACGGACCGTCCAATCGGCTTCTTCTTCACTCAAAGCGGCGACGGTCGTCACGGGCACGCTCGCCTCTTTAGCTAGACGCTGTCCCCATTCATCGTCCACACACACGACGCCCCGCTTGGAATGGGCGGGAGTGAAAAGCATCTTCTTCGCCGCAAAGTAGTTCTCCATCTCCCCGTAATAGTCGAGGTGGTCGTGCTGGAGGTTCGTGAAGGCGACGACGTCGAAAACAATGCCGTCAACCCGCCCGAAACTCAAAGCATGGGAACTGGTCTCAACGACCGCTGCACCTAGGCCCTTCTCCAGGGTGAAAGCGAGGAGCCGTTCAACGACCGGAGATTCAGCGGTCGTCTGATCCGAACGGAAACGCAGGTCCCCGACGCGAGTTTCAACCGTGCCGCAGATCGCCGGGTCCGCGAACTCGACGCCGAGGGCTGCGCGCATGAGGAACGAGGTCGTTGTCTTCCCATTCGTCCCCGTCACCGCCATTGTCTTCAGCTTTTCGGCGGGCGAGCCGTAGATGTTCTTCGAAACGAGGGCCGCGGCGCTGCGAGGATCAGCGACCACCACAACCGGAAGATCAACCCCCGCCTGGCGGGCCAGCTCAGCTCCTTCAGCGTCCGTTAGAAGGACACTCGCCCCATTGGCCTGTGCGGCTGCGGCGAAACGCACTCCATGCTGAGTGAGCCCCGGAATGGCAACGAAAACCCACCCCGCTTCGCAATCCAAGGAGGAAACGGTGGCGCCACTAACCTTCAGCTCGTCAAGCTGGGAGGCGGAAAGTGCGTTGCCGCGCGCATCAAGGAATGCCTCGACGGTCAGGCCCTGGAGGGCCTGGGAAAGGGGGAGTGGTTCAACTGTGGGGCGAATGTCAACGACAGAAGTCATGGGCCCACTCTAGCGCCCAGACACTCCCGACCCGCTGGCTGCGCACCAGCGACAGCGCCCATGAGTCCGTAGACTTCGACACATGCGAGTTCTCACCCGGACCGAAGCCCACGAGCGAGCACAAAGCATCGCCCTCGACGAGATGGCCGTTCACGTTGATGTGCGCGGCGGAGATGCTCCCGGGGCCTCGACTTTCCAGGTCCGCTCCACGCTCAGCCTCACCGCCACCACTTCCTCGACCTTCCTTGATGTCGCGGGGACTGTGACCTCACTCAGCGTCAACGGTCACGTACGGCAATTCCATCAAGACGAGGAACGACTCGCCCTCGAAGATCTCCCCACGGGCACGCCAATCACGATCACCGTCGACGCCGACTACACCTATTCACGCACAGGCGAGGGCTTGCACCGCTATGAAGACCCCGAGGACGCTCGGGTGTACTGCTACACGCAATTCGAACCCCAAGACGCCCACCGGGCCTGGCCCTGCTTCGACCAGCCCGATATGAAAGCGCGCTGGTCCTTCACCGTTGACGCCCCCACCCACTGGATTGTCGCCTCCAACGGCCAAGAAGTTTCAAGTGAAGAAATCGAAGGCGGGCTGCGACACGTCTTCGCCCAGACTCTGCCCCTGTCGAGCTACATCACCGCCCTCGTCGCCGGGGACTGGGCCGTCGTCGACGGGGGAGTGTGGAAAGGGGGAGCCCCCGGTGGCCAGGAGATCGAGGTTCCACTGCGCCTCATGTGCCGCAGCGCTCTCGCCCCCTCAATGGACTCCGAAGACATTCTCGAAGTGACCACAGCGGGTCTTGACTTCTTCCACGAGGTCTACGCAAGCAACTACCCCTGGGGGAAATACGACGAGGTCTTCGTTCCCGAATACAACCTCGGCGCCATGGAAAACCCCGGCTGCGTCACCTTCAACGAGTCCTACCTCTCACGCGAACACCCGACCTTCTTTGAACGCCAGCGCCGCGCCAACACGATCCTTCACGAGATGTGCCACATGTGGTTCGGCGACCTCGTCACCCCCCAATGGTGGGACGGCCTGTGGTTGAAAGAGTCCTTCGCGGAGAACCAAGGAGCGATCGCGGCAGCCAGAGCGACGAAATACGCAGGGGAGCGCGCCGCCTTCGTCGTCGGACGCAAAGCCTGGGCGCTCGAACAAGACCAGATGCCGACAACCCACCCGATCGACGCGGACATCCCCGATGTTGCAGCTGCGAAAACGAACTTCGATGGGATCACCTACGCGAAAGGCGCTGCGGTCCTCAACCAACTCGTCGCCTGGGTCGGCGAAGATGCCTTCTTCAAAGGTGCTCGCCTGTACTTCACACGCTACGCCTACTCTTCGACCCGCTTAGAAGACCTCATCTCCTGCTTGGAAGAGGCTTCCTCTCACGACCTTTCCGGGTGGGTCGAAGCCTGGTTGAAGACGAGCGGCCCCGCCATCCTTTCAGCCTCCTGGCAAACTGATCTCAGCGGTCGTGTCTTCGACTTCACCTTGCGTGACGAAGCTCAAAAGCCTGGCCAATGCCCCCACCGCCTCGAAGTGTCGACCTGGGCTTTAAGGGGTGGGAAACTCGAGAAAACCCATTCTTTTGACGTGCGGATGAACGGCGTTGAAGCGCCGATCGACCCTGAGGGGATTCTCAATGTTTCGGGGGGTCGCTCGCACATGGATCTCGTCGTCGTCAACGACAATGACCTCACCTATGCGGTGCCGCGCCTGGATTCTTCTTCTACCGAGCTCGCCCTCGGATTCATCTCCACCTGTCCTGACTTGATGACCCGTTCAGTCGTCTGGTCATCCCTGTGGAACGCCGTGCGCGATGGCCTCCTCGACCCGGAGAAGTTCGCCTCCTCGGCAATGCGTTGTGCCCTCGACGAAGAAGATGCCTCCCTCGCTGCCGAAATCGTCGCCATGGCCCGAAGCGCGATGACCTCCTACCTGCCCTCCTCGAAACGTGCCCCGCTGATCCACGAGCTGTCGAGGACTGCGATCCGTCTTGCCCGCACCCTCAGCGCTGATCGTGCTCGCCCCTGGGTCAAGGCGATGCTTTCTCTGGTTCCCCTCGCAGCCGATGAGGAGACGCTCCTCTTCGTTCGCGAGCTCGCCGAACACAACTCCTCCCAAAGCGGCTGGCTTGCCCGCGCCGCCCTCGCCGCCCGCGACGAAGCCTCACCACAAGACATTGAGCAGTGGTTCTTAGCGCATCCGAGCGGGGAGGCTGCGGCGCATCGCGTCCGAGCACTCGCAGCAATCCCGCGGGGCGAACAACGAGAAGCTGCATGGCAACTCATCACCTCCCCTGGAGTTTCAAACGACCACCTCAGCGCCGCTTTCGAAGGCCTCGCTTTGTCGACCTGGTCGGGCGAGTCGATCGTGGGGCGGGCCTTGGAAGTGATGGAAGAGTTCTGGGGCTTGCACACGATCGGATTGGCGATCCGTTTCGTCAACGGCTCCCTCCTCGGCGGAATAGACATCGAAAACCCGGCGAGCCTCAACGACCTCGTCGAGCAGGTCTCGCAATGGCTTCACTCTCACGAGGACGCGGCCCCCGCCTTGAGGCGCCTCATGATCGAACACCTCGACGACGCGAAGCGGCGAGTGAGGGTCCAGGAGCGCTGGGCGTGAAATGAAAGACAGCAAAGACAGCAAGGACCTTCACGGGAAAGAGCTTCCCGAAAATGACCGGGCTCCAGTGGACCCTGCGGCCTCAATGTCTTTGCTCACCCAGCTCCTCGCAAACCCCCTCGACGCCGGATACACGGAATACGCCGGACATGAGGCGAAACAATACTGGTGGCAGCGCGTCCTCGTCCTCCTCTTCGCGCTCGGACTCGGATTCGCCTCCGTCACAGCAATCACCTCACTGAGAACTGCGTCCGCGCATGACGTCGTCAACGACCTTCGAGACCGCGCACAATCCCAACAAAGGATCGTCGGCTCGCTACAAGACGACGTCCAATCCCTATCCTCACGCCTCGACACTGCAACCGGTGAAGAAGGGGGCGCCTCGAGCCTCGATACGGGCCTCCTCGTCGCGAACTCCCTCGCCCCAGTGTCCGGCCCCGGCCTCGTCGTCACCCTCAAAGATTCAGAATCCGCCGCCGCATTGTCGAAAAGCGGCAGAGGACGAGTGCGCGACCTCGACCTCAACGTCGTCGTCAACGCCCTGTGGGGCGCGGGAGCCGAAGCGATCGCCATCAACGGTATTCGCGTTGGTCCGGGAACCTTCATCCGCACAGCCGGCTCAGTGATCCTCGTGAACATCACTCCCGTGCAATCGCCCTACCTCGTCAGCGCAATCGGGGACGCGAACGCCCTCTCTGTCGCGCTCGTTCGCGACCAAACCGGGGATTTCCTCTCCAGCGCCCAGTCCATCAACGGAATCACCCTGTCAACGGCCGGAGATTCCACACTTGATCTGCCCGCCCTTGACCTGCGTACAACACGCGAGGCCAAGCCACTCGAAACCGGTAAAGGAGATTAAGGTGCCCGCGATCATCGGCCTCATCGTAGGAATCCTCCTCGGCCTCTACTTCGACCCGACGGTGCCGAGCTGGCTCCAGCCCTTCCTGCCCGTCGCCGTCGTCGCAGGCCTCGACGCCCTCTTCGGCGCAGCCCGAGCATGGCTCGAAGGCGCCTTCCACGACCGAGTCTTCATCACCTCCTTCTTCTGGAACGTCGTCGTCGCCTGCCTCCTCGTCCTCATGGGCAACCAGCTGGGCGTGGGTTCCGCGATGACAACCGCCGTCGTCGTCGTCCTCGGCATCCGAATCTTCTCCAACACCGCCTCCATCCGCCGACTGATCCTCAAGGCTTGAGATGAGCGAAGACACGACCCCCACCCGGACGGAACACCCTCGAAAAATCCCTTTCCTCACGCGACTGAGCGAAGCGATCTTCGCAGCTCCGCGCGCAATCCACCTGCTCCTCCTGCTCATCTGCGTCCTCCTCGGATTTGCGCTCGTCACCCAGGTCCGTGCCCAGCGATCCGACCCTCTTGAATCATTAAGTGAAGAAGACCTCGTGGTGCTCCTGTCCGAATTGAACGCGCAGGAGAACGCTTTGCGCCTCGAAAGGGCCAACCTGCAAGTCAAAGTCGCTGAACTCGAATCCGCCGCCAATGAGCAAGAAGCCCAAGCCGAAGCCGCTCAAGCCGCTGAACTCCAGGCCCGCATCAACGCCGGGGCCGTCCCCGTGCACGGGCCCGGCGTCATCATGAGGGTTTCCGACCCCGAGGGGGCTTTAAGCGCCACCGAGTTCGTCATGACTCTTGGAGAATTGCGAAACGCCGGGGCAGAAGCGATCGAATTGAATGGCATCCGTCTTTCTACACGATCCGCTTTTGTCGGAGCAGGCGGCCAGATCCTCGTCGATGGCACACCGATTTCTTCACCCTACGATTGGCGGGCGATCGGAGCTTCACAGACGATCTCAACCGCTTTAGAGATCCAAGCGGGTTCAGCCGCGCAAATGCGGGCGAAAGGTGCGCAGGTGTCAATCATGGAGAATCCCGATTTCAGGATTGAGTCCGTCGCCACAGTGCTCCAACCACAATTCGCGACGCCCGTAACTGAAGATCTTCACTCTGAATGAGTACTCGGCTGATAAAACGTCTAGAATCGGTGAGTACCGCATCGAAGGATAGGGGAGTTTCGATGGACAAGTCTCAGGAGTTCGATCCGACAGCCACATGCGTCTTCGGTATCGGCCCCGTTGATGAGTCGGGCGATACCACAATGCCCTTGTCGGCACGGGACCGTGAAGCCGTTGACGCTCTTCCGGCGGGGTCTGCGCTCCTCATCGTGCAGCGCGGCCCGAACACGGGAGCGCGCTTCCTTCTCGACGCGGAGGCGACCAGCGCCGGTCGCTCCCCGAAATCGGACATTTTCCTTGATGATGTCACGGTTTCGCGCTCTCACTGCCAGTTCATCGCCGTGGACGGGGGGCATGTTGTTCGTGACTCGGGATCTTTGAACGGCACCTACGTTAATCGCGAGCGTGTGGATTCGGCGCGCCTGAACACCGGCGATGAGGTTCAGATCGGCAAGTACCGTCTCACCTATCAGCCCTCGCCTAGGACGGCATGAGCACACCCGCGAAGAGCCAGCTCCTGAAAGAGGAGGCATCGGCGAGTGAAATCGGACCTTGGCCAAGGGGAGTGGACCGCGCTCCTTCCTTGTCGATTGGCCAGGTCGTGTCCGAGTTGAAGGCCGAGTTCCCCGCGATCTCCCTCTCCAAGGTTCGTTTCCTGGAAGAGCAGGGGCTCGTCTCTCCTGCGCGCTCCGGCTCGGGATACAGGAAGTATTCGCGCGCCGATATTGAGCGCCTCCGCTTCGTGCTGAGCGCGCAGCGTGATTCCTTCACCCCTTTGAAGGTGATCGGGGATCAGCTTCGCGCCCTCGACGCTGGGCACGAGGTCGAGCTTGCCCGTCACGCCCGCGTCGTCGCTTCGGAGGGAAAGATTGTCACTCCTTCGAATGGTCGGCCGATTTCGGCGAGGGACCTTGCGGACCTGACTGGCGTGGATCTTGAGGGCCTGGAGCGTTATGTCCGTTTCGGTTTGATCTCCCCGGATATTGCGGGGTATTTCCCTGCTCGGGCGGTTCAGATCGTTCAGATCCTCGTGCGTCTTGAGGCTGCGGGTTTCGATGCGCGGATTTTGCGTTCGGTGCGTACTGGCTCGGAGCGTAGTGCCGATATTGTCGATCAGACTGTGAGTTCTCAGCGTTCGAGGGTGCGTTCGGGTGATGCTGAGCGTGCGAATGCCAGGATCTTGGAGTGTGGGGAGCTTTTGGCCGAGTTGCATCGTGAGTTGCTGCGGGTGAGCCTGGCGCAGCTCCAAGTCAAGGGAACATAACAACCTTCACCTTGAACTTGAAGTTCAGACTTTCCGCGTGGTTCGTTGACCCACACCTGCAAAGCGCCTAGCGTGAAGTCACCATCCCAAATCGGTGTCGATCGTTTCTCAAAGGAGTGCTCAGTGAGCGCCGAACCCCATGAAGCCGCAACGCGGCAGGCCATGCTCTTCGGCGACCCTCTTGAAGGCCTTGAGGGCGATGACCTCGGCTATAGGGGTCCCGTGGCCTGCACCGCAGCCGGCATCACCTACCGTCAGCTCGACTACTGGGCCCGCACAGGCCTGCTCCAACCCTCCGTGCGCGCCGCGCGCGGCTCAGGCTCTCAAAGGCTCTACTCCTTCAAAGACATTCTCGTCTTGAAGATCGTGAAGAAACTCCTTGACACGGGAGTCTCCCTTCAACAGGTCCGCACCGCCGTTGTACAGCTCCAGGACAGGGGAGTGGACGACCTCGCCTCGATCACCCTTATGAGTGATGGTGCTTCCGTCTACGAATGCACCTCGACCGACGAAGTCATTGACCTGCTCCAA
>ERZ773099.2142-NODE-2142-length-13937-cov-7.693992_pt1 | contig 13937 bp, 12 predicted proteins | sample MGYA00511120_ERZ773099 | MGnify/ENA primary metagenome ERZ773099 (study PRJEB29015, sample SAMEA2738012) | human oral metagenome | biome: human oral; feature: human-associated habitat; material: dental | place: China | collected 2104 ... | reverse complement strand
TTCCAGTTGCAATAATATTCATATCATCATCAAACATAGCACAAGTATAATCTAAGTTTTTATCTCTTCTAATTTCTTCTTTAGCTAGTAAGTCATCAATTAATTTAAAACTTCTTTTATCATTTTCATATATTTTAGAAATATTGTATTCTGACATAGAGCCTCCTAAACAATAATTAGCTTTATTTAAAAGTATAACATTAATTTCATCTATTGACAAAAAAAATAAATGATATATTATATCTATAAGATAAGGAGGCTCAAATGGAAAATAAAAAAGTAAAAGTATCAGCTTTAAATTTAGTACCTCAATTTCAAGGTGAAACAACAATAGAGGCTATAAATAGAGCAGTAGACTTAGCAAAAATTTTGGAAGATTTAGATTATTATAGATATTGGGTAGCAGAACATCATAATTTTAGAGGAGTAGTAAGTTCAGCAACAGCATTATTAATTCAACATATATTAGCTAATACAAAGAAAATAAAGGTAGGTTCAGGTGGAGTAATGTTACCAAACCATTCTCCTCTACAGGTAGCAGAAACTTATGGAACTTTAGAAACTTTATATCCTCATAGAGTAGATTTAGGAGTTGGTAGAGCACCTGGAACTGATGCAGAAACAGCTAGTTTAATATACAGACAAAAATATGCAAATATTCATAATTTTATGGAAGATATCTTACAGTTAGAGAGATATTTTGGTTCTGAAGAGGAACAAGGAGTAGTTATTGCTAATCCAGGAATAAATACTAATGTTCCTATAATTATTTTAGGTAGTTCAACAAGTTCAGCATATGTAGCAGCCGAATTAGGATTGCCATATTCTTTTGCAACTCATTTTGCACCTGCTATGGCTGAAGAGGCTCTTTCTATATATAGGAAGCATTTTAAAGCTTCAAAATATTTAGATAAACCATATTTTATTTTAGGGGTTCTAGCTCATGGAGCAGATACTGATGAAGAAGCTGAAAAGCTATATACAATAGCTCAGCAAGGTTCAGTAAGACTATTAAGAGAAGAAAAAGGTCTATATCCTTTAGCTGATGAAAAATTTGAGGAAAACTTAAATTTAAGCTCTGCTGAAAAAATCTTTTTAAAGTCAAGAATGGGAATAAATTTAATGGGTTCAAAAGAAACTATGACTAAAATCTGGAAAGAAGTAAAAGCAAAATTTGATCCTGATGAAGTAATTGCAGTGAGCTATATGCCAAAATTAGAAGAACTAGAAAAGTCATATAGAATATTAAAAGAAGTTATAGAAAATAACTAATAAAAAAATGAAGTAAAAAGTAGCTTATATTACTTATTACTTCATTTTATTTTTTATGACTCAGCTGCTAACATTCTTGCATTTTCTAGCATCAAACGAATTCTATTTTCTTGATTGACAGAACTTGCTCCTGGATCATAATCTACAGCAATGATATTTGCTTCAGGGTGATTATCTTTAATCTTTCTAATCATTCCTTTTGCAATTATATGGTTAGGTAAACAACCAAATGGTTGAGCACAAACAATATTCTTTACACCCATTTCAATAAACTCTAACATTTCTGCCGTCAACAACCAACCTTCTCCCATTTTCACTCCATGACCTAAGTAACCTTTTGTCATTTCTCTAACTTTAGCAAAAGGAGATGGTGGAATAAAAGATTTATATTGTTTTATAACATCTATCATTTCTTTTTGTTTCTTTTCAATGTATCCTACTACATACTTTACAAAATAATATTTAAGACCTTTTCTTCCATAAATTTTTCTATCAAAAATAGTGTCATATAAGTTGAATAGTAAGAAATCAAGAAGCCCTGTATTCACTGCTTCAACTCCTTCTTTTTCTAAATAATCTGTTAAATGATTATTTCCTAAAGGAGAATATTTCATATAAATTTCCCCTACAATACCTACACGAATTTTTTTCTTGCTTAAGTTTTTAGGAATTGTTAAGAAATGTTCTATTATTTTTTTATAGTTTTCTTTTAGCTTTTTAAAAGGTTTCTTTCCAACTTCAGAAATCAGTTTTTCCTTCCAATAAGCTAGGATATTTTTACTATCTCCTAAATTTTCTTCGTATGCTACTGATTGATGGTAAATAGACATCAAAAGATCACCATATAGAATACTATAGAAAAGATTGAAGTAACCTTTGAATGAAAGAGAAAACTCATTCTTTTTGTCTAAGCCTTCAAAATTTAAAGATAGTACTTTTACCTTATGAAAACCATTTATTTCTAATGCTTTACGAAGTAGGTGAATATAATTAGAAGCTCTACAACCTCCTCCAGTTTGTGTCAGTAATAAAGCTACATTATTTGTATCATATTTTCCACTTTTTAATGCATCAATAAATTGTCCTATTACAAGAAGGGCAGGATAACACATATCATTATGAACACTTTTTAATCCTTCTTCTATAACTCCTCTATGATCAGTTTTCAGTACCTCTACATCATATCCTTCATTTTTTAAAACTCCTGCTATTAGGTCAAAATGAATATCCATCATCATAGGAATAAGCACTTTACAATTTTTATCCATTTTAATACATCTCTCTTTCTTTCATAGTTGCTTGTAAGCTTCTTAGTCTTATTTTTGCAGCCCCTAAGTTACTTACTTCATCTATTTTTAATTGTGTATATAATTTATTTTTTGAACGTAAAATATCTTGAATTTCATCTGTGGTAATAGCATCTATTCCACAACCAAAACTAACCAAATGAACTAACTCCATATTTTTATGTTGACTTACATATTTTGCTGCATTGTACATTCTTGCATGATATCCCCATTGATTTAATGTTTTTGTAGTTAATTTCCCTTCAACAGGATATAAAGCATCTTCCGTTACAATCACAAATTGTAGAGAATTTAAAAGTCTATCTAATCCATGATTGATTTCAGGATCTATATGGTAAGGTCTAGAAGCCAGTATAATCACAGAATAGTTATTTTCCTCTGCAAATTTCAGCACTCTGTTTCCTTCTTGACGTATAGTTTCCCTATATTCATAATATGTTTTAAAAGCTTTTTCTGTAGCTTGCTCCATTTCTTTTTTAGTCAACTTTGGAATAATATTTTTAAATTCCTCATACATTTGTTCTGCAAATAATTTATGATTTTCAATTCCTAAATGTGGGTATAAAAAGTTAGTTTTTTCTACTTCACTTATATTAGCCTGTATTAGCTCAGGATAGTAAGCAACTACAGGACAGTTATAACAGTTATCTGAAATTCCTTCATCAAAAGTATAGCTCATACAAGGATAGAAAATAGCATCTACATTTTTTTCTAATAAATCTATAATATGTCCATGTACTAACTTGGCTGGGTAACAAACAGTATCTGATGGGATAGTATTTTGTCCTTTCATATAAAGATTACGATTTGATACTCTTGAAAGAACAACATCACAATCTAGTGAACGAAATAGCTCTGCCCAGAAAGGTAACATTTCATAGATATTTAAAGCTCTTGGTAAACCTATTTTTGCTCTTCCTCCAGCTTTTAATGGAATAGAGTTAAAAAGTTGATTCTTGTAAGCTACCATATTTGGTAAATCACTTTGTAATTTCTTTCCAGCACCTCTTTCACATTTATTTCCACTGATAAACTTTTGTCCATTTGTAAAAGTATTGATTGTTAATTGGCAGTGGTTGGTACATAATTTACACATTCCTGGTGAAGAATTATGTTGAAAGTTTTCTAATTCTTCTAAATTTAATAATTTTGATTTTTCTTTTTGAACTTTCTTACCATATAAAGCAGCACCATAAGCTCCCATTAACTCAGAAATCTCTGGTCTTAATACATCTCTTCCAAGTTCTTGCTCAAAAGAACGTAATACTGCATTGTTTAAAAAAGTTCCCCCTTGCACTACAATATTTTCTCCTAAATCATTTATATCACGAGCACGAATTACTTTAAAGATAGCATTCTTAACAACACTTCTAGCAAGTCCTGCTGATATGTCTTCTACCTCAGCACCATCTTTTTGTGCTTGCTTAACAGAAGAATTCATAAACACAGTACAACGAGAACCTAGTTCAGCTGGAGATTTTGAAAAAATAGCCTTCTTAGCAAAATCTTGTGTACTGTAACCTAAAGACTTAGCAAATGTTTCTAAAAAAGATCCACAACCTGAAGAACAAGCTTCATTTAAAACAATGGAATCAATTGCTCCATCTTTGATATGAAAACATTTAATATCCTGCCCACCAATATCAATAATGAAATCTACATCTGGATTAAAGTGCTTAGCTGCTGTATAGTGAGCTATTGTTTCTACAATTCCAATATCAACTCCAAATGCAACTTGCATTAATTCTTCACCATAACCAGTTACTGTACTAGATACAATTTCTATTCTATCTTCACAAAGCTCTCTAATTTTTTTTAACTGTTCTAAGAATAAAGAAACAGGATTTCCTTTTGAAGATGAATAGTAACGATATAAAATATTTTCTTCTTCATCTAAAAGAACTACTTTTATAGTTGTTGAACCAGAATCTAATCCTAAATATGCCTTTCCTGAATAAGTATTAATATCCCTAGTAGGAACAGTTACTTTCTGATGCCTTTTCAAAAAATTCTCAAATTCTTCTTCAGAAGAAAATAAAGGGTTTTCTAGATGTTCAACTTTTTTTTCTTTCTTTTGAGATAATAAATTGACTATCTCATCATAATCATATATTCTTTCTGTAGTATCAGCGAAATATGCACTACCTAGAGCCACAAAGTAAGGAGCTAGTTCTGGGAAAATTGCTTCTTCTTTTGTAAGTTTTAATACTTCAACAAATCTATCTTGTAAACCTTTTAAAAAATAAAGAGGTCCTCCTAAGAAGATAACAGTTCCTTTTATGGGTCTTCCTTGAGCAAGACCTGTTATTGTTTGCTCTACAACAGCTTGATAGATACTTGCTGCAATATCTGCTTTTTTAGCTCCTTGATTTAGAAGAGGTTGTACATCTGTTTTAGCAAAAACTCCACAACGAGATGCAATAGGATAAATTCTTTCATGTTCAAAACTAATTTTATCCAATTCAGAAACTTCCATATCTAAAAGACTAGCCATTTGATCGATAAAGGCTCCTGTGCCACCTGCACAAGTTCCATTCATTCTTTCTTCTATAGCTCCTTTTAGAAATAAAATCTTTGCATCTTCTCCTCCTAGCTCAATGACAATATCAGTTTGAGGATAACATTTTTTTACTGCTCCTGCTGTTGAAAATACTTCCTGCACAAATGGAATTCCATAATCTTTTGAAATTCCAAGTCCAGCAGATCCTGTAATAGCTAATCTAAATTTTTTACCTTTCAGCAAGCCTTTTAAACTTCTAAAATGTTCTAATGTCATTTCTCTCACTTTAGAAAAGTGTCTCTGATAACTTTTTTCAATGATTTCATCTTTTTCATTTAAAATAACAGTTTTTAATGTTGTTGATCCAACATCAATTCCAATCTTGTAATGCAATCTTTTCCTCCATTTCGTATAATATTATCAGTTTGTATAAAATTATTAACTTTGTATAGTATTATTTATTTTATCCTATTATACACTTTTTTTTATTATATACAAGAAAAATTAAAATTTGGTAAAAATATTATAGCTTACTATTTTTAATAAAAAAATACTTTCAGAAAAATAAAAAACCGATAAAGAATTTTATTTCTAAATCGGTTTTATATTTTATTAGATTGTGATTGAGTTAAAATAATAGTTTATATTTTTATTCGTCTACTCTTGTTCCAGCTTTTGGACCTGATTTTAAAGTATAAACTTCTTCAATGTGGAATACTACTGCTGCTTTAGGAACTCCCATTTTACCTTTTGCCCATTCAACAACTTCATCATAGTATTTTCCTTCTTTATGAACTTCAGCTGTTCCTACAAAACGATATCCATCTAATTTATCCCAGTTAGCAAAAGCTACTGCAACTTTTGATCCTCTTTCAATATCTTTCATAATTTCTCCAGCTGTATTTTCATTCCATATTAAAGTTGCATCATCATATATACGGCAAGATCTTTTTGGTCCAATGTTTGGTGCTCCATCTTCTCTTACTGTTGCAATCCAACCTAATTGTGCTGTCCAAGCTCCTTCTTTAACTGGATTTAATATTAAATCTTTTATAGCATCTGTTAATTTAGCCATTATCATCACTCCTTATTTTTGATTAAATTGGTATACCTTATTGTACAACAATATTTATAGAATTTCAAGTAAAAAATATAATTTTTTGTATTGATATCAATTTTAGTATTGATTTATTTAAGAAAAATTCTTTTATTTATTAACTTTATTTCTAATATATTCAGATAGATTTTCTATTAATATTATAGTAATTATTAAGAATATTAATAGTACCCATACCTTTTCCCAATTTCTAAAAGCTATATGATTCATAAGTAATTGCCCTATACCACCAGCTCCAACCATTCCTAAAACACTTGAATTTTTCATATTAGATTCAAATCTATATAAGAATATCGAAACAAAGTTTGTATAAGTAGATGGTAACCAAAGTTTCAAGTAAATGTAAAAGCTTTTTAGACCTAAGCTTTTACCATATAGACCATAATCAACTTCAACACTTTCTAAGACATCCACATAGACTTTTGTTATAACTCCCGTTGTATATAAATATAAGGCAAAGAAACCACTTATTAGTCCTGGACCAAATCCACTAAAAAATAATATAGCAACTATAACTGGAGGAAAGGTTCTTATAAAGTTTATAAATATTTTTATAAGAAAAGCAATTATTTTATTAGAAGTAACAGAGTTTGCAAAATAACTTACAATTATTGCACTTGGAGCAGCAAAAACTGTTGCAAAAAAAGCAACTAAAAAACTTTGCCACAATGCAAGTAAAGCTTTTCTTGAATAACTGAAATCTAAGTATCTAAATTTTTTAAAAAAAGTAAACAATCTTTCAAAGAACACTGGAACTGATATTTTATTTGTATCTTCATATAGAATATTTAAAGAAAAAACTAACAAGATTAAAACTCCAACAATGAGAAGGTTTAAAACGAATTTACTCTTTTTATATCCCTCAGAAGTACTAATTTTTATAAAATTATCTTTTTTTCTAAAGAACCAACTTAAACTATCTGTTAAAAATATAAAACCTAGTAAGATTACAATTATAAATGAAACTTTATCATATCTAAGAAAACTCAAATTTTTCCAAAGTTCTTCTCCTATACCTCCAGCTCCAACCATACCTAAAACACTTGCTCCTCTTATACTAGATTCCAAAGTTAAAAAGAAAAGTGAAATTATATATGGTTTAGAAAAAGGATATATACAAGATCTTAAAAAAGTAAATTTTGAAAATCCAAAACTTCTAAATGATTGTATTTTATTAGGATTTATTTCTTCTAAATACTCCTTTAAAAGCTTAGTGGCTGAAAAAAATGTAATGATAAGTAGGCTTATAAATCCTGTAAAACTTCCAATTCCTATAAGACTAACAAGTATTGCAGCCATTACTAAGGCAGGAACAGTTCTAAAGATAGAAAAACATACTGTTAAAAATCTAGCTAGATATTTATTAGATATATTTGTTGCTAAAAAAGGAGAGCATAAGACAGCTAAAAGAACTCCTATAAAAGATGAAGCAAAAGCAGTAATAATTGTTTCAAACATTTTAAATAAAACAATCTTTTTATCCTCTGCCTCTATTCTCATCATTCCAGCAATAAGACCTTTTAATCTAGAGAAGCCATCAATATAGTCTTGAAAATCTAAATTTAAAGTAAAAAAGAATAAGGTTAAAACAATTACTATTGTTAAAATCTTAAAAAAAGTCTTAGTATTATGAACTTTGATAAACTTGTCTAATGTCATCTTCATTTACCTCACTACTTTTTTTAAAGAAAAATATTTCTCCATTTTTTAAAGCTAAAATTTTATCTGAAAACTTTTTTGCAATCTCAACATTATGTAAATTTAATATAATTGTTTTATTCTTTTTAGCATTTATTCTTTTAAAAATTTCCATAATTTGAAATGAATTCTTCTCATCCAAACTACTTATAGGTTCATCAGCCAAGATTAAATCAACATTAGGAGCAATAGAACGAGCTATGGCAACTCTTTGTTTTTCTCCACCTGATAAATATTTAGCTTTAGTGTAAGCTAATTTTTCTATTCCAACTTTCTCTAAACAATATAGAGCTCTTTCATATTCTGCTCTTGAAAATTTATTTAAGAGAACTTGTATAAAATTTTTTCTATTTAAAAAAGGAATTAATACATTTTCTATCACATACATATTATCTATTATATTTAGATCTTGGAAGACATAAGCCATTTGCTTCTTTACTGAGTTCCTTTCTTTTTCTTTTAGTTTGGTTATGTCAGTATCATAGAATTTAATACTTCCAGAATTAATTTCTTCCAATCCATTTATACATCTCATTAAAGTCGATTTTCCAGCACCACTTTCACCTATTATAGAGATAATTTCTCCCTTTCTTATAGAAAATGATATATTTCTTAAGATTTCTCTGTTGCCATAATTCTTTTTTAAATTTTTTACTTCTATAATTGTTTCCACTTGGCACCTCCTTATGTCTTTTATAAAAAAAGGGCTAATGTATAGCCCTCTTATTTATGTTAATATTATTTAACTTTTTCTATATCTATACCCATTTTATTAAGTTTATCTTCAATAAGTTTGTAATTATCAACTTTAGCTTCTTCAAAACCTTTTATACCAAACAATTTTAAAGTTAACTCTTGTCCTTCTTTTGAATTTACAACTTTTATAAAGGCATCCTTAATTTTTTGCTTTGTAGCTTCATCAATTTTTGAAGAAACAGTTAAAGTTATGCCAGGTATTAAATCACTTTTTTCTAATACTTTAACTTTTTCAGTTACTTCTGGAAATTCTTTAGCAAATTTTGTAACTGCACTTTCATAAGTTCCAATAGCATCTACATCACCATTTATTAATAATTGTAATGCTTTATCATGTCCACCAGCAAATTGATAAGTAACATCTTGTTCTACATCTATTCCATGATCCATTAAAATAACTGCTGGGAAAATATATCCTGAAGTTGATGATGGATCAACAAAAGCTACTTTTTTACCTTTCAAATCTTCAACTTTTTCAATTCCACTATCAGTTCTCACAAGTAAAACAGAATAATATCCAGGTTCATCATTTTTTCCAATACTTGTTAACAAAGCTTCAGAACCATTTTTCTTATTTGCAAGAATATATGCAAATGGTGGTATTAATGCAAAGTCAATAGTTCCTGTTCCTAATGCTTCAACAACACCAATATAGTTAGTAGCAATATAACCTTCAACAGGTTTTCCAATATCATCACCTAACATTTTATATAAAGGAGCGGCATCCTCAAGAAGCTTTTCTGAATTAGCTATAGGAGATAATCCCATTACCAAAGGTTTCTCTTCTTTCTTTTTCCCACAGCTAATCAAAAGAAAAATAAGTGACACCAACGCAATCAATTTCCAAACTTTTTTTAATTTCATTTTAGAACCTCCAAAATTAGTATTGTGAACTACAGATATATATTAGCTCATTAGTATTGAAAAGTCAAGTTTTTCTTGTTTCTAAAATGGACATTTTTGTAAGAAAATTAGCTTTTATTTTTATATTAGTACCCTGAATTTATATTTCTACTTTAAAAATAACTTTTTTTATTTCTTTAGGCTCTCCTACTTTTAAAAGTGCTAAATGAGGTTCTTCTGGAAAAAGAATTAGAAAATTTTTAGTATTCATCAGTAGTTCAGCTTGTGTTTTTCCTTTTACAAGTGCATAGTCATCTTCCATATTATAACTTTTAGTTTCTACACATCCTTCAAATGGAGAATAGATAATTGACTCTTCTCCTTCAAGAACTATATGTATATCAGCATATTTTTTGTGATATTCTAGTTCTAAGTCTGTATTTTCTCTTGTTGTAGGTTTTTCTGGATGGTTAAAGTATATCTTATCTCCGTCTACAATATTTTTCCCAAAGTCTGCATTTAAGTATTTTTTTTCAGTTATAAAGTCAATAGCTTTATCTAGATTTTTATTGATTCCTTTGTAAAATTTAATATCTTTTAATTCTGCATAGATCATATTTTTTCCTCCATTATATTTAAGCTTTTATCTATTTTATAAATTTACTACTAACTTTGTCAATATAATTATTGATTTATTTTTAAATTTGCTATAAAATTAAAAATAGGGGTGATAAAATGAAAAAAATATTATTGAAAAATGCAAATTTAGTTTTAGAAAATAAAATAGAAAAATCTACAGTTCTAATTTGTGAGGGTAAAATAGAAAAAATTTTTTCAAATGATTTTGATTTAAATGAAATTTCTTATGATGAACTAATAGATTTAGAAGGGAAATATTTAGGTCCTGCCTTTGTAGATGTCCATGTTCATGGAGCAGATGGAGCAGATGCAATGGATATAGATGAAGAAGCTCTAAGAAAAGTTTCTAAGTATCTTGCCAAAGAAGGAACAGCTAATTTCTTAGTTACAACTTTAACAAGTACTAAAGATGAATTAAAAAGAGTTTTAGAAATTGCAGGAAAATTACAAAATAAAGAGATAGATGGAGCTAATATTTTTGGTGTACATATGGAAGGACCTTATTTTGCTGTTGAATATAAGGGAGCTCAAAACGAAAAATATATTAAACCTGCTGGAATAGAAGAACTTGAAGAATATCTATCTGTAAAAGAGGGATTAGTAAAATTATTCTCTATTTCTCCTCATACTCAAGAAAACTTAGAAGCTATAAAATATTTATCTGATAGAGGAGTGGTTGTTTCTGTAGGACATTCAAATGCAAGTTATGAAGCTGTTATAAAGGCAGTTGACTATGGACTTTCTCATGCAACTCATACATTTAATGCTATGAAAGGTTTTACTCATAGAGAACCTGGAGTTGTAGGAGCAGTTTTTAATTCAGATAATATTATGGCTGAAATAATTTTTGACAAGGTTCATGTTCATCCTGAAGCTGTAAGAACTCTTATAAAGATAAAAGGAGTTGATAAGGTAGTATGTGTTACAGATGCTATGTCTGCAACAGGTTTAGCTGAGGGTAAATATAAATTAGGTGAACTAGATGTTAATGTAAAAGATGGACAGGCAAGACTTGTATCAAATAATGCCTTGGCAGGTAGTGTACTTAGAATGGATATTGCTTTTAAAAATTTAATTGACTTAGGTTATAGTATAACTGATGCTTTTAAAATGACTTCAACTAATGCTGCTAAAGAATTCAAATTAAATAGTGGTCTTATAAAAGAGAATAAGGATGCTGATTTAGTTGTTTTAGATAAAGACTATAATGTATGTATGACTATAGTTAAAGGAAAAGTAAAATACACTAAATAATAATTTAAAGAGGCTGTTGCAAAATTAAAGTTTCAATCTTAAAGTAAAAAAATAAGTGAGTTACGAATGGAAATTTTATCATTAAGAAATTTACTCAGTAACGAACTATTTTTTACTTTTTGTTAATTTGTAACAGCCTCTTAGTTTTTATTGACTTATCATTTCATCATTTTTATATAAAGCTTTATCTATAATACTTCCATCTTCTTCATATTCAATAAATTCGCCATCTTTTTTTCCATCTTTAAAATGACCAATCATTTTTATTTTTCCGTCTTCATAAAAAACTTTCATTGTACCATCCATTGTACCATTTTTTATATAAAATGTTGATAATAATTTCCCACTAGGAAAAAAAATTTTAACTTCACCTTCAGGGATTGAATTTTTTATTTGCATGCTACTAACTAGTGTATCATTTTTATATGTTTCCATTTTTCCATTCATAGTATTAAGGTTATCAAAATAAGTAATCATTTTTACTTTGTCTCCCTCTACTTCTTGTTCCATTATCATTTTATTGTTTTTGAACTTTGCTGTTAGAATTAGATTATCATTTTCATCAAATGTTTCAATATTAGAATATTCAATTTTTGAAAAGCCAGTTTGGCTTACTTTATTCATATCACCTATTAAATTTAATGCTTTAATTGCATCTTTTTTGTTTATTCTATCTTTTCTCAATGTTTCATTTTTTATTTTGAATCTTTTACCTAATGTTTCAAAGTTTGCTTCAGAATATTCTAAAGTCTTTCCATTTTTTAATGAGTAAGTTTGTTTTACTTCAAAATAAGGAATAGAATTTACCAATTTTTCTGGAAGTTTTTCAGTATAAATAATCTTATTATTTTCATCAGTCACTATCAATTCTTTTTTTTCTTGATCTAGTTTACCATAAAAAATTGCTCTACCTTTTTGCTTTATATTTTTTTCTATATAATTAAACATTTTATCAATATTTTCTAGATTTGGTTTATATTCTTTTATTCCTTCTGCAAAGTCAGGATCAAGAGCGGCTATAACTGACTCTTGTGTAGTAGGATTAGGATTTTCAACTGCAAGTCCTAAAATACTGATAAATAAAAATAGTAATATGCTTAAAATAAAATTTTTTCTCTTCATAATTCCTCCCAAATATTATAACTTTTCTGATAAAAATTCTAAAAATCTTTTTTCTTCACTTTCATCAGAATAATTTTTTAGAATTTCTTTTATTCCATTTTTTAATATGTTTTTTTGTGATATAGTTTCTTTTTCCTTTTCTTCATTTTCAGATTTCTTTCCTAGTAAAGCCAAAGGGCTTCCACCCAAAGTAAGAGAATCAAAAACATTGGATAAAATATCAGATGCTTTTTCACCTATACTTTTATCTTTAAAATTTTCAAACAATTTATAGTAATTAGGAAACTCTTTTTCAATCATACTTAAAATATTTTTTAATTTTGAAAAATCTTCCAGTTTTAAAAATATAAAAACCTTTTCAACCAAATTTAAAATTTCTTTATTCATAACTTATCTCCTTAATTTTAATTATTTTTCAGTATCTAAAATAGAAATACATAAACCTTGTATATTTTTAGGAATTTTTTCCTTTAAAACTCTCAAAGCTTTTTTAGTGTGACTTGTTATTAGTACATTTTTTCCTTGGGCTAAAAAATACCCCAATAGATAATAGTATGTGTTTTTCCTGTCCCAGGAGGTTCTTGAACTACAACAGCATCATTTATTTCTATTTGTTTCGCTATATCTACTTGTTCTCTATTTGTATCTTTTACAAATAAGATCTCTTCTTCTTTTATATCTTCAATCCTACTTTTATTATTATTTTCTTTATTTTTAATTATTCCTACTAATTCTAAAAGTTGATTAGGAATTTCTCCATGATTTTCTATTCTATCAACTATACTTTCTATTGCTTTTACAATACCTGTATCTTTTTTTCTAATAAAAATTAATGGTTTATCTTCAATAAGTATATCATCTTCTTTTATATTTAGCAATTTTTCATCTTCAATAAAATATCCTTTACTGCTTAATCTATGAATAAATTTTCTAAAGAAATCATCAATTTCTTTTTTATTTAAAGGATGTAAATCTTTTTCCTTAATTTCTTCTTCAGATTCTTCATTAATTATTTCTTCTTTAATTGCTAAAGTAGAATTATAATCTTTCCAATCTCCCTCAAGCCACTTTAATAAGTTTTCATCTAAAAATAAAGGCTTTAAAAAAGTAGGCTTTTTTATTTCTAGAAGTCTATTTTCTTCATTTTCAAAATAATCTTTACCTAAATTTTTATAATCAAAGATAATATCTTGATGTTTAGGAAAATCATCAAAAAAACTAAACCATTTTTCTTCAGTAAAATTTATTTTAGTATCTTTAAAACTTTTAGATACTCCTGCAATATAATTATAAAGTGCAATTACTTTTTCCTTATCATCGATTTTATTCCCCTAATATTTTATATGTAGTTTTAATTTTAACATATTTTAAAAAATAAAAAAGGGGCTGTTGCAAATTAACAAAAAGTAAAAAATAGTTCGTTACTGAG
>ERZ773099.2141-NODE-2141-length-13937-cov-15.115545_pt1 | contig 13937 bp, 8 predicted proteins | sample MGYA00511120_ERZ773099 | MGnify/ENA primary metagenome ERZ773099 (study PRJEB29015, sample SAMEA2738012) | human oral metagenome | biome: human oral; feature: human-associated habitat; material: dental | place: China | collected 2104 ... | reverse complement strand
CGGCCTCGGACATCGAGACCATCAAGACCGAGCTGATCCTCGCCGACATGCAGACCGTCGAGAAGCAGATCCCGCGCCTGGAGAAGGAGGTGCGCGGCAAGAAGACCGAGCCGATCGTCCTGGAGACCGCGCGCGCCGCCCTGGAGCTGCTGGAGCGCGGCGAGCTGCTGTCCGGGCCCGAGGGAGCCAAGCTCGACCAGGACGCGCTGCGTTCCTTCCAGCTCATGACCTCCAAGCCCTTCATCTTCGTGTTCAACATGGACGCCGCCGAGATGGACAACGAGGAGATGAAGGACGAGCTGCGCGCCCTGGTCGCCCCCGCCGAGGCGATCTTCCTGGACGCCCAGTTCGAGGCCGAGCTGGTGGAGCTGGACGAGGAGGACGCCCGCGAGATGCTCGCAGAGTCCGGCCAGGACGAGTCGGGCCTGGACAAGCTGGCACGCGTCGGCTTCGACACGCTCGGCCTGCAGACCTACCTCACGGCCGGCGAGAAGGAGGCGCGCGCCTGGACGATCCACAAGGGCGACACCGCGCCGAAGGCCGCCGGCGTCATCCACACGGACTTCGAGAAGGGCTTCATCAAGGCGGAGGTCGTCTCCTACGACGACCTCGTCGAGGCCGGCTCCATGGCAGCCGCCAAGGCCGCCGGCAAGGTCCGCATGGAGGGCAAAGACTACGTCATGGCGGACGGGGACGTGGTGGAGTTCCGTTCTGGACTAACGTCTGGCGGGAAGAAGTGAGTGCGGAGCCTTCGTTCTTCTCGACTATCATGACTACATCCTCGGAACTACCGGGGAAGTCATGTTCTGTTGGGACGTCGTGCGCCGCGACTTTTGAACGAGTTGAGACTAGCGGCGACGTTTGATTCGCCCATCATTTTCCCTTCCCCTATGAACCCTGCAAGTGAAGGAGCATACAAGTGGCAGCCTACGAAGACGTACTGAGCTGGGCGCAAAAAAGACCTTGGTGGCAGCAGAAGGCTCTTGCGCGCATTATCGCTGGGGATGCGTTTGGGGAACATGATTATGAGGAAATCGCGCGAAGCCTAATGGAGGAACCTGAGTCTCCCCCTGATGGAGGTTGGTTTTCTAACCTCACACCACCGCAGGTGACGCAGGCTGAGCCCGTTCAACTGGTTGCGGTAAAAAATCTCGCTAACGTCAATCGTCTTGCTCCTGGACAAGAACTTACATTCGAAGAAAACGGACTCACCGTGGTGTATGGACACAACGGTAGCGGCAAGTCTGGTTACGCTCGAGTGATCAGCTCAATGGTTGGAGCGCGTCATCAAAAGAAGATCCTGCCGGATGTGTTCGCTAATGATTCTGGAAAGCCATCAGGCGAAGTTGTCTTCAGTGTTGGTGGTGATGAAAGAAGTGCCCTTCTAGGCCAATCACCCGATCCAGACCTCAAGCGCATAGCATTTTACGACGAACACTGCGGGAATAGCTATCTGACTACCGAAGCGGAGATTTCCTACCGTCCTTCAGCGGTGAAGCTGCTGGAGGAGCTCGCAGACGTCTGCACTGGTGTGTCCCAAGTGATTGAAGCGTGGAAGCAAGAGATAAAACAACCTGGGCTGCTGCCTCAGGTCCATTCTGACGGATCCGCCGAGGCGTTTCTTCGTAACCTCAGCGCCTCAACAACGGATGATGCTGTTGAAGCAGCGATCCAGTGTCCTCCTGACGCTGCCGAGCAGCTGGAAAAGCAGAAGGAAACAGTTGCTCGTCTTCGTGTCAGCGACCCCACTCAAGAGAAAGAGCAACTGGTTGCAACTTCCGAAGCACTCGCTACGATTGCCGATCATTTGGAGACACTTGATACAAGGGTTGGAATGCAGGCTGAGCAACAACTCGCGGACCTGGTCGAGAAAGCGGAATCCGCTCAGGAAGCGGCGAATCTTGCTTCGCGTAGAACGTTTGCGAACGAGCCTTTAACCGAAGTTGGATCAAGCGTCTGGAAGGCCCTGTGGAGTGCAGCAGAGGCATATTCAAAGGTGGCGTACCCCGATCATGAATTCCCGTACACTTCCGATGGTGCGGTCTGCGTCCTATGTCAGCAGCAGCTTGGCGCTGATGCTGTTGGCCGACTTGAGAGGTTCCAGCAGTTTGTCGCTGATACGACAGCCGCGGAAGCACAGAGTGCACAGAGTCAACTTGATCACTTCCGGGAGGGGCTTAGGGATTTGATCAAGACACCAGAACAGATCTCAGAGTCGGTCATTAAGCTGAAACTGAAGAATGATCCCAGGGTGGAAGCTCTCGATTCCATCCTTGAGGCCCTACGAGATCGCGCATTGGCGCTCGTTGAGGGTGAAGTGGCACATCCGGTTGATGTTACGCCTACTGTGACTGTTCTTCGGAACGATGCTGTCACTCATCGTGACCAAGCCGATAGCATGAACTCAGAGGGCTTCAAAGTGCAACTGGCGCAAGCAGAAGCGCAAGAGCGTCAACTTAGCGATCAGATTGCGATGCGTGATGGGCGGCAACTCATCGAAGATGAACGAACTCGACTCCAGACGATAAGCAAGTTTGCTAAGAAGCTGTCCGAGACAAGCACCGGTTCAATTACCAAGAAGGTCGGTGAACTTACCCGTGCCTACGTAACTCAGGAGGCAGGCGAGTTCTTTAATCGAGAGGCTCAGAATCTCGGTCTGGAACACGTAAGGTTTACGGCTACCAAAGCGCGACAAGGCTCTCAACTCCATAGGGCAGAATTTCGAGATGCTCGCTCAGGAACGAAGCTCACAGATGTTCTTTCTGAGGGGGAGCAGACTTCACTTGGTTTTGTAGGTTTTCTCACAGAGGCGCACTTCGATGCTAGTAAGTCAGCCCTGATCTTCGATGATCCTGTCTCGTCTCTTGATCATATGAAACGTGAGGCTGTTGCTAGGCGAATCGTCGAGTTAGCTAAAGATAGACAAGTTGTGGTATTCACGCATGACGTAGCTTTTACCATGTTCCTGCGCAAAGCAGCAGAAGAGTTCACCGTTCCATATGCTACGCGAGGTATCGAAAAGCTAAGGAAATCTGAGCCTGGGTACACGACTGAAGACCATCCCTGGACCGCGAAGGATTCAGGCCAACGTGTAGACACCTTAAGGCAGGAAGTTGCGGCTCTACGTCGTAACGAAGAGGGGATGTCTGAGGAGGAGTATCAACGAGAAACCGAAAACATCGCAGGCCACATGTCTCAGACTTGGGAGCGGATAATAAGTCAGGTCATTGGGGAGCCTCTGGTCGACTTTGTGTCGTTAGAAGTTCGGGTCGGAAAACTGCGAATTATTGGTCGTGTTACAGAACAAGATGTGAGAACCTATGATGTCTCCTACAGCCGCATCTCTGGATGGGCATCGCGGCATGACCCTCATCCCGAACTCAACTACTCTCCACCAGAAGTCGACGAGTTAGAAAACGAAATCAAAGTCATTGCGGACTGGTTCAAACAGGTTAAGAAATATCAGGGATAATGATTAGGGAGTCCATGCTTCAAGATTGCTCGCCGCAAATGACTTTTCTGGCTCAGATGAAGTGTCATAAGCATTGCGTGCGGGGGCAAATGTGCTGGAAGGCGACGTCGTCGAATTCAGGTTCAACGTCTAGTTGTCCAGTGACGAGGCAATGGCCGGGTCGCGCGAGAGCGTGGCCCGGCCCTGCTTCTGGGGCGGATAATGCCGTCGGGGCGCATGTCGCAAACTGCAGACCACCTCGGCGAAGATCCTCGAAAACGGCCGATTGGGGCGAGGTGGTCTGCACTTTGAGCGGGGCGGGCGGTGTAAGCTTCTGCGACGTCGTCTCCTGCGACGGCGTTCGCGCGCGTCAGATCGGGCAGGTGTCAGCTCTAGCAAGTGGCGGTGCGCGAGCGCGAGTGCGAAGGTTGCCTCGGTCTCCCCTTATGTTCGGCTGGTGAGCGTGCTGGCATCTGGATAGGTTAGGCGCTTGTGGATAGGCAATTTACGTGTCCGCGTAGGCTGTTTCCTATCCGCGAGCAAGGGGCCACAGGCTTGCACGCGGAGCTAACAGGCGTTTCCTTGCGCACGACCCCGCTGGCCGGAGCGTCGACCACCCTATCGCACAGGTCTATTGGTTGAGCGCTGGGAAGCGCTGGTCTGTGCCCTACCCGTTGGGGGGCTGAGACTTGCCCGGGGCTGGAGGGTATAAGCGGATGAGAGTTGATTGCGGCAACGAATCGTTTGCGTGGCCCGTGCTGTCGGGTGCGTTGCGCGAACGAGACGCTGCATCATGAATCGAATCAGGTGATGGGGCTAGTGATGCTATTCTGAATGTGGAGGTAAGCATGAGAACCACTGTGACACTCGATGATGACCTGCTCGCGCGCGCCGAGGAGCTTACTGGGATCAAGGAGCGGTCCGCTTTGATCCGAGACGCGGTAGAACTCCTCGTGCGCATTGAGACCGGGCGGCAGCTCGCTGCTCTTGGTGGTAGTGATCAGGCGGCGGAAGCCGCGCCGCGGAGCCGAGAACGCGCATGAGAGTCCTCGTTGACACGAGTATCTGGATTGATCACCTGCGAAAAACTGAGCCGCTCCTGGTCGATCTGCTTGAACGCGACCAGGTGTGCGTGCATCAGAGCATTATCACCGAGCTTGCGTTGGGGAACCTCAAGGATCGTTCGGTCTTCCTGAAAGCACTCGAGCGCTTGATGTTCGTTCGCAACGTGGACGATCAAGGTGTACGTCACCTCGTCGAGGAGCGGCGGCTGTGGGGCAGGGGCCTCAGTGCTGTCGATGCGGCGCTCCTGGCGAGCGCCGTCGTGACCCCTGGCGTGTCACTGTGGACACGCGACAAGCGCCTGCGTCAGGCCGCGCGCGACGCGGGTGTGGCGGCGGACTTTGAGTAACGCACATGAACTCTCATGAGGAAACGGCCGGGTCGCGCGTGAGCGTGGCCCGGCCGTGATCGTGTCGCCGGTCACCTGGGTGATAGTGTGAGACCATGACGACGGATAGCCAGTACTCGTGGACCAGCTTCTACATGGAGCTCGCGGACAAACTGCTCCCCTTCAAGGACGACAGGCAGACTCTCATAGCGACCATCCAGGAGACCTACGAGGAGATCGGCGCGCCGCTGCCGACGCTCGACGCCTCCGGCGCCCCGACGGACATCGACCCCTTCACCGTCTTCGGCCTCTTCAATCGAGGCCTCGCCGAGCGTAAACGCCGAGCAATCGCACTCGGGCTCGGCAAAGCCCTTGGCGTCGCCTCGCCCCTCTTGGACGACTTCGCCGGCGTCCCGGTACTGCTCAACATCAACGCAACCTTCTACGACCAAACCAGCCGCGACGCGTCGGACATAGAGAGGCTGTGGACCGTCTTCGAGGCCGCGTTGCTGTACTCCGATCAGCCAACTGAATCCACGCGCTCTGCCTTCGCATCCGCCTACGACCCGGTCCTGCTTCAGCGCCGCGTCGGCTGGAACATCACGATGGGGCTGTTTTGGATCCGCCCCTTCTTCTTCCTCAACCTATGTTCGCGCGACCGCTGGTGCCTCGCCCGGCCAGGCACGATGCCGAGCGACATCAGATCCGCTGTAGAATCCCTGCGCGCAGCTCCGCAGGCCGACGAGTACCTGGAGCTGCGCGACCGCGTCCGCTCCGCCATGGAGGGTGGCAGCTACGAGTACAAGACCTTCGCGGACCTGTCCGTCTACGCATGGAAGACATCCGAGGAAGTCAACCGGCGGACCAAACGGGAAAGCAAAGAGAAGGAGACGGAAACTCGGGGAGCTGCCCTCGGCGACGCAGACGTCGAAACCACGCGTTACTGGCTCTACGCCCCCGGCGAGGGTGCGCGCATGTGGGAGGAGTTCTACGAGAACGGCGTCATGGGCCTTGCCTGGGGTGAACTCGGTGACTTGAGTGCCTACGCCACCAAGGAGGAGATGCGTCAGCGCTTGCTCGAGACCCGCGACGACAACACCTCCCAGACGAACTCGGCTCGCGCCGTCTGGCAATTCGCCAAGGAGATCAAACCCGGCGACGTCGTCTTCGCGAAGAAGGGGCGCTCCGAGATTCTCGGGCGAGGCATCGTCGCGGGCGACTACGTCTACGACCCGAACGGCGGGCACTACCCGAACATCCGCGAGGTTCGCTGGACCCACGCGGGACACTGGAGCCTCGACCAGAAGCTAGCGATGAAGACACTCACCGAGCTCACCGACTACCCGGACGTCGTGGCGCGGATCGAGGCCTTCTTCGAGGACGGCGAGGAGGAAGCCGCAATCGCCGAGGACCCCGCGTTCTCCTACCCCGAGTACTCGAAAGAGGACTTCCTCGACGAGGTCTACATGGGTGAGGCGCAATACAAAACCCTCGTGGGCGTACTGCGCGCCAAGAAGAACATCATCCTGCAGGGCGCGCCCGGCGTCGGCAAAACCTACGCCGCCAAGCGCCTCGCGTATTCGATGATGGGCGTCAAGGACGCCTCGCGCGTCATGATGGTCCAGTTCCACCAGAGCTACTCCTACGAGGACTTCATCGAGGGCTACCGGCCATCAAGCGAGGGCTTCGAGCTCGTCAAGGGAGCCTTCTACTCCTTCTGCAAGAAAGCGGCCGAGGACGAGGACAACGACTACTTCTTCATCATCGACGAGATCAATCGCGGCAACCTCTCCAAGATCTTCGGCGAGCTCTTCATGCTGATCGAGGGGGACAAGCGGGGAAGCAAGCTGCAGCTCCTCTACTCCCGCGAACTCTTCCACGTTCCCCCCAACGTCTACATCGTCGGCATGATGAACACGGCGGACCGCAGCCTGGCGATGCTCGACTACGCGCTGCGCCGCCGCTTCGCCTTCGTTGAGCTGCGCCCAGCCCTCGACTCCGAAGGATTCACCGAGTACCGCGCCTCACTGGGCAATGCGCGCTTCGACGGACTCGTGCGAGTGGTCGCGCGCCTCAACGAGGCCATCGCCGCCGACGAATCCCTTGGCGAAGGCTTTCGCATCGGACACAGCTACTTCTGCAACATGGACGCCGACACCTGCACCGACGCGGCCCTGGCCTCGATCGTGGACTACGAGCTCATCCCGATGCTCAAGGAATACTGGTTCGACGAGCCCGACAAGGTTCAGGAGTGGGCGCGGAAGCTGCGCGAGGCCGCGCGGTGATCCGCGTCCGTAACCTCTACCACATGCTCGCCTACGCTTTCTCGGCGCTGAGTGAGGAAGGTTACCGGGCCGTGGCCACCGAGGACTTCGACAACGCGGCCGAGCTCTGCGCCGCCATCCTCGAGCGCGGCGTGTCCCTGCAGCTCAGACGAGGCCTCGGCCAGGAATACGTCAGCAGGAGCGAGGCCCGCTCCTGCCTGCGCGGGAAAGTGGAGGTCACCGAGTCCGTCAAGTCCCAGGCCCTCCTGCGCCGCCAGATGGTGTGTTCCTTCGACGAGTTCTCAGTCGACGGGGCGATGAACCGCATCATCAAGGCGACCCTTGCCATGCTCGTGCGCAGCGACATATCCAGGGCGCGCAAGAAGAGCCTGAAGAAACTCATGGTGTTCTTCAACGACGTGAGCGACATCGACCTGCACGCGGTCGACTGGAGCATGCGATACGACCGGAACAACCGCACGTACCGCATGCTTATGGCGGTGTGCTGGCTTGTCGTCAAGGGGCTGCTGCAGACCCGAAGTGACGGGCGCACAAGAATGATGGATTTCTTCGACGAACAGCGCATGTGTCGCCTGTACGAGAAGTTCATCCTCGAGTACTACCGCAAGGAACACCCGCAGCTGCGCGCCAGCGCGAGCTATGTCGGCTGGGCTCTAGACGACGGATTCGGCGACGGCCTGCCCGTCATGCGAAGCGACATCACGCTAAGCGCGAGCGGCCGCGTGCTCATCATCGACGCGAAGTACTACGAACACACGATGCAGCAGCACTTCGACAAACGAAGCGTACATTCGGGGAACCTGTACCAGATCTTCACCTACGTGAAGAACAAGCAGGCTGAGCTGGACCGAGCGGGGGAAAGCGTTGAGGCCTCGGGCATGCTCCTGTACGCCGCCACCGACGAGGATGTTCAGCCCGACTTCACCTACCGCATGAGCGGCAACCGCATCGGCGTGGCCACGCTGGACCTGGACAGGCCCTTCGAGGACATACGTGCGCAGCTGGACGGGATCGCGGCCTCGCTCACCGTTCCGTGAGTTCCGGCTTTGTGAAGGCCCGAACCTGGGCGGCGTCCGGGTCGATCTCGGCGGCCGTCATGGTCTTCTTCGAGGCCTCTTCCAGCGCGCTGACGGAGCGGGCTTTGGACAGGAGATTCCTTTCCATTGAGCCGACTGCCTTGTTGTAGAAGTCCACGCTCCTGGCCAGGGCCTTGCCCAGGTTCTCCATGTGGCCAGCGACGACGCCGAGACGCTCGTACAGCTCGCGGCCCAGCGCGATCACCTGGTCCGCCTGCTCGTTGATGGTCGTGCGCGCCCACGCGCTCGCGCAGGTGCGCGCCACCGCCAGCAGGGTCACGGGGGAACACAGGGCCACGCCGCGGACCATCGCGTCGTCCAGGAGCGCCGCATCCGCACGTAGCGCCGCCGACAGAGCAGCCTCGGAGGGGACGAACAGGACGACCAACTCCGGCGAGGAGCCCAGCGCCCGAGCATAGTCGCGCGAGGCCAACGCCTCGACGTGGGAGCGCAGCGCCTTCGCGTGCGCCGCCAGCTCGCCGCGCCGCCTCTCCTCGGTCTCCTCGCCGCTGCCCTCAACGCTGCACGCCCGCAGGTAGGCGTCCATCGGGGCCTTCGCGTCGAGGGCCAGGAAACCCTGCCCGGGCAGGTGAATCGTCACGTCGGGGCGTCCGCGCTCACCCGTCGCACCCTCCGCGCCCAGGCCTCGTCCCTGAGTGAGCGCACCAATCGAGCGCTGCTGCGCGAAGTCGACGTGCGGCATCATCCCCGAGGCCTCCAGGATCCGGGCCAGCTCGACCTCGCCCCACGAGCCCCGCGCGCTACGAGAGCGCAGAGCCCCCTCCAGGGACGCCGTCGTGCGCGCCAGCTCCGCCTCGCGCCGGGCGGCATCGCGCAGCTGCTCTGCCAGTGCCCCGTGCTGGCGGGACCGCTCCTGCTCCATCTGAGCGACTCGCTGGCTCATCTGCTCCAACTGCGAGCGGACCGGCGCGAGGGCGTTGAGGACGGACTCATCCCCGGCCGCGCGCGCCTCGGCATGCGCGACCCGGCGCGATAGCTCCTCCGCGCGTGCCCGCCATTCGGCGGCCTGCGCGCGCAAGGCGCCGACATCGTCACCCGGCTGCGAGGCGCGGCGCGCCACCGCGCCCGCGTACCCGGCGAGCGAGCCCACGATCAAACCAATCACCAAAAACACAAGAGAAGTGCCCATGCCGGAACCATACTAAGCGTCATGCTCATCTGCGTCCGCCCGCGCGCCCGTGGGTGTCCAACAACCTACCGCGGGCATCGCCGCTCGCCTATCCTGGACGTACAACTCATGGGGGAGGGGCATGGAAGCCGTCGATCCGAGGACGATGCACGTGCTGATACGGGACAAGAACGCTCCGAAGTGGCAGGACGACACCTGGAGAGTCGCGAAGGCGCGCCGCGATGGGAAACGTGTCGTCATCACCTACACCGACGGAAAAGAGTTCCCATACGGCGAGGACAGGGTGCGCATCTACGACCAGGTCGAGCGCCGCAGGGTTGACGGCCTCGATGAGATACGCGTGTGCGGGCAGCGCTGGAACAACGTCGAGATCGTCTGGACGCTCCGGCGCCGAGAAGACCCCAGGGAGCCGCGCTACACGCTGACATATCGTAAATCCGACGGGACGCTCGGGACCTGGAGATACGGCAGCGGCGAGGTGCGAGTGACGTATGCGAGCGCGCAGGATCGCCAGCGGGCCGCCACGCTCGACTACGTGCGCGAAGAGGTACGCGCGCACGCCCTGCGCGCCGGGGCGAGGCGGCAGACGAGCGGGCGATCCGTCCGGTGGGCGGGTAACGGCAGCGTCGCACCGTCCGCTATCCTCGCGAACGTGTGGGAGAATCTCGCCGCGATCCCCAGGGGTTCAGCCCTCGAAGCCTTCCTGGAGGGCACCTCCAGTGCGAAGACCGGCGCGAGCGACGATCTGATTATGCCCTTCCCCTCTAACATCGATCAGCGCAACGCCATCCGCGCGGCGCTCACCCACCAGATCTCGATCATCGACGGCCCTCCGGGGACAGGAAAGACACAGACTATCCTCAACCTGATCGCAACCCTGATCGCCCAGGGCAAGACGGTCGGAGTCGTCGCGGGCGCCAACTCCGCGGTGGACAACGTGGTCGATAAGCTAACGGAGGAGGGTTATGGCTTCCTAGTCGCCAACCTCGGCAACGCCGAGCGAGTCAAGGAGTTCCGCCAGCGCGAGGGCCTCCTCGAGAAGCGGCGCGAGGAATGGGCGCGCAAGGCCGGGCGCGGATCGCCGGAGAGCGGGCCGATGCGCGTCGACGCCGCGGACCTGCGCGCGCAGGAGGAGCGGCTGGTGGGCCTGTGGGAGGACGCTCGCGACGTTCCGGCGATCAGGGCGAGCCTGACGCGAACCCTGCGTGAACGCCGCCTTTTCGAGGAGAAGGCGCGGGACAGTCGGCGTCCTCTGGCTGATATCTCCCACCTGCCTGTCGTTCGACGCAGTTCTGAAACCATCGCCGACTTGCTCGCCCTCGCGCGATGCGCGCCAAGGCCTGGGCGTGGCCCACGTGGCCTCGTCGAGCGGGTGCGCCGCTACTTCGCATACGGCTCCCTGAGGGGCCTGGACCTGGGGGATGCGGACGTCCAGTCGGCGATACAGGCAGCGTTCTATGCAGCCTGCGAACGCGAACTCACCCAGCGTATCGAGGCGGCGGAGGCCCGCGCGGCCCGCCACGGCCTCGTCGAGGAGAGCGCCGCCTACCGTCAGCGATCGCGCGAGGCGCTCGACTCCGCCCTCCTGGAGCGCTTCTCTCGCGCGCGCCCAGGCCGCCTCGACCCCCTCAAGCGCCTCGATGCGCAGACGCCGATCCTGTTGAACGCCTACCCGATCGTAGCCTCCACCTGCTTTTCTATCCGCTTTAACCTGGCAGAGGACGTGCTGCTCGACTGGATTATCATTGACGAGTCATCCCAGGTCGTGCTCCCGCAGGGCCTCGCCGCCCTCAGCAAGGCGCGCAACGCCGTCATCGTCGGGGACGCCAAGCAGCTCGGGCCTATCCTAGCCGGGTGGGAGGAAAGCGATCGGCGTCCTCCCCAGGAGCGCTTCGACGTGCGGACGCTGTCCCTGCTGGACTCGGTTAAGAAAATGCCGGAGGACGCTCAGGTTCCCAGCACCCTGCTCAAGGAGCACTACCGCTGCCACCCGTCCATCATCGAGTTCTGCAACCGCATGTACTACGGCGGTCAGCTCATCCCGATGCGGCGGCCAGCGGTGGACGCGCCGCACCCGCTGGCGATCGTCTACGCGGCTCCCGGCAACCATGCGCGTCGCACGAAAGGAGGTAGTCGTTTCTCCCAGCGCGAGATCGACATCATCGCCGAGCTTGAGGAGATGGACCTCATACGCAGGGGCGTTGCTCAGCAGGACAAGGACGAGGTCGGCGACTTCGTCCTGGGCATCGTCACCCCGTTCCGCGGGCAGGCCTCGAACCTGAACCAGCGCCTCGCAGCCCAGCAGAGCGAGGGGAACCAGGCGAGGTGGCTTGCCGAGACCGCGCATAAGTTCCAGGGCCGAGGCGCGGGAACCGTCATCCTGTCCACCGTGCTCAACGCGGATGATCCCAGTGCCGCGCGGGGCTTCTTCGACGCGGAGCCCATGACGAACGTGATCGTCTCGCGCGCGAAGGATCGCCTTATCGTGGTGACTGCGAATGGAGGGGTTCGGCATAGTCGCAACATCACCGCGCTGCTCGATTACATCAGGATGGAGGATCCGCGCAGTGTCATCGAGTCGGATATCGTGTCGATCTTTGACGTTCTCTATTCCTCTTACAGCGCTTCGCTCGAGAAGTATGCGCGCGTCAAATGGGCGGACGCAAAGCGTTCTCCCGCCGAGAACGTCGCTGACCTGTGCCTGCGTGAGCTGCTCGCCGAGCCCGCCTACCAGCGGCTTGGTTACGCCAAGGAGGTCTACCTCAGGGACTCTCTGCCGCATGTGCATCGCCTCAACGAGGCTCAGCGCGCCTTCGTCTACACGGACAGCGCGCTCGACTTCGGCGTGTACTCGCGGGTGACGGGTCGCTTGCTTCTAGCTGTCGAGGTTGACGGCTGGGCGTTCCACGGGGACAGCGATAAGCAACGCAAGCGTGATTCCCTGAAAGACTCGATCATGGCCGCCTACGGTGTGCCCGTCCTGCGCCTGCCGACGAATGGCTCGGGGGAGGAGCGGCTCATTCGGGAGGCCCTGGACCAGCTGGCGTAGGCGGGGCGGTGTGCCCGCTTTGCGGTCGGTGTTGACTTTCGTGTCGTTGTGTTTGTGCCCTTGTCGTTCGTCTGTTTGACGAGGTCGGGGCGGTGTTGGGTGGTTGTGTGCACATGTGTGCAGTGGGTATGGGAGAATGTCCCATTATAGTTACTTCATATTCTTAGTGTTTCGTGTCGGTTCTGCACGTATCATGGCGTGTTAACAGGGAGCGTCTCTGGGGGAGGGGGCGCGTTGGAGGAGACCTCACCGTGGAGGTTGATGACTAATGAAGGTTCCGCCATTGTCGGAGCGGCCCGTCACCGAGGAGGACGAGGAGCGCTTCCGCCGCGAGTCCACGCCGCGCAGGTACACGCTGTTTCAGAGATGGTCCGACTATCAGGCTGAGGCGAAGAGTTCACGACCCAAGGGGGTTCGTGCTCGGGCGCGGGCGTGGTTGGACGTCGACATAGTCGACTGGGGGATCCGCCTAGCCGTCGTGCTTCTGATCATCGGAGGCTCTTATGCCCTCTACATCAACGGTGTCGCCGAAGGCTGGTGGCGCCCCTGGGGCGACAGCCCCACGGCCACACCCACGACGACGTCCGCACAGTCCTCACCGTCGGTCTCCAGCGAGCCCGCCATGTCGGGAGGTTATGAGATCGGACCCGACGGCGTCCTTGTGCGCCCTGCCGAACACGCAGCCTCCACCTACACCAAACCCGAACTACCCGAAGAAGCCACACACAACACCGAACGAGGCGCAGAAGCAGCCGCCGAGTACCTCCTCGACACACTCACCTACGCATGGAACACAGGAGACACACAACCCTTCACAGACATCACAGAGTCGGGAAATAACTTCCGGGAGACGTACGTCAACAATGTCAACAACCTGTACGCCCACGGTTGGATGTACGACAACACGGCAGCCATCACGACCATCGTATCTGTCGAACCCGTAACAGACCCGAAATGGAATGCTCAACCCAACACCATCCTTGTGGTCTTCGACGTTGCAACCAGTAACGGCACCTCGTGCGTTGACCAGAGGGTCATCGTGAATAACAACGAGTTCAATGTCAGCCTCGCTCTTTTCATGACCTGGAAGGACGGACGTTGGATCGAAACCGGAGGGGATGTGGCGCGCAATGACCAGGAATAACCTTGTATTACTCTGTTCGACAGCACTTGCTTTCACCGTGCTGTGTACAAACCCCATCGCAGCGACTGCAGATGGTAGTTCCGCGCTACCACTTGGCTCCTGCACGGGCACCGGCAGCTCAGAATTCGGCTTTTGCTCCGCCGCCCACGACAACTCTGTGGAAGCAGCAGCAGAACAGCACCGTAAGCACCAAACACCTTCACAGCAGCCGAGTGGCGATCCACCGACTGTGAATGATCAGAGGGCACGTCAGACGGCACAGTCTAGTCACGCGTCAGATTCGGATTCGGAAATCGATTGGGAGCATTGCGGATTTGACATCATCGATCCCTCTATACCCCTGAAGGATCAGGTGGTCATATGTGCCTACCCGCCACCAGCAAGTCCTGACG
>ERZ773099.2139-NODE-2139-length-13948-cov-5.978838_pt1 | contig 13948 bp, 13 predicted proteins | sample MGYA00511120_ERZ773099 | MGnify/ENA primary metagenome ERZ773099 (study PRJEB29015, sample SAMEA2738012) | human oral metagenome | biome: human oral; feature: human-associated habitat; material: dental | place: China | collected 2104 ... | reverse complement strand
TTGCAAATCACCTTGCTATAGTCCTGAAATGAAAGAAAAAGTAAAAAAAATCATGAAATTTTCAGGACCTAGAATGTTATTTCACCATCCTTTATTAGTTATTTCTCATATGATAAGTGGATTAAAAAAATAATTTTTAAATAAAAAAAAATTATAGAAAAAACATTATGAATTAATGTCGTAAAAAACTTGATAGATATTGAAATTTGAATATTTATTTAACATATTTCTTTTATGTTTATCATTGACTTTAATTTGTTTTTATAATATATTTAACTCAGTGATTTAAGTGTAAAAGAAAATTAAATTAATATAAACTTATATTGCAGTAAATCTTTTATGAAAAAGTTTTTTCTGTTAAAATTCACTTGAAAAAAGATAAAAAAAAGTTTATAATATTCTTACAGTTAAAATGGGGGAGAATTTTTTTGTTTTTTAAAGAAAGCTTACTTTATTTTAACGTAATAATAAAATTGGTGTTTTAAATACATAGGATTTAAAATATTTGTTATGAAAATGTTATTTTCAATTTTTTATTTAAAATACTGTTTTAATTTTAGGAGGTGATGAAATGACTACTGATGCTATAAACAGAGTTAAGGATGCAGAGTTGAAAGCGAAATCTTTGGTTGATGAGGCAAAACTTGAAGCTATGACTTTAAAGAAAAATTCTAATCGTGAATGTGAAGAAGTTTCTGATAAAGTTATTAGCGAAGCTAATAAAAAAGCTGAAGAAATAAAGTTTAGTTTAATCAATGAAGGTGAAATGTTAGCAAAACCGGTTATTGAAAAAGCTAAAAGAGATGTTGAGCTTATCAAATCTGTTGAAGATAATAAGTTAGAATCTGTGGTTAATTCAATAGTAGAGAGGATTGTGAATGTAAATGGCAATAGTTAAAATGAAGAAATTCACTTTATTTGCTTTTGAAGCCGAGAGAAAGCGATTGCTAGAAGAACTTCAAAGATTCGGTTATGTAAACTTTTCGAAATCTGATGCTGTTGATCAATTTGATTATTTAAAAGATGTGGAAGTTACTACGGTAGATAATAATTATATAGAAGACTCCACAAGAATAAAATGGATGATTGATTATGTAGGTCGTTTTGTTGAAAAGGAAAAAGGTTTGTCTGCTTTAAAGAAAGGCCCTATAGTTTATACATTTGATGAACTTGAAAAAGAAGCCAATTCTTATGATTATATTCCTGATTTTAATAATCTGAACGATATAAGTAAAAAGATAGACTCAAATAATCAAAGAATAACAGCTATAGACAATTCTATTAAAGAATTATTACCTTGGAAGTCTATTAAAGAACCTATTGAAGACTTAAATTCATTTAGAAAATTAAAATTCATTATGGGATATATTCCGACTAAGAATCTTGAAAAGTTTAAATCATCTACTGTCGATTTGAAATATACATATTTTGAAGAAGTAGATATTGTCGGAAGAAATTCGTATTGTATTATTTTTACTAATGAGCTCGAAAATGAAGCAGTATTTGAAAACTTAAGAGTAAATGGTTTTTCTGAAGTTAATTTAGAAATAAAAGGTGAAGTTTCAAAAGAAATAAAAAAATTAGAAGAAGAAAAGAAGATTTTGGAAGATGATAATATCAGTTTAACTGATGAGATTAAAGCTTTTACCGGAAATATTCAAAAAATGAAAAGTATTTATGAATATTATCAAAATTTATCTCTTAGAAACACTGTTGTTTCAAACTTTAAAGCTACTGATAAGTTGGATATTATTCAAGGATATATTCCTGCTGATAAAGAGAATAATTTCAAGGCTTTGCTTGAAAGTATTTCAGCTTCTAAAGTTTATTTGGAAATTGAAGATGCTAAAGCAGATGATCCTAATGTGCCAATCATTTTAAAGAATAATAAAATAGCATCACTTTTTGAATCAGTTACAAATATGTATGCTCTTCCAAAATATGATGAAGTTGATCCAACATTTATATTGTCAATATTTTATTGGATTTTCTTTGGAATGATGGTTGCAGACTTTGCTTATGGATTAATTTTATTCATAGGTTCAGGCATAGCATTGAAGACATTAAAGTTTAACGATTCAACAAAAAAATTCTTAAAATTTTTCTTTGCACTTAGTTTTTCAACTATGATATGGGGATTAATTTACGGATCGGCTTTTGGAGATTTAATTACTTTACCAACTCAAATATTAGACTCATCAAAAGACTTCATGACAGTTCTGATGTTGTCTTTAGCGTTTGGTGGAGTACATTTAGCTTTTGGATTGGGAATGAAAGCATATGTGTTAATTAAAAACGGAAAGCCTATGGATGCATTCTACGATGTATTCCTTTGGTACTTAACTTTAACAACTGTAATTTTAGTTATAGTAGGAAAGGTAATAACTTTACCAAATATTGTAAATACAATATCATTTTATGGAATGATAGTTGGAATGTTAGGAATCATTGCTTTTGGAGCTAGAGATTCAAAGAGTATCGCAGGAAGAATAGCAGGTGGACTGTATTCACTTTATGGAATAACATCATATATTGGGGATTTTGTTTCATATCTTAGACTTATGGCTCTTGGACTTGCAGGTGGTTTTATTGCAGTAGCAATTAATATAATAGTAAAAATGCTTGTAGGTGGAGGAATCGTAGGAATAATTTTCGGAGTAATAATTTTTATATTTGCTCAGTTATTTAATATATTCTTAAGTTTCTTATCAGCTTATGTTCATACTTCAAGACTTATGTATGTAGAATTCTTTAGTAAATTCTATGAAGGTGGCGGAAAAGCATTTAAGAAATTTAGAAGTGATAATAAATATATAGAAGTAAAATAATTCTAAAATAAAAAATAAAAAAACAAACGAAAAGGAGATTTTGTTATGAAAGAATTTATGGCTGTATTAGCGCAAAATGGTGGAGTTGTATTTGGTATATTAGGAGCAGCATTAGCAGTACTATTAGCAGGAATTGGATCTGCAAGAGGTGTTCAAATGGCTGGGGAAGCTGCAGCAGGATTAGTTATTGATGAACCTGAAAAATTTGGTAAGGCAATGGTATTACAATTATTACCAGGTACACAAGGACTTTACGGATTTGTAATTGGACTTTTCATAATGTTCAAATTAAGAGTTGATATGAGCTTAGTTGAAGGTTTATACTATGTTATGGTTTCATTACCAGTTGGAATCGTTGGATTAAAATCAGCTTATTACCAAGCAAGAGTTGCTGTTGCAGGTATTAATATCTTAGCTAAAAATGAAGAACATCAAACAAAAGGTATTATCCTTGCAGTAATGGTTGAAACTTACGCTATCTTAGCATTTGCAATGTCATTCTTATTACTTTCAAGCGTTACATTCAAATAAAAAGCATTAAATAAATTATAAAGGATGTGATTGAATGTCTAATTTAGACAATATTATAGATGAAATCCTTCAAGATGCTGAAAATGAATCAAAAAAAATAGTAGAAGATGCTAAGAGTGAAGTTGCAGATCTTGTTGGGAAAACAGAAAGTGAAGCTCAAAAAAAGGCTGAAAAGATAATTGAAAAAGCTAAAGTTGAGGGCGCACAATCTAAAGATAGAATAATTTCAAACTCAAGTTTAACAGCAAGAGATATGGTTTTAGTTGCAAAACAAGAAATGATAAATAAAGTCTTTGAATTGACTAAAGAAAAATTAAAAACTTTAAATCATGAAGATTATTTAAGTTTTGTCGAAAAATCATTAAAAACTTTAGACATTAAAGAAGATAGCGAGATTATTCTTACTGAAAGTGAAAAAAATTTGGCAGGAGAAAAATTATTTGGAATTAAAGTTGCAAATGAAACTGTTGAGAGTGGATTTTCACTAAAAAATGGAAAGATTATATTAAATAATGAATTTTCAAGTTTAGTTGATTTAATAAAGGAAGACTTGGAACAAGAAGTAGCAGATAAGTTATTTAGTTAATAGGAGGTGTATTATGGATAGAGAAAATTTTATCCAATCAAGTGTTAGAATTCGTCATGCTGAGAAAAATCTCCTTACTAAACAACAACTTTATAGACTTGCTGATGCAAAGACTCTTGAAGATGCAATTAAGTTACTTAATGAAACTTCTTATTCAAGTGAAATTTCAAAATTGGATAGACCTGAGAATTATGAACAGGTTTTGTCAGAAGTTTTGGATAAAACATACAAAGATGTTATGGAAATTTCTCCTGAAAAATCTTTAGTTGAGATACTTTCTTGTAAATATGAATATCACAACTTAAAAGTTTTGGTAAAAGAGCATATTTTAAAAGAAAAATTTGACTCAATGTATTGTATGTTAGATGCAAATGAAATTGAAACATTTAGAGAATTAGCCTTAAAAGATGATGAGGAATTATCAAAAGATTTTAAAGAATGTTTAGAATTTTTCGAAATTACAAAAGACCCTCAAGATATTGATATCTTTATAGATAAAAAATACTTTGAAAAAGTTTTGAATTTAACTGAAGAATTTAAACTTGAAATGATTTCAGAATATTTTAGAGCTATGATTGATTTTTTAAATCTTAGAACTTTTATAAGATGTAGAAAACAAAATCAAGTAAAAGAAACTTTGGAAAAAGTTTTGATAAAAGGTGGAGATATCGAAACAGACAGGATTTTAGAAATGTTCTATGAGGATATTGAAGTTTTACCTATCAAGCTAAAGTCTTATAAGATTGGTAGAGTTCTATCTAAAATTATTGAAGAATATAAAAATACTAATTCTCTTAACAGTTTTGAAAAAAGTATGGATGAGTATTTAGTTGAAATAGTTAGAAAAACTAAATCTATCCATTATGGAGCAGAAGTTATTTTTAGTTTTCTTTTCGCAAAAGAATTGGAAATTAAGAACTTAAGACTTATATTAGTAGGAAAAGTCAATGGATTATCTGCTGATTTTATCAAAGAAAGGTTGCGTGAAGTTTATGTATAAGATAGCTGTAATTGGCGATAAGGATTCTGTTCTTGCCTTTAGAGCTCTTGGGGTTCATGTTTTCACTGCAATTGAAGGTAATGATGCCAGAAGAATTATTGACAAACTAGCAAAAGAAGATTATGGAATTATCTTTGTTACTGAACAGTTAGCAAAAGATATTCCAGAAACTATTCAAAGATATAACAGTGAAGTTATTCCAGCAGTGATTTTAATACCTAGCAACAGAGGTAGTTTGAATATAGGCTTAGAAAATATCAACAAGAATGTTGAAAAAGCTGTTGGATCAAATATATTATAGAAAGCGAGGGCTTATATTGAAAGTCGGTAAAGTTATTAAAGTTTCCGGACCTCTTGTAGTTGCAGAAGGAATGGAAGATGCGAACGTATATGATGTTGTTGAAGTTTCTGAAAATAAGCTCATTGGAGAAATTATAGAAATGAGAGGCGATAAAGCCTCAATTCAAGTTTATGAAGAAACTACTGGTATAGGACCTGGAGATGATGTTTATTCAACAGGTAGTCCACTTTCTATTGAACTTGGACCGGGAATGCTGGAACAGATGTTTGACGGTATTCAAAGACCTCTTGAAGCTCTACAAGCAAAAGCCGGAGATTTCCTTTTAAGAGGTGTAAGTGTATTACCATTAGATAGAGAAAAAAGTTGGGACTTTGTTCCAACTGTAAAGGTTGGAGATGAAGTTTTTGAAGGAAATATAATCGGAACAGTTCAAGAAACTACAGTTGTTTCTCATAAGATTATGGTTCCTCCAGGAATAAATGGAAAAATAGTTGAAATTTTAGCAGGTTATCATACAGTTGATGAGATTATTTGTAAAATAGAAACTGATAATGGAATTAAAGAATTAAATATGATTCAAAAATGGCCAGTACGTAAAGGTCGTCCATATTCTAGAAAATTGGATCCAATTAGACCTCTTGTAACAGGTCAAAGAATTATTGATACATTCTTCCCGGTTGCAAAGGGGGGAGCTGCTGCAATTCCAGGACCTTTTGGTTCAGGTAAAACAGTAGTTCAACACCAACTTGCAAAATGGGCTGATGCTGAAATAGTAATTTATGTTGGTTGTGGAGAACGTGGAAATGAAATGACTGACGTACTTATGGAATTTCCTGAAATTATTGACCCTAAAACCGGTCAATCTCTTATGAAAAGAACAGTTCTTATAGCAAATACTTCAAACATGCCGGTAGCTGCTCGTGAAGCCTCAATTTATACAGGTATCACTATTGGAGAATATTTTAGAGATATGGGATATTCAGTTGCACTTATGGCTGACTCAACTTCTCGTTGGGCAGAAGCGCTTCGTGAAATGTCCGGACGTCTTGAAGAAATGCCCGGTGACGAAGGTTATCCAGCTTATCTTGCATCAAGAGTTGCAGACTTTTATGAAAGAGCTGGTTTTGTAAAATGTTTAGGCGAAGATAGAGAAGGTGCTTTAACGGTAATTGGTGCAGTTTCTCCTCCGGGTGGAGATATTTCTGAACCGGTTTCACAAGCTACACTTAGAATTGTAAAAGTATTCTGGGGACTTGACTATGCATTATCTTACAGAAGACATTTCCCAGCTATTAACTGGTTAAACTCTTATTCATTATATCAAGAAAAAATGGATAAGTTTATGGATGAAAGCATTGATAAAAAATTCTCTGAATACAGAATACAATCAATGGCACTTTTACAAGAAGAATCAAATTTACAGGAAGTTGTTCGTCTTGTAGGTAGAGATTCGCTTTCAGAAGCGGATCAATTAAAACTTGAAGTTGCAAAATCTTTAAGAGAAGATTTCTTACAACAAAATGCTTTCCATGAAGTTGATACTTATTGTTCTCTTCCAAAGCAATTTAAAATGTTAAGTCTTATTTTAGGTTTCTATGCTGAAGCTAAAAAGGCATTAAATGCAGGAGTATATCTTGATGAAATATTAAAGATTGACTCTCGTGAAGGAATAGCAAGAAGTAAAAACATTTCTGAAAAAGAATTGGAAAAATTTGATGAATTATTTGAAACAGTTAAGGCTGATATAGAAAAATTAATAAGCGAAGGAGGTAACTCTAATGCTTAAAGAGTATAAGACAGTAAAAGAAGTAGTAGGACCTTTGATGGTTGTTGAAGGTGTTGAAGGAGTTAAGTACGAAGAGTTAGTTGAAGTTAGACTTCAAAACGGAGAAAAAAGAAGAGGAAAAGTTCTTGAAATTAATGGCGATAAGGCAATGGTTCAATTGTTTGAAGGCTCATCAGGAATTAACTTAAGAGATACAACTTGTAGATTTTTAGGGCATCCTCTTGAACTTGGAGTTTCTGAAGATATGATTGGAAGAATTTTTGACGGTCTTGGAAATCCTATTGATAAAGGACCAAAGATTATTCCTGAAATGAAGATAGATATTAACGGTTCTCCAATAAATCCCGTATCAAGAGACTATCCTTCAGAATTTATACAAACAGGTATTTCTACAATAGATGGACTTAATACATTGGTTAGAGGACAAAAATTACCTATTTTCTCAGGTTCAGGTCTTCCACATAACAATGTAGCAGCACAAATTGCTAGACAAGCCAGAGTACTTGGCGGTGGAGAAAAATTCGCCGTAGTATTTGGAGCAATGGGTATCACTTTTGAAGAAGCTCAATTCTTTATTGATGACTTTACAAAAACTGGTGCGATAGACAGAGCAGTATTGTTTATGAATTTAGCAAATGACCCTGCAATCGAAAGAATTGCAACTCCTCGTATGGCTCTTACCTGTGCAGAATATCTTGCATTTGAAAAGGGAATGCATGTTTTGGTAATCTTAACGGATCTTACTAACTATGCAGAAGCACTTCGTGAAGTTTCTGCAGCCAGAAAAGAAGTTCCGGGACGTCGTGGTTATCCGGGTTATCTATATACTGACCTTTCAACTATCTATGAAAGAGCAGGAAGACTTAAAGGAAGACCGGGATCAATTACACAAATTCCTATTTTAACAATGCCTGAAGATGATATCACTCATCCAATTCCTGACCTTACAGGATATATCACTGAAGGACAAATTATTCTTTCAAGAGAATTATATAAACAAGGTATTCAACCACCAATTTTTGTAATTCCTTCACTATCAAGACTTAAAGATAAAGGTATTGGTAAAGGAAAGACAAGAGAAGATCATGCAGAGACAATGAACCAAATCTATGCCGGTTATGCATCAGGTAGAGAGGCTCGTGAATTGGCAGTAATCCTAGGTGAATCAGCATTATCAGAAGCAGATAAAGCATTCGCAAAATTTGCAGATGCTTTTGATAAGAGATATGTTGACCAAGGATATGAAACAAACAGGACGATAGAAGAAACTTTAAACTTAGGTTGGGAATTATTAAGTATAGTTCCAAGAACAGAACTTAAGAGAATTAGAGAGGAATATATTGATAAATATTTAGGAAAGACAGAATAAAGGGGAGATATAGATGGCAAAGCTAAATGTAAATCCTACACGTATGGCTCTTTCAAATCTTAAAGGAAGACTTGTAACTGCTAAAAGAGGTCATAAACTTCTTAAAGATAAACAAGATGAACTTATGAGAAGATTTATAGAAATGATTAGAAAAAATAAAAAACTTCGTCTTGAAGTTGAAGAAGAACTTTCAAATTCATTCAAATCTTTTCTTTTAGCAAGTGCTGTTATGAGTCCCGAATTTTTGGAACAAGCTGTTGCCTTTCCGAAAGAACAGGTATCGGTTGCCATTGAGACAAAAAATGTAATGAGTGTAAATATTCCTAAAATGGAATTCGATAGAACGGAATCAAGTGGAGCAATTTTCCCTTATGGTTATGCTCAAACATCTTCTGAACTTGACGATGCAATTTTAGAATTACATTCAATAATGGATAAGCTTTTAGAACTTGCAGAAGTTGAAAAAGCTTGTCAACTAATGGCAGATGAAATTGAAAAGACTCGTAGAAGAGTAAATGCTCTTGAGTATAGAACAATTCCGGACTTGGAAGAAACAATTAAATTCATCAGAATGAAATTAGATGAAAACGAAAGAGCTACTATTACAAGACTTATGAAAGTTAAGGATATAATAGCTAATCAAGCATAGAAAAAGCTGTTGCGAATTGCAACAGCTTTTTTGATTTAGATTACTTTAAAGGAGAACCGCAATATTCACATTCTCCTTGTCCATAAATTGTATTTGTAGCTCCACAGCATGTACAAGTTACAACCTTAGGCTCATTTGAATAAAATGAATTACTATATTTATTGGTAATTACAACTTCTCTACGACTCTCATCAATATAAGCATTCTCTAAGTAATCTTTATCTATTAGATTTTTTATTTCTTTGTATACAATATCATAGGATTTGCCTGTTGTATATGATATTTTATCTAATTGTCTGATATTTCCATTTATAATAATAGAAAAATACTGTTTAACAAGTTCTGCTTCTTTTTTTAATTTAATAGACTTAAATATTAATAGTCCACCACCGGTAAGAAAATAAAGTGAAAAAAATGAAGAATCATCATTTACTCTAGATACAATAAATCCAATTAAACCAATAACAGTTATTAATATTCCTAGATTTTTCATTTTTGAACTACTTAAGTCAAATTTGTTTTTTTTGTCTATTTCTTCATTAAAAATATTTTTTGCGTGATTTGTTATATCTTTAGTAGTTCTAAACTCACGAGAAATGGTATTTTCAATATTTCTAATTCTTCTATTGTAATCAGAATATACAGAATCTTTATCTGAAGAAACTTTTTTTACTATTAGATATAAACCAATAGGCCAAAATATTATTAAAAACATTATTATTAATGTCCATGAATAAGAAGATTTGTTATTATTACTCATTTTTTATTTTCTCCAATTATTAATAACTACCACGTTTAGTATTTGAAATTTTAATTGATCTCATTTTAATTATATTCTTAATTTCAATTATTTCTTTAGAAGCATCTGTATTATTTTTCAATAATAAATCCACTTCGTCAAGTTTGTTTAGAATTGAAATTTCATCATCTGAAAGACAGCTATTATCAGAATATTTTAATAAATCAACAATTTCATCTAGATCTTTTTTATAATCACTATCACTATATTTTAAAGCTAATGAGGATGATTTTGTAATACAATTTTCAATAATTAACTTGCTTTCATCTAACTTTGTATTTTGATTTGCAACATGAGTATCAAACTTAAGTATACTAATATCAACAATTAATAATATACAAATTAATAGTATATTTATAAGAATGTATCTATTTATAGCAAGAGGTAAAGTGTTAATAAATAAAATAGATAATATTAAAACTACAAAAATGTGTATAATGCTTGTGATTATACTAGAAACGCCAAAAATAGATTTCTTTATTTTTAGTGCTTTAAATGTCCCTATAACTTCTGATAAAATTAAAAAACATAATGATATCCATCTTATTGGGATATTAAATATATAATCAAAAGTTAGAAGATATAATAATATTGTAATTGCAATTGAAGTTAAACCACATATTAACAATGTAGTATTAGATTTTTTTAACATAGTATTTCACCTTCTTTATTTCACTTCTGTTCCACATTCTGGACAAAATTTTGTATTATTAGTTAAGTTACTTCCACAGTTTGAACATTTTTTTGTTAGAGAAAAACCGCATTCTGGACAGAATTTATTATTTTTACTAATCATATGGCCACAATTAGAACAAGGTATTAATACTTCCGTTCCACATTTAGGACATTTTGAAGAGCCTTCTGGAATATCTGATTTACAATTAGAACATGGAATATATTTTTTCCCGCATTCTGGACAGAATTTTGCTGTTTCAGGAATTTCTGCATTACAAATTGAACAGTTTATAGTTTCAGTAGAATGTTTTACATCATCTAATTTAGCTTTACTTGTGTCATATCCACAATTACTACAAAATCTATCATTAAGGTTAATTTCTTTTCCACATTTACCACATTTTTTAGTTTCTGAGGTATTTATATTTTTACTTAGGTCTCCAAATTGTTTTCCAATTGAACCACCAACACCAAATCCCATTCCTAAGCCGATTCCAGCTCCCATAAATCCTCCTTGTGCTGAGCTTGGATTAGTCGCTGCACCCTCTAAAGTATCAAAAGAACGTTCTTGTTGATAATTATAGCCTACAATATCCATTTCTGCCTTTTTGGCTAACGCTTTTTTCAGTTGATTTACAGCTGGATCGTCTTCTGGAATATTAATGTCATTTACTAAGAAAGAAACAAGTTTAATTCCATATTCTTTAAACATTGGTGATATTTTTTCTTGTAAATATGTTGAAATTTCGTCAAGATAAGCATTTATTTCTAGAATACTAATCTTTCTTTGTATAAGGTAAGATGATATAACATCTTTAGCTTTTGTAAGGTAAAAACCTCTAAAATATTTAATGATTGAATCTTTATCAAATATTGGAAGTGTACCAATAAGTTTTAATAAAAATTTCTTTGAATCATTTATTTGTATTCCAAATTGTCCATAAGATCTAATAGGAATAAATACTTTATACTTAGGATCTTGTAATTGTATAGGACTAGAAGTTCCCCATTTAATATCCAATGAAAAAACCTTGTTTATATACCAAATCTCTGCGCTAAATGGAGATTTTCCGCCAAAAGGAATGTTTATTATATTTCTTAATAATGGAATATTTGAAGTATCCAATGTATGTTTCCCAGCACCGAATATATCACAAATTTGGCCTCCCTTTACTAAAATAGCTTCTTGAGATTCGTTTACTATTAATTGAGACCAAGTTCCTAATTCACTATTAGGATATTTCCAAGCGAAAATATCAGGATTTCCGTTATATTTTATTACATCAGCAATAGACATTATGATTCCTCCTTTAAATATATAAATATGCATAATAATATCACTAATTAGAAAATTAATTCATCTTAAATTTTATCATAATTTAGTCTGTTTTGCAAAATAAATACAGCAATAATCATCTATTATATTCAAATTACTTGAAAAAGACTTTATATAATAGTATAATATAATAGTATAATATAATAGTAATAACATAATATAATAAAATTTGTGTGATTTATTTTAAGGAGGAACTTTATGGATAATTTAAATCAAGACAATTTAGAAATTGATAAAGACTTAGAAGAAAAGTCTGAAGATATTTCAGAAACGAAAATTGAAGAGCATAAGGTTGATAGTGAAAAAGTAGAAAATGAGGAAAATGAAGAAAACAAAATTTCACAACAAGAAACTGAAAACAAAGTAGATTTAAAAGAAAATTTTGATAAATTTGTTTCTAAAAATAATTTATTGGAATATATTAAGGGAGTAATTTCGTTAACTTTTGTACTTTGTTTAATTTATCAAATTTATAAATTTATAGGATTAGGAAGTTCAAAAGGTCTTGGAACGGATTCAGGATCAGAAGATTTTTTATCCGGTTTTGGAAAATTGTATTCTAAAATTGAAGATATAAAGACAATTGCTAAAATTAGAAATTTTACCAATTTTTTAATTATTTTATCTATAATTTTAGTCGTAATTATTTTTTATAAAACTGTAATTTTTGAAAAAAGAAAGGATTTTTTGAAATTTCCTACTAATATAAGTTTCTTTACTGGAGTAGTTACTGTTATAATAGTAAATATAACCATTAAAGAATTTTTTAACTCTTTAAAAGCATCTTTATTTTATGTAAATATTATAGTTTCTCTGATTTCAATTATAGCATTTTCTTTAACTGTTTATATGATTTATTTAATTGCTTTTAAAAATCAAGATGCTTATAATGTAAGTGATAGTATTACAAATACTGCAAATTCAACTATTAATAGCGGCATTACAGAAGCTGATAAAGTTTTAAAAAAGGTTAAATCAGCAGATTATAGCATTATAAGTAATAATTTTAAGAAGTATAAAAAGTATATAATCTCAGCAATTGTTGCTTTGGTAATTGTTGTAGGAGGAATTGTTGGATACAATACTGTAACAAATATGTTAAAGCCTGATGCAGTTGTAAGTTTGGCGGATATGAATATAACTTTAAATATTTCAGGTTATGATGGATATGGAATCGCAAAAGTTGATGTTATGGGTTCTCCTATTATAAGAGAAGTAAAAGATCAAAAGAAGATGGGCAAAATAAATCAAGCACTTGTTTATAAAGTAGAGTTAAGTAAAGATAAAGGAATTAAAAATGGAGATGAGATTACTGCAACTTTAAAATTTGAGGATACAAAAGGATTAAATATTAAGTTTGACAAGACTGAATTAACAGTATCTGCTAAAGCTAATGATCTTAGAGAATTTGTAAGAGAATTTAAGGATGTTGAAAAGCACTTAGATAGAATGGATGAGGAAGCTAAAAAAAGTATTGGAAATTCTTACAAATATAATGATGTAAAAGATTTAAAGGTCGAAATACTATCAATATATGATTTACCATTTACTGAGGAGCAAATTAATTCAGCAGTAAATGCAAAAGAAAGTTTAGATGAGCATTATAAACTTGTTATTGTATATAAGATAACAGGAAGTCAAAAAGAGTTTTTAAGTGAGGAAACTAAAGCTTTTGAAGACTATAAATATTATGAATTTTACCACTTTAAGAAAAGAGATGATGCACTTACTTACTCAACTTTAGAAAGAGCTTATTTGAACAATACAAAGCTAAATGAATTGGAAAACGAATTAAAAGTTGATGGATATAAAAAAGTTAAATAGAAAAAGAAGAACCGAACTCATCCACGATGCTTCGCATCGGGAGGGTACCCGAGAATATTGATGATTCACAATAAGAGCTCCGCTCCTCCGAAGCAAAATAATTTTGAAGGAGTGGATTTTTTTGTCTAATTTTTAGTGAATAAAAATTTATCACTTCATAAATTTATTATATGTGATTAAATGATAATAAAAAAAGTAAAGAGTTTTTATAAAATTGTGGATAAGTTGAATAACTTGTGGATAAGTGGATATTTTGACCTTTAT
>ERZ773099.2138-NODE-2138-length-13950-cov-2.394962_pt1 | contig 13950 bp, 10 predicted proteins | sample MGYA00511120_ERZ773099 | MGnify/ENA primary metagenome ERZ773099 (study PRJEB29015, sample SAMEA2738012) | human oral metagenome | biome: human oral; feature: human-associated habitat; material: dental | place: China | collected 2104 ... | reverse complement strand
GACATGGACGTTTCGGCGCCGCTTTTCTTTTTCCGCGCTTCCGGCGCTTTCTCGGTCTTTTCCGCGTCCTCACTCTCGGGAACCGCAACGGTCTCCTTCGCAGCGATCATCCGATCGTAGCGGTACTCCGACGCTTCGAGACGCCCCTGGAACGTTTCGAAAAGACCTCCGACCGCGCGGATCGATGCGCTCCGTTCCGCCGCGCCGGGCGCCGGATCGAACGCAAGGGCATAATATCCGCCGATCAGGATAAGTCGTCCCAGCAGCTCCGCCATCTCGCGATTGAACCAGCGGACGCCCTCAAACGTATTCACGCGAAGCAATACGCGCGTTTCCTCCGCTTCGAGCATGTCGTCCAGAACGAGATCGATCGTATCGAAGCGCACGGCGCGCAGCCGGTCCAGCCCGATAAAATAAAGCCAGCGGATCGCCTCGGCCTGTTCCGGGATCGTCGGGAGATAAAATCCCGCCGCCGAAAGCGCGTTCGAAAGCGTGCGTTCGAGGAACCAGTCGCGGAAAAGATCGACCGGCGGGAACGCTGAACGCGCCGGGACCTTGCTTTCCGCCATGTACCGGAGCGTCGCGGCCAGATAAGTATCGACCCAAAGGCCGGGATTCTCGCGAACGGCGGCGTCGAATCTTTCGAGCGCCTGATTCGTCGCGGTCATTCCGGGAACGGCTTTCGAACCCGGGAGCGTCAACATCTCCCGGACGCCATGAATAAACCCATCGTACATCAGCGCAGTATCTTTTCCCTGAACCCCGTACCAGGTATTGAACAGGTTCGCCAGACGCTCGAAATCGGGCCAGGTACCGTTGACAACCTGCTGCCAGACGTCCGGATCCCCGACGCCGGTCCCGACCAGTTCCTCCAGCCAGCGCAGCTTCGCGCCGTCGTAAGACCAGCGGAACGGATCCAGGATATATTTGAGCGCCAGCTCCTGAAGCGCGGTATAAATATCCTCCGTGCCCCGATCGCCGAGCTCCGCGCAAAGCTTCCCCCAGTTTCCCTGGAGATCGTCATGAATTTCATAAATATCGTTGAAAACGTAATATTCGTACGCACCGAGCGACAGGTACAGACCTTCGTTGATCAGTCGGATCGAGGAACGGATAAAATACTGCTTGCGGATTTCGTCGTGAAGGATGACGTAGCGGTCGGGCTCGTAACGCAGCCCAAGCGCGTCCCCAAGCGTCGTTTCAACCGTCGCCTTATCCGTCGATCCGGCGGGAATGTACGGGACCGACTGCCGGACGAAGCCCTGAGTATCGCCATAGCGATTGTTGTAAACGAAGAGCGATTTCTTTCCCTCGCCGAAATTCGAATAGGCGAAAACGTTCTCGTCGGTATTTCCATAGCCGGTCGCGAAATTATAAAGACGAAAGCTATCGACCTCGGCGAAGCGGCGGCGCTGATGAAGAAGCGGGAAAATCTCCCGTTCATGCCGTCGCATCAGGTCCCAATCGACCTGCTCGTCCCAGTACGCCCGCCGGTACTCCATCCCGTATTTCTCGGTAAAGCCCTGAAGCTGCCCATGCCCGAACATGGGCAGCCCGGGAATCGTCACCATCATCGCTAAAATCCCGAAATACTTATCGCCTTTACCGAATTGCTCCACGGCAGTCTTCTCGTCCGGATTATTCATGAAGTTAACGTATCGTTTCAGGATTTCCGGCTCGAAGTCGAGCGTCGTCTTGATCAATACGCGGTATTTGGCGTTGTCCTCGTCGCGGAGAATATTCATGAACGCAGAATTGTATACGCGGTGCATTCCAAGCGTCCGGACAAAATACCCTTCCATCAGCCAGAACGCCTCGGCCAGGAGCAGCGTATCCGGAACTTCCGCCGCAATCCGATCGACGACATTGCGCCAGAATTCTTCCGGGAACGCCCGATCAAATTCAGCCTTGGTCAGGCCATATTCGGACCGGGTCGCGATATCGCCGCCCGTTCCCGGTTCCGGGAACCAGAGACGCTGATAATGCCGCTTGGTCAGCGTCATCGCCGCGTCAAAACGGATAATCGGGAAACGCCGCGCAACGCCAATAATCGTCTGCGTCACCAGCTCGCGAACCTCCGGATTCAGGTAGTTCAGCTGCGCCGTGTCGTTCCAGGGCATCGTCGTCCCGTCGTTTCCATGGTAGATATAGCGCGTATCGCCAGTATTGAAATCGACGCGCTTGAAAACGACGGCGGCGTCCTCGCGCGTGTAATAATGGTCCTCGATAAAGATCCCGATATTCGGATCGGGGGAGAGGTTCGGCCCGTTGAACGTGTAAGACGGGAAGGGGCTATACGGAAGAGAGAGGAAAAGATCCGGCCGGTAAAGGACCCATTCTGAATCGATCCCCATGTGGTTCGGAACCATATCGGAGGCCAGACGGATCCCGAACCGCCGGGTCTTCGCTACCAGTCCGCGCAGCGCCTCCTCGCCGCCAAGATCGGACGCGATCTGGTAGCTGCGCAGCGAGTACGCCGAGGCCAGCGCTTCCGGATTGCCGCAGAGCTGCTTAATCCGCGCGGACGCCGCCGATCGTTCCCAAAGCCCGATCAGCCATAAGCCGGTAAAGCCCTGATCCGCAAGCGTCCGGAGCGTTTCGTCCGGAATCTGGTCCAGCGTTCGAATCGGGTAACCGTATTCCCGGCTCAGCTGGTCCAGCCAGACGTAAACGTTCTTCGCCATCAGGACCAGCCGCGGCATCCATTCCCTGTCCTGGCTGAACGCTTCGTATTCATCTTCGCCGAATCCGCCGGCGCCGTCGCTATAAACCGGGATCCGAACCTCGCCGGGGCCGAAACCATGATCCCGCGCTTCCTCGCGCATCCAATCCATCGACATCAGCAGGCGGCGCAGGAAATCGCCCAGATACGCGCTCCAGTTCCGACGAATGAAATCCAGCTGATCGAAGAGCGAATCGGGATGGAGTTTCGCCGGAAGAAGAAGGAATTCGACGAGCGACATGCCCTCGATTTTCGGAAGCGTCTCGATATACGCGGTCAGAACGCGGACGATCTCCGAATACGCCGTCTTTTCACGGAGCGTCTTTTCGTCGAATAAATCGTCAAACGCCTTCATCGCCGCCGGGTTCCGATTCGTGATCCAGAGAACGAGAAGCTCCTCGACGACCTCATAACGGTTGGGTTCTCCTAACGGGTTATTTTCGGCGAAATAAGCCGGGACGGTCTGGATTTCCTGATAAACCGGGCCGGGCGGAAACGCGTCGCAGAACGCCATCAGTGACTCGTCAGGCGCCGATAAAGCCGGCGCCCCCTTCAGTTTCTCATATGCGCGTTGGTTCAGGTCCGGCTGATGCGCTTTTTTGAATTCATGGATCACATGATGCATGATTTCGTCGATCAGCCCCATCGCGTTAATCAGGCCGGGGTACACCTGCTCCCGATCGCCCGATTCACGACGAACCGCGTTGAGCTGATCCGCGAAGCGGCGGACCGCGTGAAAATCGGCAAAAATAACGTTCCCATCATACCGGAACAGACTTGCCTTGAACTTGTATTTCTTTCGCGCCTGAGAGGAAATATGAAATTCCATTGTTTTAACCCTTTCTAACCTTTGAATCGTTTCGCCTTTGACCAACCGGGCAAGGGTGCTTAATGACAGTCATATATTGAAAATCGAAATGTCGAAATAATTATAGTTCAAGAAGGCAAACGCGAACAGGTTACTGGCCCGCGAAAATCAGCGACGCAGGATATGCGTATACACGTTCGAACCGGATCCGCCGATATTCTGCGCCATTGCGATCCGCGCGCCGTCGACCTGATTCGCGCCGCACTCGCCGCGCAGCTGCTGGATCGCTTCGACGAGCTGGTACAGGCCGGTCGCGCCGACCGGATGGCCCCGGGCCTTTAACCCGCCCATCGTCGCCAGCGGCAGCTTTCCCCGCGGCGAAATCAACTCCGGGTCCGCCAGGCGAACGCCTTTTCCGCGTTCGGCGAAGCCGCAGGCCTCCAGCGACAGCGCCGCGATAATCGTAAACGCGTCATGCATCTCGAACAGGTCGATTTCCCGCGGCGACAGGCCGGATTGACGGTACGCCTGAGCCGCGGAGAGTTCCGCCGCTTTCAGCCAGAGCGGATCGCGCCGATCATGAATCGCGATCGTATCGGTCGCCGAGCCGGAACCGACGACTTTAATCGCGTTCCCGGGACCGGCGATCCGTTCGAGCGGGACGAGGAGAACCGCCGCGGCGCCGTCGCCCATCGCCGACGCGTCCAGGACGTTGATCGGATCCGCCGCCATCGGCGACTTCGCGTAACTCTCCTTCGTAATCGGATAGCGGAAACGCGCGTTCGGGTTATTCACGCCGTTAGCGTGCGCGTTGATCGAAAAACCGGCGAAATCTTCTTTAGCGTATCCGTACGCCTGCATGTACCGGCGCATGACCATCGCGTTCAGCGCGACGAACGAAACGCCCATTTCCCGCTCAAAATCGGCGTCGGACGCTCCCGCCAGTTCCGACGAAATCTCGGCCGAAGGGGAGTCGGTCATCTTCTCAACCCCGACCGCAATCGCGGTCTCGACGTCGCCGGAAGCAACCGCCATCAGCGCGGCGCGGAACGCCGCACCGCCCGACCCGCAGGCTGCTTCGACATGCACCGCGCCGGCGGCTCGCGCGCCCACCCAATCGGCGACATACGCGCCCAGATGCAGCTGCCGGTTCGCCGATCCACAGAGCATATTGCCAACAAAGATAGCGTCGACAGTCGTCAGCCCGGTTTTTTCAAAGATCTGTAAAATGGGTTCGCCGGCCAACTCCAGAAGGCTTTTGTCCCAGTGCTCCGCGACGGGGGTTTGGCCGATTTCAAAAATCGCGACTTCTCGCATCCGTTCTCCTCAGTTTTTCTGAATCCTGAAGCTATTTTACCGGTTTAATCATCCTCCGTCACGTTTTCAATCCAGCGCAGCGTATATCCCGCCGGATTGTCCGGCAAACGGAGCAGCGCGATCACGTCCAGGCGGAACGGCTTTCGGCTCGGGTTTTCCAGATCGTTAAACACGTACTCGGCGCAGCGGCGCATCCGCGCCAGCTTCGCCGGGGTAACCGCGTCTTCAGGAAAACCGAACCGGACGGAGCGCCGCGTCTTGACCTCCGCAAAAACGAAGGCCATGTCCGATTCGAGGACAAGGTCGATTTCGCCGAACGGGGTCCTCAAATTCTGCGTCAGGACGTGGTACCCGCGGCGAACCGCTTCCGCGGCGGCGAGGTCCTCGCCTTGTTTCCCGACGCGCTGATTCGCTGAACGATATCCGGATCCGGTCATAATCAAGCTCCCGCGCGCTCCGATTAAATTTTACGTCTGTCTTGATTTTCAGGGAGTTTCCGCTTCCTCAGCCGCCGCTCTCCGGAGCCAGGAGTACTTCTACTTCAAACGTCCGTCCCCATGGCAGGCGGATTTCCGGCCGCAGCCCGCGGAGGCCGAATTTCTCCGGCGGAAGATGAACCGCGATCCAACCGCTCAGCGCGCGCCGGACCTCGGCTTCGATCGACGCATGCGCAGCGCCCAGCGAACGGTAATCGATCCCCGCCCTGTCGCAGCGCGCCTCGATCATCGGACGAACGACGCTCTGATACCCCCAATCGTCCGCCAGCCGCTCCCAAAGGAAAACCTGCTGCGCCCGCCGCCGGACCGACGCCATGGACGGCGATTCATCCGCATCGTTTTCAAGCTTCAGGACCGCCGAATAAAACGCAAGCGCCGTCCCGATCGTATTCCCGGCCGTGTTCCACCCGGCGTACGCCGACAGCTTCGGCAGCAGCCCGCGACCATCGAGCTCCTCCAGGAAGACCGAATCCGCGCCGTTCGCTTTCCAGACGTCGGCGACGGCGACCTTTCTCCCGGCCCGGAGGAAATTCTCGATTCGTACGACCGCGGCCGTCCGCTCAGCGTCGCTGCAGGGGGTATGGACCCAAAGGCAGGGAACCGCGCCGCCCGCGCCGGTCCTGAACTCAGCGGAACGAAGATGATTCGAGAGCGACTCGCTGAGGGGACAATGTTCATATGGCATGACCGCCGACGCCATCCGTTCCGAGGTATAGATCGTTTCGACCGCCGGCGCGGCGCCGCCGTTGATCCAGCGCGCTGATAACGTCTGCGTCCCTTCGTCGGCTCCGGGATAGAGAAGAACCTCGCCGCGCAGTCCGAACGCGTCGATCCGCTGACGAAGAAGCCGCTGTTCGGAAAGATGCGGCCCGAAGGCAGACGAATCCTCCTGGAGAAGGATCAGGTCGGAAAGCGTCCCGTCGGCTTTCATTTCAATCAGACGCTGGTTAATCTGAAAATTCCGCGCCCGCGCCCGCTCGAACGTCCGGAGCGCGCTTTCCGGGATCGCGTCCACCAGCCGCTCCTTCTCAGCGCGGAACTCCTCCTCATGGAGCTCGTCGGCGCGGTACCGGACTTCGCAGTACCGAATCAGGTCGCGATAAATTTTCTCGCTCGCCCTGTCCGAAACCGTCAGCGAGATTCGCATCAGGACTCCGGCGGCCGCGATCGGAAGCTCCGGAAAGCGGCGGCGAAGCTCCTTCAAAACCGCCAGCCGCTTTTCCGCCGTCTCAAGCGGAAGATCGGCCCGGCGCGATGCGACGAGCCCGCCGTACGCGAGCATGTCCGCCGCAACGATCAAACCGTCGACCGCCGGCGCAGCCGCCAGCAGCCACGATCGAAGCGCTTCGAAATCGCCGGCCGTCCGAAAATTACCGAGCGCCTCGCGCGGCGGCGTCAGCGCGCGGATTCCGGCGATCGCCGCGATCCGCTCCGGAAAAATCCGGGTAGCGGGACGGTCGTCCAGCGGAAGAATCCCAATAATACGCATCGTCTTCCCCATGCTAAGATGCCCGCCCCGCCCGGCGCAAGATCCAAAACATAGCTATCCACTTTTTTTTAATTTTATTCCCTCTTTCATATGGCACAGCGTTTGAAACCCTTATATTCCCCATGCCACTGTTATTATGATGACGCGGAACCCGCCAGCGCGCGCCGATACGCGCCGCAGGCCGCCTTCCAGCTTTCCGGCGTGCGCCCGGCGACGATCACCCCGATCATCAGGCCGCAGACGCCCGCGCCGATCAATTCCGGGACCATCTCGGGGGTAATCCGCCGCTGCGTCGGGAGAACGGACGGGAGCGGCGCGACCGCCGCGATCAGGTCCGAAATTTTCGCAAGGTCGCGATACGTAAACGGTTCGCCGTAGGTCTGATGGTCCATGACGGAAAGCTCGACGATATCGATCGCGAGACGCGGAAAGCGGGCGGCGAGAAAACGGTCGTCCTCGGACGACAGCGCGATCATTCTTGACAGCCGGTCCCTTCCGGGAAGGCTTCCGACAGGCGCATGACCATCATACAGGGAAAGAAAATCAAACCCCATCCCATCGAGTTTTTCCAATTCATCTTTTTTCAGATCGGCGTTTCCAGACGGAACGATCCCGACCGGAACCTCCCCCGCCGCGCGCAGGATTGCTTCAAGGTTCGCCGCTTCCTCGGCGAGCGAACCGAAGCGGACCCCGCTGGCGTTATGCGTCACGTTGAGATGAACCTTGAGGACGTCCGCCCCGCCCGCCAGCGCCGCGCGCGCGAGCTCCGGGTCGTTCCGCGGCAGGCTCGCGATCAGTACGCCGGAACGCGAACCCTCCTGCGCGGCGCGCAGCAGATCAAGAAACCGTGTTTTCATATTTTTATCCTTTCATGCCCGTCGTCGCGATCGACTTGACCATCGACGCCTGTGTAAAGAGAAAGAGCGCGATAACCGGAAGGCTTACCAGCGATGAAGCCGCCATCATCGGCCCCCATTCGACAAAATGTTCCCCGAAGAAAACGGAAAGGCCCAGCTGGACAACGTATTTATCCGAATGATTCAGGATGACCAGCGGCCAGATAAACTCGTCCCAGGCCCCGGTAAACGTAAACAGCGCCAGCGTCGTTAAAGCCGGCTTCGTCAGCGGCAGCATCACGCGCCAGAAGATCCCGAATTCCGACGCGCCGTCGATCCGCGCCGCGTCTTCCAAATCCTTCGGGAGCGTCCGGAAAAACTGCCTGAGGAAAAATACGCCGAACACGCTCATCAGGTTGGGAATAATCAGCCCGGCGAAGCTGTCGATCAGCCCGATTCCGCCCTTCCCGAGCCAGTTATTTCCGCCGAAAAACGGGAAATTCTTCGCGATCAAAAACCGGGGAATCAGCGTGACCTCGCCGGGAAGCGCCATCGCTAAAATAAACAGGACGAAAATCGCTTCCCGTCCGGGGAACGGAAGCCGTCCGAATCCGTACCCGGCCATCGCGCAGAGGGTCACGGTCGTACCGGTCACGACCGCCGCGACCAGCAGCGTATTCACCACATATTTTCCAAACGGCGCGGCGCTGAACGCTTTCCGAAAGTTTTCGAACGTCGGCTGGGCCGGAAGAAGGACCGGCGTCGGCGAATGAATTTCCTGCGGCGTTTTAAACGCCGACGTCGCCATCCAGAAAAACGGAAAGCCCAGCTGAACCATGGCGACGATCATCAGCAAATAAACCGCGCCTCTTTTAACGAGCTTCATAAGCCGGTTCTTCATTCTCCCTCATCCTCGATCATTAAACGCGCTTTCCGCCCCGTTCATGCTTCGCTTCATAACCTGGATTGGTTCCGCTTTCCAAAGCCGCCAGGAGCCATTCCTTTTTTGCGTCTTCTGCATTTTCCACAACAGCTTCCATAGGGCTCCCGACCGTAATACACCCCGGAAGTTCCGAATAGCGCGCTGCATAACCGCCTTCATCCGGGTCAGGAATAATTTCCAGCCGATATGGAAGGCTCATATAATATTCAATCGTTTTCATGTGATGATTCCTCCTTTGCTCCCTGCCCTGTCACATCCTGTTTATCATCTGTTTCTCAGGTATTCTCTTCAACGAAACGATTGACAAACAGCAGGTTGAACAGCGCGATTCCCGCGACAAACAGGAAAAGGACAAACGCCAGCGCGCTCGCGTACCCCATTTTTGTGTATTGGAAAGCCTCCTCATAGATCAGGTAAATCAGCGTCCGCGTCGCTCCCGCCGGGCCGCCGCGCGTCATGACGTAAATTTCGCCGAAAACCTGAAACGAGCTGATACAGGCCATGACGAAAATATAAAACGCGGTCGGTTTCAGGAGCGGGAGGGTAATATAGCGGAAACGAGCCCAGGCGGAAGCGCCGTCCAGCGCGGCGACCTCGTATAATTCCTGCGAAATCGATTGCAGCCCTGCCAGAAAGACCATCATGTTATACCCGACGCCCTTCCAGATCCGGACGACGACGACCGAATGCAGCGCTAAATCGGGATTGTAGAGCCATTGCTGCGGGGGGAGCTTCAGGAGCCGGAGAAGCCAGTTCATCGCCCCGGTCCGCGGATCGAAGAGGGACGCCCAAACGATTCCGGCGATGACGAGCGAGGTCAGGACCGGTAAATAGTAAATCGTCCGAAAAAACGAAACGCCGCGGATTTTCTGGTCGACGAGAACCGCGAGATACAGCGAAAGGATCAGGTTCGCGGGAATCAGCTCAAGTCCGAACTGAATCGTTTTGACGAGCGCCGTATGGACTTTGGACTGCGTAAAGATATCGATATAGTTCTTCAGCCCGACCCAGTCGGCGGTCGCGGTATTGTAATTCGTAAAGCTCAGCGCGAACGACGCGGCAACCGGTAAAAACACCCAGATCAGGAAGTAGATCAGGGCGGGCGATACGAAGAGATAGCCCCAAAGAGTCCGTTTTGTCTTCTGGCTGAGCGGTTTTTTCGCCGCGCCGCGTGATAGCGTTTTGATCATGATCCATCCAGGCCGGCTTCGAGCGCGGCGACCCACGCCCGAAGCCGTAAAATCTGAACCGTTCGTTTACTGCGAAAGGACCTTATTGACCGCTTCTTCCGCGGCCTGAAGCGCTTCTTCGGCGGTTGACTGACCGTTCAGCGCGGAAACAAGATGTTCCACCATGGTATTGCGAACTTCGACCCAGGCCGGAATATTCGGATTCCCTGCGCCGTATTCGAGACCGAGCGCGAACGCTTCGAAAAGCGGGTCGTCGGTAATAAACGGCGCGGACTGAAGCGATTTCCGCGGCGGGAGGAAAAGCGAGCTCCCGTCGATAATCGTCAGGCTCGTCGGGCTGACAATATGCCGCATCAGCGTCCAGGCGTCTTCTTTACGCTCGCTCCCAGCGTTCATCATGAACCCCGAAAACGACGACATTGTCGACGGCTTTCCGGATTCCCCGGCGGGCGGAGCGACGACGGCGACCTGCGAATACAGTTCCGGCGAAGCGTTTTTGATCTGCGCCAGGCTGAACTGCCCGGAGATGACCTGCGCCGCGGAACCGCGGGCGAGCGGCGGGACGGTCGGATCGCCCGGAAGCGGCGTCAGCGACGAAGCCTGATGAACCTCAAATAAATCGAGATAATAACGGAGCGCTTTCAGCCCCTCGGGAGAATTAAACGCCGCCGTTTTAAAATCGTCGGATAATAAATCTCCCCCCATCGACCGCAGGATCGGCAGGGAAGCCATCTCCACGTCCGCGCCCTCAACCGGGAGCTGCAGCCCTGCGACGGTAATTCCGAGGTCGTCGCGCTTCGTCAGCTTTTCAGCGGCCGCCGCGAGGTCTTCCCAGGTCGCAGGCGGATTATCGGGATCGAGTCCGGCTTCCTCGTAAAGATCTTTCCGGTAAATCAGCATGTAATTGGTAACCTGCACCGGCATCATCGCCAGTTTCCCGTCGACGCTCCCGGCGGAAATCAAATTGGCGAGGAAATCGTCTTTATCCGGAAGCGCTTCAAAATACGGCGTCAGGTCTTCGATCTGACCCTTATCCATGAAGCCGGCGCTGGCCGCGACACCATGCATAAATAAATCAGGGCCGACGTTCGCCGACAACGCGGTCGTCAGCTTCGTCGAAAGATCGCCCCATGGAATAAATTCGACGGTCACGGAAAATTTCGGGTTATTCTGATTGAAATTTTCGATGACCTGATTGAAGGCTTCCTGAATATCGGCGGTGTTCCCCGCGACCCAGACCGTCAGCTTCCCGTCGCTAACCGGTTCCGCGTCCATGATTTCGCCGGCGTCGTCGGCCAGAACCGCGGCCGCGCCGATCAGGAGAATGAAAACAACTAAACATAAAACGAACAACGACTTCTTATTTTTCATCTTTTTCTCCTTCCAAAAAAGAAAAACTAAGGCCTCAGGACGGCCCCCTGGCGGAGGAGCCAGTCCTGAAGTTTACGAACGTCAAGATCCGCCGGGCTCTTTTTCTCCCGGACGGAAAGCGCCGCCGCGGTCCCCGCCGCCTGACCGATCGCCATGCAGCTCGGGGTCACCCTGGTCGAGGAAAAGGCGGTATGCGTCACCGAAATACAGCGTCCGTTCAGCAGCAGATTTTTAATTTTCAGCGGCAGCAGGCACCGATACGGGATATCGTACGCCAGGCCATTTTGGATCCCCTGATACGCCAGCGCGTTCCCGGTCGGATCATGAAGATCCAGCGGATAGCCGGAATGAGCGATGCGATCCGCGAACGGGCGCGAGCGGACGATATCCGCCGAGCTCAGGACGTACCGCCCGCTCATCCGCCGCGTCTCCCGGACGCCGATCTCCGGCGCGGTATGGCTCAGGAACGACCGGGAAAAGCCAGGGATATATTCGCGGACGAACTCGGTCAGATCGGCTGCCTGCCGCCGGCCTTCCCGTTCGGCGTCGGTCAAATCGCGCGTGTCTGTCCCGCTGCGTTTGATCACCCGCGTCGTGTTAACCGAGACCTCGCCGGGATTAAGTCCGACAAAAAAGAGGAGGCGATCACGCGGAATCGACTTCGGACCGTGCTCCGCCCAGTGCCTGAAGAAGCCCGAAACGCCGGTCAGCGGGATCCGGTCGAGTTCGGGAATCAGGCTCCCGGAAAAGAATTCGTCGGGATGCGCGATGAGATACGATTTGACCTCGTCGAGATCGACGCCTCCCAGAACGAAATTCATCGTCATCGGCTGCGTCAGCCCGTCCGTTTTCCTGCCCATGTAAAAGGGATTCCCGGCGAGCCAGGCGAGATCGCCGTTCCCGGTCGAATCGATATACAGCTCGGCGCTGAGCGTCGTTATTCCCGAGGGATTTACGACCTGAATCGAACGAACCCGATCTCCCTCGACCTCTGCCCCGATCAGGCGTGAATGATACAGGACATCGACGCCCGCTTCCGCGAGCAGTTCATCGATCAACCGCTTATAGATTTCACCGTTGAACGGCGTAACCGTAGAAACGAACCCGATCGTATCACGAACGTGTCCCGGAGAACCGCCGCGCTCGACCAGCGCAGAGACGATCTGCTGCGCGATGCCGCCGACGACCTGATTCCCACGGGAATCATGGAACGACATCCAGGGATAAACGAGCGCGTTCGTCGACGAGCCGCCGGCAAAAGCGCATTGCTCGATCAGGAGGGTCTGAGCGCCGTTTCGCGCCGAAGCTAAAGCGGCCGTGATTCCGGACGGTCCCCCGCCGCAGACGATCGTCTGATACGGGTTCATGGGCGCGCTCCAAGCGGCCTGGTCGAACCGCGAACGACTAATTCAAGCGGAACGACCATTCCAACCGGGCCCATGAGGTTCTTCTGAATCAACGAAATCAGCAGTTGAACCGCCAGCGTTCCGAGCCTCCACTGTGGGATATGAATCGTCGTCAGCGGCGGCGACTGGATCCCGGTCACGGGAAGATCCGAAAAGCCCATGACCGAAATATCGTCCGGAACGCAGAGACCTTCGTCTCGGATCGCCCGGAGCGCGCCGATCGCCATCCAGTCCGACAGCGCCAGAACCGCGGTCGGTCTCTTTTTCCGTTCGAGAACCTCGGCCATCGCTTCATAGCCGGCTTCTTCATTGAAGCTGTTTCTGGTCATAATCGATATTTCCGACGGCTGCGACAGGATTTCCTGAACCCCGAGGATCCGATCGCGAAAAACGTTAAGTCTTTCCGATCCGTTCAGGATGCAAATTTCGCGATGGCCCGATTCGTAAAGATATTTCGCGGCAATCCTCCCGCCGCCGACGTTATCCGGCGTCACGTAATTCAAGCGCTCTTCGTATTCAAGGTACCGCCCGATAAAAACGGTGGGAAACGGATACGCGCTGATCTTCTTGATAACGTTGTCGGGGATCGGAACGCCGGCGACGATCAGTCCGTCTAAATCGCCCCGCTTCAGCAGCTCGGACTCAAACAGACTGCCGCCAAAAATCGGCGTGAAGGAAAACGTCGCGTGCCGCCGGTCAGCCTCAAACCCGGCGCCGGAAACGACTTCATAGAAAAAACTCGATTCCGGCGAAGCGCTGTCGTATCCGGAAACGACCATGCCGAGTTTTAACGGCAGCCCATTCCTGATTTTTTCCGGAATTTCGAGATTCATCGCCGCCATCGTCTCCAGAACGAGCGTCTTCGTCTTCAGTGAAACGTTGTCCTGTCCGTTCATGACTCTGGAAACGGTCGCGATCGAAACGCCCGCACGGGTCGCGATATCTGTAATTGTAATTTTTTTCATAAAGCTGCAAATCCGCTCGCTTTTTTTACATTTATCTTACTTTTATCCGTGCGAAAATTTCAAGTAACAATCGACATCTTTAATCCATGACGAACCTCTTCATCGGCGGAATTTGACTTTTTCCGGGGAGTGGGGTATATTTCTACTTGCTTGATTTACGGGCAGGCCCTCGTAGCTCAATTGGATAGAGCGTTTGCTTGCGGAGCAAAAGGCTGGGGATTCGAGCTCCTCCGAGGGCGCAAAAAAAACTGGTTATAAAACCAGTTTTTTTATTCAGGCGCCAGGCGTTGGAAACTACGCCCGATAGTTATCGCTGACCAGCCGCCGTCCGACGGCCGGATCCCGATAACATGGGATATCCCGTCCGGTCTCGCTCCCGCCCCCTGAAGCGCTTTATCCGTTCCCG
>ERZ773099.2137-NODE-2137-length-13954-cov-8.935967_pt1 | contig 13954 bp, 9 predicted proteins | sample MGYA00511120_ERZ773099 | MGnify/ENA primary metagenome ERZ773099 (study PRJEB29015, sample SAMEA2738012) | human oral metagenome | biome: human oral; feature: human-associated habitat; material: dental | place: China | collected 2104 ... | reverse complement strand
CGATGTAGTTGTGCTTGAGTCCACGGGCCTCGTCCTGAGCCAGAACGACGACACGGCGAGCGCGGTCGGTGAACCGTTCGAACATATCTCTCCTCACAATGCGGGCAGCGCCAGAACGCGCCAGCGGCGCGCCGATACGACATCCCAATTGACTGGTACCCAGCCTACGGCTGGCGCGGGCCCCACGCGCGTGAGTTCGCCGAGGGCGCAGGGGGCCGGGGCCGTCGGCGACCTCGCCGCCAGCATCGGGGGCGAGTTCGCCGAGGGCGCAGGGGGCAGGGGGCAGGGTAATGCGATGCCCTCCGATCAGCCAGCATCACCGGCGGGGCGCCGGGCAGTGCAATCGGCGGAGGCAGCGGCCAAGACCGACGAAGGGGGCGGACGCCGAGCTCAGCCGACCACGGGCGCAACAGCACAATCCGCGGGCACCGTCATCCAGGACCCCAGTCCACCCCTCACGGACCCGACCGGACGGCACATCAGCGCCCCCCAGGCCGGCCTCCCCAGTCCACCCCTCACGGACCCGACCGGACGGCACAATCGACGGGCGCACCCCGAGCATAGGGACGGCCAGTGGTTGCGCACCGCCGTGCGGCCCACTCCCACGGGCACCGCCCCGCGCATTGGGGCAGGAACCGCCCACCCCCGACGACCACCTGCCCGTCATCGGGCACCGCCCCGCGCATTGGGGCAGGAAACAGGGCATTTGAAACCACGCATTGGGGTAGGAAACGGTGCATTGGGGCAGGTTACGGCGCATTGGGGCAGGTTATTAACCTGCCCCAATGCCTGTTTTCCTGCCCCAATACGACTCAGCGGACTCGGAGCGCGCTGCGAAGGCAACACCGTCGAACGGCGCTCCAACCCTCCCGGAGTACCACCGGGCTCCCCGCCCGCCACGGGCGGACCCGCTGCCCGGGACCGAGCCACCACCCGCACAGCCGATACCGACCACCGGTTCGAACGATTCGCACGACACACCCTGCACCTGGGCCAGAGCCCGCGCACCCGCACCCGCACCCGCACCCGCACCCGCACCCGCACCCGCACCCGCACCCGCGAACGATACCCCCTGCGCCTCGTCGCTTTGTTCGCCGAACTCAGTGACGCCTCTCCCGGCAGCAGGTTCATCGTCGAAGAACACCCCGGGGGCCGTTCTGCCGTCCCGCCCGCCGTCAGGCGCCCGACCGCGCGGCTCCAGCGGACTCCGCCCGCTGAGCCAGTGGGTTCCGCCCACTGGGTCAATGGATTCTTGAAGCCCGGGGGTATAAGCACTACTTATGGCCCTGCCGGGCGAACATATGACCCGACGACCGCTGGGCTGGAAGCGAAGAGGAGGGAACCCGACCCGAAACTCTTACCCAGACCACGCGAGCCACCCCGCAGACCACGCTCGCACTCACCAACGCCGAGGGCATAGGCAACGTTTATGGCTCCGCCGGGGAGCGCCATTGGCCGGGCGGACGAGCTCGGAGTTGTCCACGGGTTGTCATCAGGTCTCGGCGCGGTCCGCTTCCATGCCTTCAGAACCGCTTTGCCAGTCCAACACGGCTGCGGCATCGTCAACTCGGACGGCCTGCCGGTAGGCGCGTGCGAGGCAGTCCCGGGAGGCGACGGCATCTGAGCGGTTCGGCCCCAGGGCTCGCAACTGGTCAGCGAGCACCTCCGCGAGCAGAGTGATGGCGTCGTCGAGGTCTTGTTCGATCCGCCAACCGACCCCGGCAGTGCGGGTGGATGACAACACCCCCGGGACGTGCCGACGCGGGGCTGGTGGCGCACCGGCAGTCCGCTTCTCCCGGATCCCTCCTGCCCAGGGAGCCCGCGCGGGGCGCCCCCTCCCCCGGTTGCGCACACAAGGGCGGTGTTTTCGCAACACGCGATCGCGCACAAAGGCGGAATCACGCCATTATGCGCGAGCAGGCATTGCGCGATCCCGGCCCTTGTGCGCGGCCCCGGCAGAAATCGGGCGGCCAGTGGGCGCAGTCGTCGAAGAACTACCGCGAAGCGCTCCCACGACAGCCCCGCTCTCCCCACCGCCTAGATCGTGAAGCACGAAGAACTGCCGCGCTCGACCAGTCGGTGCCCTCGGAACCTCTAACGCCTATTTTCGCACTCCGGGCAGTACGCGCCTACGGGAATATCACCCTCCTCGCATCCCTTGAGGGGCAGACCCTTCGGCCAAACTCTGTTAGACAGACGCGACTTGTGCTTTTTACACGTCACCTCACTATTCTCAAAACTCAACTTCCTGTCGCACAATACTCCCCTAAACGCAATTTCCGAAGGAAGCAGACCATCCGTTTCAAGATCCCTGTCACCAAACACGCAATCTCTGAAGTCGCCTCGACGCACTTTCACACGATCAAAACGCAGACAGTCCTTGCCGTCCGTATGGAAATACGCACCTCGAAAGTATGCGACAACGTCGAACGACGTTCTCCCATTTCCTACTTTGACGCACGGCGACCCCGACGCCCCGCCCCTGCCCCCTGCAGCAGGACGCGGCTCTCTTCGGGAATTAAAGAAAGCACCATTCATGAACTGAACATCGCCAAAGTACGCCCCTCTTTCAAACGTTGCCCCCTCGAAGCGCGCCGACCCCTCGAAACAACATACTGGGACATCTTCTCCCACCCTACCACTGAGTCCAAAATTAGCCTCCCCCCCGAAAACCGCTCCCGAAAAGTCTGCGTCAGCGCAGAAAGTCGGAATTTCGTCAAAAGCATCATCGCCCGAACCATCTTCTTTGCTGCGCACTTGCCCGAACGACACCCCTCCACCGAAGCTGACGTCGACGAAACTCGCCTTCCCCTTGAACAACGATAGGGAGAAGTCGACATCCTCTTCGCTTTTGAACTTACAACCATCAAACTTCGCCATCCCTCCGAAGTCAACTCCGGAGAACAGAGGAGAAACTTCGAACGTTGCCCCAGAGAACAGTGCATCCTCAAGAAAACGGGCACCCGTCCAGTCCACCCTATTTTGAAACACGCACATCGAGAGATCCACACAGGAAGCGAAGCAAATGCCCCGGAAATCGAACCTGCATTTGCACCATGAAGAGAGCGACCCCTCCCTGCTACCACTTGCGCGCTCTTTCACGGACTCCAGGAAAATCTTCTCGATCAGAATATCTTCAACACAGCGTCCTTGAGACAGCTTCAAGAATGTGCAGAACTCATTGACAATGCGTTGCTGATAAGCGATGTCGTCATGACCGTCAGATAACCTTATGAGCTGCCTGGCCCCGGATACACGTTTCAGCGGACTGGTCGATGCGAAAAGTTCCAGAGCCTTATCGATCATTTCATCACCGTGGTCGCGCCGCGAGATCAGGTGCTGTTCCTCGACCAGTTCCTGAGCACGGTACTTCACGATCAGGAACACGGACCCTCCCAGGCCGCCAACCGTAGTCAGAGCGACAGTTGCTCGCGCGGGAGACTGCTCATCGAGCCCTGCCCATCCCCACATGATCCAAGCACCGACCAGTACCAGAAGGGCGACCATTACACCACGGACGCAGGAATCAAGAAGTGGGCTCCCGAACACTCCAATCAGTCTCGCGATCAGGCGATCAGGTCGACCACGCCGCGCACTCGGGTTCCCCATCGCGTCTCAGTGCCCCCGGCGGTAGCGCGGCCCGCGCGTGTGAGGAGCGCGTCGCTCATCGGGCGCGACCTGCATCGGCTTGTTCGAACCACCGCCATGCAAGTCCTGTGGCGACAGTCCCCGTCCGCGTTTGGGGCGTCCTGTCTTGAAATCGGTCTGGTTGTTGGCTTTGTTCTCCTCCAGGGACATATAGCGCACCGGTGCTCCGTCGGAGTACCCGAATGCCGCGCGCTGCAATGCCTGGATCCAGGGCAGGCGGTCCAACACGGCCACGAATTCCTTGGGGAAGGAGTACTCCGAAGGATCGACCGGGGAGTCGCTTTCACTGAGGCAGTCGCTCAGCTCCTCGTACGCCGCGCTCAGGTCCTTTCCGCGGATCACGCGCAAGCCGCCGTCGGCGATGCGCACCTCGAGCGCGCCGAGCCCGAGCGGCTTGCCGAGGCCCATCCGCAAGAAGCCAACAGCCCCGGGGTCGCTCTTGCGTTCCTGGGACGGAACCAGGTTCTCCGGAGTCAGCACCCAGATGAGCGCCGCCAACTCGTTCGCGCTCAGGTTCGAGAAGGACACCCTGCACCGGAGCCTGCTGCCGATCCGCATCCAGGACTTCGCGGTGAGCCTCACCCCAGGGTTGTCCTGCTTCTGATCGGACAGAACAGCGCTCTCCTGCGCCCACCGTGGGAATCCGTAGTCATCGAGGCCCTTGCGCTCCACGATCATACGGTGCACAGGATATGCTGCGGCCCCCAGGAGCTGGCCCGGCGCAAAATACTCGTCCCGGGCGAGCGGCCCGCCTTCCCTGTTAGTCGGCGTTTCTCCTTTTTCATTGGTCAAGAACCGCCGGGCGGACGTCGTCTTGGGCTGGAGCAACGGTGAAAGGACCTTCTCACTGGTGCTGATCTTCGCCTGCGAGGCATCGACCGCCCCGAACACCAGCCGTCCACGGGACGCGACATCCCCACCCGCGGCCCCGTCATCCGCATCGGGGACGACGTAGCCGAAAAGCCGGTCGGCGGCGGAGGCCTCGTCGCGCGTGGAGACCGGGAGAACACGCTGGGACTCGCCGAGCTCGTGCGGGCTGAACCGGTAGGCGCGCCTGCCGATCATCACCGGAAGGAGCTGGTGCACAACGCCGGATCCGTCGACAACGGCATAGGCGAGGTCGCCTTCGCAGAATTCGACGGGAGGGGGCGCCTCAGAGCCGGCGCCGCCCTGTTCTTCGGAGTTGTCCTCCCTCAAGCGCTTCTGCCTGGTGCGCGCCTCGGCGGTGGCGCGATTGGGATGGTGCCTCTTCTTGTCGGGGATGTTGAGCCTTTCCTCCTCCTCGCGGTGGGCGATGTAGCTGTCGACCACGATGCGGTAGGCGTCCAGGACATCCTCGGTGACCTCGACTTGCTGCGGTTTGCCGTGCGACACGTCGAAGAAGACCCGCTCATCGTGCTTGCGGGGGAACAGGTCCCAGGGGGCGTCCCCCTGGGCGGTAGTCCGATAGACGTACCCGGTGACATCGGCCAAGTCCTCGATCGTGGTCACTGAATCGTCGATCCGGAACACCTCGACGAATTGTCCGCTCTCATCGTCCCGGATGTGGGTCACCTGCCAGTAGGCGTAGCGGGCCCCCCGACCGCGATCACCGTGAAGGCACAGGGTCATATGGCAGTGGATCTCCTTGCCATGGGGCGCCATCCGCTCCAGTTCCCCGGCGCCTCCGCGCAGGACGAGTGTCGCGTGCCCTCGGGTGCCGGCCTGCAGGTTCGCCGCTCGCATGGTGGGATAGGCGAACCCGTTCTCGCGGTAGTCAGGCTCGACCATGGTGTCGCCCTGGAGGAGTGAGGCCGTGAAGCCGCCGCCCTCCTTCGGCTTCCCGAGGCGCAGGGGAACGAGCTGCAGCGCACTGGCCGGATCCCCGCGGAATGTCAGGCGGTCCATGTGCTTGCTCTTGGGGCTGCGCTGCCCCTCCCGGTCGTGGGTGTCCCCGAAGACGCGGAACCTCGAACAGGTGAACGCCTCGTAGGCGCGCGAGACCATGCCTTTGACCATCGTGGGCGGCACAACAGGGCGGCCGGCGGCGTCCGTGGGGAGCGCGACGCTCCCGCATTCCTGCTCCCCGAAGACGAGCGGGGTCCTCACCGTCATCTCCAGGTCGATGGAACCCGACAGCCGATCAGCGTCGAGGTGGTCGTGGCCCGGGGCCGCGAAGTCCGCGAAGAGGTCCTCCGGCAGCCGGCCCGCGTCTGCGAGTCGTTCGCAGGAGCGGCGCAGCACGGGTATGCGGTTGACTGCGGAGTGAAAGGGCTCGAAGTCGCTCATCGTCAGTTCCACCTTCCGGTCATGAGCTCATCGGCGAACACGGTGTTCCCGTAGTCGGCCTCGACGAAGATCTCAACGGCCTCCATCGTCGGCGCCCCGCCCGCGTTCTCCTCATCATCGTGCTGCAGGTAGGCGTTGGGCCGGTACCAGCAGGGCTCCCCGGGCGCAGCCGCGCCTCCCCGGCCGGTCCTGAGCACGACCTCCACCGAGCCCGTGCCGTTGAGCCACCGCAGTTCGTGCGCCAACACGCCGTCGCTGTCTCCAGCGCCCTCGGTCACCGCCCACAGCCTCAACTCGTAAACGGTTCCGAGGCGGACCTCGTTGCCCCCCGTGTCGCGCAGGCCGTGATCGGAGGCCGAGCGGATCGCGCGCGCCCCCGCCGTCGTGTAGGCGATGCCCTGGACGCTCCCGCCCAGGCGTCCCGCCCGGCCCAGGGCCGCGGCGAGGTCCTCGTTCTCCGCGTCGTCGAACGTCCACGCCGCCCGTTGCAAACCGGTCATTGAGAGCCGCTCAGGCATTGCGCGCCCCTTCCTGGTCGTCGCACAAGTAGGAGGACCATCCGGTCCAGCCTTCGTTCGCACCGGGGTTCGCCTTGATCCCCTGGTTCACGGCCTGGAGCCGGCTGAGGAGCTGCTGGGCCAGGGGCCGCCCTCCGCCGCCGCCTCCGCCCGGCGCTTTGAGCGACCAGTCCTCGAAGCCGAGGCCCCGACCGCCTTCGACCGTGATCCCGGTGACTTCCACCTGGCCCAGGCCGCGCGTGCCCCGGCTGCCCAGCGGCAGCGTCCCCGAGGCCAGCTCGGCCAAGACGAGGCCCAGAAGGCACCAAGCGGCTTTGCGGCGGTCGCCGTCTTCGGACAGGGCCCCCAGGTCCAGTTCCAGGACGATGCCCTTCCACTTCGCGTCGTGGATCTCCTCGCCGTACAGGGCCCCCTCGGCGACGCCACCGGTCCATCGGTCGCCCGCGTTGTGAGTGACCCTCCGGGGCGAGCCGTTCAGTTCTGCGAGGGTGTCCAGAACCGTCAGCGCGCCCCTGCGCTCGGTGGAGCCGAACAGGTCCCTCACGAGGGCGGGGTCGGCGGCGAGTTGCCGGTGCACATTGGCGTCCGACCAGTCGTCCTGCTTCTCTGCGGGCAGGTGGCGGGCGAGAACGGTGCGCGCGATCCGCGAGGCCCGCGAGCGCAGCGCACCGCGCACCGAAGTGCCCGGCAGTACGAGCCGTTCGCCCTCGTCGGTGCCGGTGAGCATGGGCTTGGCGGGAACGATCCCCTCTGCTGCGCAGTCGCCGTCCTCCCCGCTGCCACCAGCGCCCTTGGCGGGCTTGCCCACCCGCTCCTGCTTCTCGCGCTCCTGCTCCTCCCGCTCGGCCTCGCTGCGCCGCGGATCGGCAACGAGGATCCCTGTGGGGCTCGTCCAATCGATGGTGATGCGCATCCTGTCGGGGTCTTCGCAGTCGACTGGCTCGATGGCGCCGGTCATGTCCTGGCCGTAGCCGTTGGTCAGCCAGTTCACGAGGTCGTCGCGGCAGCCCAGCGGAGTCTTCGTCAGAACCCAGAAAGTCCCATCGGGCCGCACATCGACCCGCACTCGCCCCCAGCCCGCGTTCTTGCGGCCCCCGAAAGCGATTCTCTCCCCGCCGAGGGCGTTCTTCTCCCCGTCGAGGGAGACCCTCTCCGACTTCAGCAACCCGAGGATGATGGCGAAGAGATCCTCCACGTCCTCCTCCCCCACCCCGTGGTCGGGGCCCTCCATGAAGGGAGCCGGGTCCCCTGGCCGGTTCGGGGGCATCACCCCCGCCTGCGCGGTGATCCTGAGAGTCAGTGGCCTTCCAGCCGGAATGTACTCGTGCTCGAAGAGCGCGGTGTCGCCGGCACTGCCCCAGTAGCGGTCGACTGCGTTGCCCATTCGGGTGGCCAGTGCGCTGTTCCCGCTGTCCCCCGCCTCGTCGGCGCGCGCCCTGGCGGCATCCGGGCCGCTGAGGTCGACGGCGTGGAAGGTGAGGGCGGAGGCCCGGGCCCCCTGGTCCGACAGCCCGCCCCACAGGCGCCCGAGACGGGGGTCGTCCGTGCCGTAGTGCTTCTCGTAGGCCGCCCGGATCGCGCCTTTGACGGAACGGCCGGTCAGCACCGGGCGGTTCGCCCCGTCCCGGACGAAGCGCCGCGGCTCGGTCCTCCCCTTGTTCGTGCGGTCCACCCATTCCTCGACATCGCCCGAGTGCAGCGGTGAGGCGGTTCTCAGGTGAACGGTCAGCTCGTAACGGGTGATGCTCATCGTCCCTCCTCCGGTTTCGCGGCCGCGCAGTCCCTGGTGCCAACGAAGTCCTGGTGCCGCAGGCGGGCGAGTGCGAGCCTCTCCCCGCTCAGCAGCTTGTCATTGATGGCGAAGCGTCCGAACCCCTGGGGCGCGAGTTCGCCGACACCGGTGGCCGACAGGCGCACCAGTGCGCCCATCACCGCATCAGCGTCCCCCTTGGGCTGGATCCGCAGAACGGAACCCGCTTTGACCGCCATTCGGGTGGCGCGCGGTTGCCGGTCGGCCGCTGCCCAGGAGTCGACACGGCGGTGGCGGATCCCCGCGCGGAACGTGTTCTGCTGGGAGCGGACGAGTTCGATGGGCGCTCCTGCGCGCTCGAAGGCGCGCAGCAGATCATCGAGGCCGCCACCGGGGCCGAGTCGGGGGGAACGGGCCAGAACGTCCGAGGTGAACCACAGGGTCGCGGTCCTCTGGCCGTCCCTGGTGTCCCAAACGGGCGCAGGTGCTCGCCCGGAGGCGGTGAACTCGCTGAGTCGGCACGTGGCCCTGCCGTAGGTGCCGCTCAGGCGGCGCACCCCCAGCCGTTCCGGGAAGTCCGGTGGGAAGGCGCGTTCGAGTACGCCTTTGACGCGTTCGCGCAGGGGCGCGCTCATGGTGACGGTGGCGCGCAGGCGCATACCCGCGGGCAGGGCCCGCGCCATGAACAGCTGGCCCGTGCCCGCCGCACCGGTGAACGGGTTGTGCGCGGTGGACTGGCGGCCCAGGAGCGCCGGTGTTCCGAAGGCCCCGTCGAAGTCCGCTCCTCCGGTGCCCGCCGCCTGCGGCCCGGGGAAGACGTAACCGGTGCGCAGGGGCTTGTGGACCTCGTTGGCGGGTTCTTCGGCGAAGAGGCGGTTGAGCGCGTGGACGCCTTCGTCCGCCTCGCCGTCGCCCTCCGTCTTGGGAGCGGACAGCACGAGGGGCACGGGCAGTCCCCGCACACCGTTGACGACGACGGTGGCGTCGGACACCAGGAGGTCGCCGCGGACGACGGCGTCACGGACGAGATCGTCCGCCGGGAGGACGGCCCGCAACCTGTGGTGGACCAGGGGCAGTAGCGCGGTGCCGCGCAGGAAGTCCAGGGAGCGCAACTCGTTGGAGAAGGGCACGTCGTATGAGATCACGGGCGCGCGGAGCACGATATCGAGGTCGGCCTCATAGGACTCAGTGCCCTCGTCGGCCCTCGGGGGACCGCCCGCCGGACCGTGCTCCTCGAAGAGGCGGGGCGCGCGAGGAGCCGCGTCCGTCCGCCCCGCGTTCCCAGGATCCTCATCAGTCGTGGGGGCTTCCGGGGCCGGCCCCTGCCACCGCCGCAACCCGTCGAGGCACCAGTTCCGGACCTGCTGGGCGTCACCGCCCCCACCGGGCCGGTCGACGAGGATGTCGCACACCCCGTCGCCATCGGACCGGTTGGATCCGAGGGCGCGCACGAGCAGGGCGGACAACGCGAGGACGAGTCCGGCGGCGTCGCGCTGTTCGTTGCTCCAGCGGATGGGGCGTCCGTCCAGGCTGGTATCCAGCAGCTCCACAGTGCCGCGCAGAACGCAGGGACGGGCCCGTTCGATCAGACGCAGGTGGTCTTTCTTGGCGGTCCCGGTGGTCGCGTCGATGGACAAGGAGACGACCTCGTGGACCGCCTCGTCGGGTCCCGGTGCCCCGGGGCGGGGGTCGGCGCCGTCGACGGCGCCCTGGGGGGCGGGCACGAGGCGGGCGTCGGAGAACGAGACGAGGCGGGAGCGCTTGACCGAGCCGAATAGGCCTTCGACGAAGTCGCACCACCGGCGGCCGTCCGCTGCCGCGGCAGTGCCATTGGCGCCGCCGTCGAGCGCCTGTGCGACGACGAACGCCTGTTCGCGGACAGCACCAGTGATCGCGGTGCCGCGCACCACGGGCAGCCCGCGCTCGTCCTTCTCGACGACCGCGTCCACTCCCCCGGCGACGCCGGTGCCCGTGGACACGCCCCAGTCGGAGTGGAAGACGATCGTCACGTCGAGGGGCCGGGCGGATCCGGTCCCCGGTGCTGCGGCACTGTCTGTGGTGCTCATTCCTGGGCCTCCTGGGGGGTTTCGGGTTCAGAGCCGTCGGCGGGGCACTGGCTGTCCAGGTAGCTGCCGGGGAGGAGATCGCTCAGTTCCATGAGGTCGAAGAGCGCGCGGGGGCCGCCGATTCCCTCGACGACTGATCGGGGCACGTCCTCCTCCACTGCTCTCCATTCCTTCTCGGCCTTCTGCGCGAGTGATCCGCTCACGCCGTCCTGGCCCGCGAGCCCCGCCTGGGCGGCGTCGGACAGGAGCTTGCGGATCCTGGCGGCCCGTGTTCTGGGGAAGCGGGCCGCGCCCGCCGCGGGTTCTTCCGAGGTGAGGCCCTTGAACTTACGGACCCGTTCGCATACGGCGCGCCAGGACTCGTGCTGCTCCAGCGGCGCGCGATCCGGTGCGCCGCTGCGGGACCCCAGCAGGAAGGGGCGGGTGGTGAAGGAGGAATAGGCCCGCAGGATCCCCGCAGGGTCCAGGACGGCGGAGTCGAAGAGCACGTGGTGGGTCAGCGTCGACTGGACGGGACTGTGGGCCTTGCCGAGTTCCTTGGCTCTGCCGACGAGGCGTTCGGCCAGGTCGTAGGCGATGTGGAACGGGAAATTGCGGCGGACGACGGCGACCCCCGCGGCGGCCGTCATGGGGCCCGTGCCCTCTTCGCGCCCCAGGTGCCTGAGGAGCGGGTCCCCCTCGGTGTTCGCCTCGTAGTGCTCGAGGTAGGCGGCCGCGAAGGGGAGGGCGTAGTCACCACTGGTGAGGACGGTGACGTCGTCGCCCCCCAGGATGACGGGGACGACCGGGACGACGGTGAAGTCCAGGTCCGATGAATCGGCGTCCGCCTTCGCCCACAGCGCGACATCCTGCCAAGCGTCGGCGAACGCCTTGGTCACGGCTTGTTCCAGGCGGGTGTTGACAGCGAGGACGAAGCGCCGCAGCGCGTCGTCGTCGTTGGGCTCGCAGCCGACGGCCTCCAGGAAATCGTCCGCGCTGACACGGCTCATCGCTGTGCCCAGATGCTGCATGACGGCGCCGACGCCATTGCCGTCGATGTGGATGACGGCCACTTTGGACAGGGCTGACGCCCCTCCGGCGGCTTGGCACGATGCCGTGGGGACATCCTGGAACCGCTCCTCAACGGCGTTGAGGAGGTGCTGACCGCCGGCGCCGGGTTCAGCACCGGTGCTCTTCCCGTTGCCGGAGCGGTTCCCATTGGCGCCGTCCTGGTCGCGAGCGGAGGAGTCCCCGTTACTGGGGGAGCCCTCCGCTCCCCCACCCGTAGTCGCGGCGCCGGCACCGCCGGAGAAGGCCGTTTCGAGCATTGTGACGAGTTTCGTGGGGTCGCGCGCGATCTCTTCCCGGAATCCGTCCAGGTCGTGGTTCTCCTTGCACGCGAGGGCTATGAGGCCCTTGCGCGCGTAGAAGGCCTGGTAGCGTTTGATCCGGGCCGGCAGGGATAGCGGTGTCCCCTTATCGTCCTTGGCCTCGTCGGGGCAGCTGTACAGGCGCTCCAGTGTCGGTGATGCGGGCAGGACGGAGTCCTTGGCCCTGGCCAGGAAGGGCATCTGGGGGAATCGGGCGTCTGCGGGCGGACGCCGCAGGCCGTACTGCGCGGCCCGGGTGTGGATCTCCTTGAGGAGGGCCTCATCGACGTGGGTTCTGCCGCCCATGTCGATGTGCACGCCGGAGACATCCACGCCGGGCGCTTCGGTGAGCGCCGTCCGGGTGACGCGCCCGATCACGGCTTTCGCCTGCTCCGCCTCGTCCACCATGAAGATGACTTTTCCGGAGGAGCGGGAGACCCACAGGGTATCGAGGCCGTCGAGCGGGTGGGCGCCCGTGGCGCTGGGCCTTCCGCCGTGCTTCGGGCGCCCCTCCCGCCAAGCGTCGACGACCCCTGTCTTGCGCAAGGCGTCCTCGGTCCACTCCTTGAGGCGGACGAGCTGGGAGGAGGCGCCGATACTGTCGCGCAGGCGGGGCGCGGAGAAGATGTGGCGCTGATTCCCATTGGTCTCAATCATGACGAGCTGCATGGGCTTCCTCTCGGACGGCCGGAACGTGCACAAATCACATGCTACGCCCGACCGCGATTGCGCGAGGGGGGTTTGCCGAGGCGCATACCAGGAACATCGCAGCCTGGTTGAGCACCAGTCGAGTTGAATGACATGAGGCTCTTCCGGGCCCTGCTCATCGTGTCCGGGGCGGGGTGCGCCCGTTCCCCCGTCCAGCGCGGCGGAACAGGTCGGCCCTCGCGCTGGCCGGTCGGTGCACGCCGGGGGCGAGCCACCCACCCCTGTCGCAGGCCGGCCCTCGCGCTGGCCGGTTGGCGGTGCAGGGGCCCGCCCATGTCGGTGTGCGGTGGTGCAGGCGGCCCGCCTGCGCTGACGGGGCGGCGGAAGGTACGGCCGCGAATCATGAGTCCCCCCTCTTCCCCTTGGTTGCGCACGAAAGCGGTGTTCTCGGAACACCCGGTCGCGTACAAAGGCGTGATCCCGCCGTCGTGTGGGCTCCGGTCCGCGATTGCCGCGGTGAAGGGCTGCCCGAGCCGTGATGCCGCCATCGTATGGACTCCGGTCCACATTTTCCGCGGTGAAGGGCTGCCCAAGCCGTGATGCCGCCGCTGCGCGCGACCGGGTGCCGCGTGGTCCGGAGCCTTGTGCGCGTCCCTGGCGGGCATCGGGCACCCGGGCAGCGCCCCTGTGGTCGTGGCGAGCTGCGCGGGCATCGGGCACCCGGAACGGCGGGCGCTCCGGGCGGCTCTCAGAACCCGGTCCCACCCGCGGCGGATGGGATGGTTGTCCACAGACTGTGGTGGGGGTCTGGTGCTGGGGGCGTGCGGAGCGTTACCATCGGAGGTGAGTGAAGCGGGCCACTGATGTGGCTCGTTCCTGGCACGAGGATGTGGTACCAGTGGGAGCAGAGGGCACCCCGTTGTCCGATGGCGGGCTCGGGCGGGTTGACGAGGCGGGCGCCGCCGACGCGGTTGCCGGTGCTTCCGCGCCCGGTAGCGGCAGCGCCGCGCGATCCGGAGTGCGCGACGGCCGGGACCGACAGGCCGACGGCGCCGCCGGCACGGTTGCAAGCGCCTCCGGGTCCGGCGGCGGAGGCGCGGGCGCACCTTCCGGTGGGACTTTGGGCGGTGGGCTCGGCCGCGGCACCGCTTCTGGTCCCGCCGGGCCGGGCGAGGGCCCCGGTGGCGGGCTCGGCCGCGGCACCGCTTCCAGTCCCGCCGGGCTGGACGAGGGCCCCGGTGGCGACATGCGCGCTGATGGCGGCTCTGCCGTCGGCCGGATGGCTGACGACACGTCCGACGGCCTGCCCGCTGAGGGCCCCACCGACGACTCGCTCGCCGACGCCCAGTCGGCTGACGATCCGGTCGCCAACGGTCGCGCCGACGATCCGCCAGCTGATGATCCCGCCAACGGCATTCCCGACCGCGTTCTTCCTGCCGACGCCCCGCCTGACGGCGGTCCTCCCGCTGACGGTTCCACTGACGATCCGGCTGACGGCGGCCCTCCCGCTGGTGCCCCGCCCAACGGTGGTTCTCCTGTTGACGGTTCCGCTGACGATCCGGCCGACGACGGCCCAGATGGTGGTGGTGTGTCGCCGGTGGTGCGCGAGTATATGGAGCGGTTGCGCAGTGAGGCGTTGGCGCGGGACGCGCAGTTGCGGGCGCGGGGGATCGACCCGTACAAGGGGACTCCTGTGGATGAGGGGCC
>ERZ773099.2136-NODE-2136-length-13958-cov-7.195569_pt1 | contig 13958 bp, 8 predicted proteins | sample MGYA00511120_ERZ773099 | MGnify/ENA primary metagenome ERZ773099 (study PRJEB29015, sample SAMEA2738012) | human oral metagenome | biome: human oral; feature: human-associated habitat; material: dental | place: China | collected 2104 ... | reverse complement strand
TTGCAGGGCTTCCGATTCCGAAGGAGATGACAGGAAAGCCGCTTATCACATTGAAATAAGAATGTCTGGATGACAAGGAAAAACGGAGCTGCTGCATGGGATGGTTGCTGTGAAGTCCTCCCTACAGATGTAGCAGCTTTGTTTTTTCGTATATATGGTTTTATTCAAAGCGTGTGATAGAAAATATCTTTTGAAAAAGGGGAGGAAATGTGATGACAGCGAAAATTATTAAAGTGGATGGAAACAGCGTCACACTTGGTTATGTAATCCTACAAGAAGTTCCTTGACGGGGGGTGGAGATGATGTTACAATTTTATATGTTAAAAATGGATAAAACATTGTGCCGACGACAAACATCTAAGTAAGCAGTGGAGCGTAGCATCTTCAGTCGCTGTACCGTTGTATCGTCGTGTGTAACAAAGGGGAGTGGAGTTATGATTTGTAAACATTGTGGTACATCGATTGCACAGGGGAGCGCTTTCTGTCCATCGTGCGGAAAACCGCAAGGAGCGGCGGTACAACAGCCACAGGTAATCGGCGTGCAGCCAATGGTTGTCGGCGTGCAGCCAATGGTTGTGGTGCAGCAGCCGAAGAGCCTTGGACTGGCGATTGCGCTCACGATTTTCTTTGGTCCGCTTGGACTTCTTTATGCGACGGTCAAAGGCGGATTGATCATGATTATGGTAGCGCTAGGTTCTCTGATTGTTTTCCTTATTTCGATTGCAGGTGCTACTGCCGATATAATGCAGGGGGGAGCAGGTACGACGACGTCCATCATGGGGGGGTTCTTCGGGTTGATTGTAGGCCTCACATGGCCGGGATCGATTGCATGGGCGTGCTATGCTGTGACAAAGTACAATGACAATGTGAGGCGCGGCATTATGAACGGAGATGTCAATTAGCCTGCTGTGATGAAACATAATTTTTGATAACACAATTTGGCTTTCTCTTTTTATTTACTTTGTGTAACAATATCTATTGTAATCCTACATGTTTATTTAGAAAATTTACGCATCTTCCTTGACAATGCTAAGATGGAATGCTACTCTCTTATCATGTTTTTATAAAAACTTCATACGGATTGGATTAGGTGTCCAAAGACTTAATAGAGAATTCGGTCAATGCCGGAGCGGTCCCGCCACTGTAACAGCGAGTGTGTCTGCAAGATGCCACTGGGGAAGCCCCCTGGGAAGGCGCAGATGTACGATGAACTGGAGCCAGGAGAACTGCCTAATTGACAATCGCCGTTTGACCCGCGCGTGATGGGGAGGGGATTTTGCTGTAATCGTGTGCAATATTCCCGGCAAGAGCCGGGTTTTTAAGTTATGAGCAGTAGCCCCCTCCCGTTTTTGCGGGTGGGGGTTTTAATTTATTTTCATCATGCTTCTCCTTACAGTGCAGCGTTCCGGAGGAGAACGATGATGCAGAGAGAAAGGTGATTCAAGGGGTATGAAAAGAGAGAAGAAGTGGACATTGGCGATGCTTGCGGCATTTGCCGGAATGAGTTTTGCAGGAACGGGATATGCCGCAGACCAGACTGAGGCGCATGCACTGGCCGATACTGTTGTGACGGCACAGCGCCGAGAAAAACGCGATCTTGACACACCTGCGACGACCACGATCATCACAGCAAAAGAGATCGAGAAGGCAGGATACCGCAATGTATTCGAGGCCATCGACCAGCAGATCGGCTCAACGAGCACATCTTACGGGGAGGCGGGGCAGGACTTCGGCTTTGCAGCGGGGCGTATCGTCCTGCGCGGCTATGACCGCGGCACTCTCGTTATGGTGAACGGTGTGCCGATGAATCTCAAGAACTACCCGAGCACGGAGAACATTCCGGCAAACATGGTCGAGCGCATCGAAATTGTCAAGGGCGCGGCATCGACGCTTTACGGTGCTGAGGCGATGGGTGGTGTTGTCAATGTGATTCTAAAGAAGCCGCAGGCGGGAGAATCTGAGTTCAAACTCAGCCAGACGGTCGGAAATTATTTCAAAAAAAGCGAGGCAACCTATCTGGGCGACCGTATCATCGTCGATGTGAGCCGTGAGTGGTCGAAGGATATTCCGCACTCCAATGGGTTCGGCATCAACAAGATTTCGTGGGTGGACTGGTGGGTCGGCAAGGGAAAGAAAAGTCGTGTCGGTGTAGCGGCGCAGCTGACGGATGAACTGTCTCTCAATTATAACTATATGGAGGGAGATATTACACGCGGCGGGCTTCGCTATAAGAAGAACAGAGCCGGCACAGACCTTATCCCCATGGGAACGAAATACAACTACCGCTATAATGATCTTCGCCATACGGCAAGTCTCGTCTATCAGGGCAAGGAGAACGGCATTCATGCTGTTCTTGGCTACAATTACCGTAAGGTTGATGGATATGACTATCTTGCGCACAAGAAGAATGACGGCAATGCGACGATGGATGGACAGATCCTTGATGTACAGAAGAATTGGAAGTTTGGAAAAGACTCTCTAGTGGTTGGCTATTCTTATCAGCGCGAGGCAATTGATACACCGGCAAAGCAGCGCACCGCCGTCCGCACCGGAAACTCTCTGTATGCCTCTTACAGCAAGCAGTTTACACCTAAGTTTAACTTTGCGCTCGGTCTGCGCGGCGAGTTCATCAATGATCCGGAGGAGGATCAGCGGGTCTTTATGCCGCAGTTCCAGACGAACTATCAGTTTGACCGCAATACAGCATGGTATATCAACATCGGCAAAGCGTTCCAGATGCCGACGGTAGATGACAGTTTCCGTTATACGAATTTCAATCCGACCGGATTAAAGCCGGAGAGCGGCTGGACCTATGAGACCGGCGTCAAGATACGACGCGGCAGCACCGCATGGAAGGCTGCTATCTATCACATGGATATGAAGAATAAAATCGGATGGCGATATAATGCGCCGACGGATGAACACTATGCAGTCAATACAGGACAGTTCCGCAACACAGGATTTGAACTTGAGTATATGAAACGCTTTAATGATATGTGGCGCCTGACACTCGGCGGCTCCGTATCCAATCCGGAAGTGCAGAATCCGGAAGGAACGGACAAAGCGTGGGTGCAGGATGCGGCGCGCCTCCAAGGACTTGTGCGTCTGGATTACCGGATGGCGAAGTGGCAGGGCAATCTCAATCTCAAATATCTTGGCGATCGTGAATACACTGCCCAACGGTACGGCGCTGCGCAGGATGTGCCCGATAAGATTCAGCTCAATATGAATATGATCTATACGGCGGGTAAAGATGATGTGGTCTCGCTCGGCATCTACAATCTGCTGGATCGCGAAAACTACTCCAACCGTTATGGAAATCTCGACCTCGGGCGCAACTTTCGCCTGACCTATACGCATGCGTTCTAATGTACAGCTCTGTACGCTTTTGCTGCTCCTCCTTGCAGTCGGTATTCTCTCCGGCTGCAAGGAGGAGCGGAATGCGGCAGAGCCATCTGTGTTTTATCGCGGAACGGATGGGATGGGAGTGGAGGTCGTCCTGCGGGAAAAGCCGCAGCGTGTCGTCTCACTTGGCCTCGCAACGGATGAGATCCTGCTCGCCATTGCGCCGCCCGAGCAGATTGCAGCGCTCACTGCATACGCGGATGATCCCGGACTCTCCTCCATGACGGAGGCGGCGAAGGCTGTCCCCGTAAAACTAAAGGACCGGAGCCCAGAGCGTGTGCTTGCACTGCATCCGGATCTCGTTTTTACCACGGACGGAGTGCCGAAGGAACTCGTGGAGAGTCTGCGCGACCTCGGGCTGACGGTCTATGCTTCACGAACGCCGAAGCGCATCGAGGGAATTTTTACCCGCATCGAGGAGATCGGCAGGCTGATTGGGCAGGAGGAGAACGCTGCGGCCCTCATTGCCGAAAAGCGTGCCCGTCTCGCCGATGTCGAGCGCCGCGTCGGGGACATCCCTGAGGCGGAGCGGCCGATCATTGTGGCTTTTGCGTTCAGCGGCGTATTCGGGCAGAAGGACGGCCTCTTTGACGATATGTGCCGCCATGCCTCCCTGCGCAACGGCGCCGCGATCGTCGGACTGACGGCGGATACGCCCGTCTCGATGGAGCAGATTGTTGCGCTCGATCCGGATGTATTCCTCCTGCCGACATGGAGTGCGGAGGGGGAAAAGACGGAGGACTTTCGCCAAAAGCTCCGCAATGATCCTCTGTTCATGCATGTCAAGGCGGTGCGGGAGAATCATCTCTACACCGTGCCCGATACCTATCGTTACAGCGCGGGGCAGAACGCGATTGAGTGCGTTTATGAACTTGCACGTACGGTCTACCCCGAGCGATTTGTGGATGTGAAATAAAGGAGACTGCGATGCCGCTGCGGATGTTGGTGCTGAGCCTTACGGGAAACTGCAATCTTGCGTGCCGCTACTGCTATGCATCCGGTCAAGACCGCAGAATGATGACGTGGGAGACGGCACGCCATGCGATTGACCTCGCAGCGGAGGGGAAAGATCCGTTCATCCTCCAGTTCTCGGGCGGCGAGCCGCTGCTGGCACTTCCTCTGCTGCGCCGGATTGCAGACTATATCCACACCAATCGGATACGGGCGCGCATGGATCTTCAGACGAATGGGACACTGATGACAAAGGAGACAGCAGTTTTTCTGCGCAGCGCACGCATCGGTATCGGCGTCAGCCTCGACGGCAGACCTCCTGTCCACGATGCACTTCGCCCTTATCCCGACGGCAGGGGCTCGTCAGCAGATGTGGTCGCCGGGATTCAGCGCCTCGGACAGCGCGGCATTGAGATTGGTCTGACCTGTGTTGTCACAGCGGATAATGTCGGGGCGCTTCCCGGCATCATAGAGATGGCATACTATCTCGGCAATGTGCGCCGCATAGGCTTTGATCTCCTGCGCCCACAGGGGCGCGGCGCGGCTGTTGCCCCTGCGCGGCCGAAGGATATGGCGCAGGCGATGGCGCAGGTATTTGTTCTTTGCAGGAAGCTTGAGAGACTGACAGGACGTCATATCAGCATCGCACAGGCAGAGCAGGCGGCGTGTCTTGCGCATCGCACGGATGACGGATTCTCTCACTGCCATGCGATGAACGGAACCGGGGTTCATATTGATGCTGCGGGGCAGATCTATGCCTGTTCTTCCTTTGTCGGTGATGCGCGTTTTCTGCTTGGCGATGTGGAGCACGGCATCCATTCACAGCGGCAAAAAGAACTGGCGCGCGAGATGCAGGATCAGATGACATTTTGCAGAACCTGCACGGACTTTGCGGGATGCGGTGGCGCGTGCTATGCACGTTGGGCAGAGCAGAGAGATGCTGCCCCATCCGGTACAGAGTGTGTGCTCAAACGCGCAGCGATGACGGCGGCCGTGCACTTCCGATACAAACAATGCGAGGAGATACATGAATGAAAACGAAAGCGGTTTACCCATTTACTGCTATTGTCGGACAGGAGGAGATGAAGACGGCACTTCTTCTCAGCATTGTCATGCCGTCGCTTGGCGGCGTGCTGATCAAGGGGGAGAAGGGGACGGCGAAATCCACTGCCGTTCGTGCTGCCGCAGCCCTTTTGCCTGACATGGAGGTCGTACGTGGCTGTGTCTGCCACTGTGATCCAAGCATCCCCGCTCTTTACTGTGATGACTGTCGTGGACGACAGGAGGAGGGGCAGCTTCTCGCAGAGGAGATCCCGATGCGCGTGGTGGAGCTGCCCGTCAGCGCGACAGAGGACCGTGTGGTCGGAACGCTCGACATGGAGGCGGCGATTCAGCACGGGCGCAAGGAGTTTGAGCCGGGCATATTGGCGGCGGCAAACCGCAATATTCTCTACGTGGACGAGATCAATCTGCTTGAGGATCACATTGTGGATATTCTTCTCGACTCTGCGGCGATGGGGGTGAACACTGTCGAGCGTGAGGGCATCTCTTACGCGCATCCGGCACGCTTCGTCCTCATTGGGACGATGAATCCAGAGGAGGGGGACATCCGTCCGCAGCTTCTCGACCGCTTTGCGCTCTCTGTGACCGTTGCGGGTGAGCATGATGCCGAAAGCCGGGTTGAGGTGATCCGCCGCCGGATTTCCTACGAGCGGGATGCAGACGCCTTTGCAGCGGCATATGCGGCGGAACAGGATCGCTTGCGCAGGCAGATCGTCGAGGCGCGTAAGTGTGTTGATCATGTGGAGGTGCCGGATGCCGCGTTGGAGCAGGCAGCGCAGATTTCACTGGCGCTCGGCGTAGACGGGCACCGTGCGGACATCACGCTGATCAAGGCAGGCATTGCCCATGCAGCACTTGCAGGACGCATGGCGGTAACGGCAGAGGACCTGCAGCGCGTCAGCCGGCTCGTCCTTGCACACCGTATGCGCCGCCGCCCTTTCGAGGAGGGGGCGGTCGACTGGAGCGTGGTGGATGCGATCTTGGGAGAAACTGCATAAAGGCAGCACTGATAAATTCAGCACGGCCATCTTGGCATATCTTTTTCGCCCCGTCTGCGTCAACAAATCCTCCACATAGCCCTTGCTATGTGTCCGGTTTGTCTCCTTGACAGGACAAAAAATCTGCACCAATCTGATAGGCTTCATTTTATCAGTGATTCCTAAACAGCTTTTCGGAGGAAAAAACTTGGATATTCAGCGTTATCCGCTGACTGCCGTTGTCAGGCAGGAACATGCAAAGCGTGCTCTTGCAATTGCGTTGGTGAACCCACGCACAGGAGGGCTTTTGATCTCTGGCACGCGCGGCACGGCAAAATCTGTTCTCGTGCGCGCAGCAGCACCCTTTACGCAGCGCGGATGCATCACGGAACTGCCGCTCGGTGCGTCAGAGGACATGATTTTCGGTACAATCGACATGGAGACGGCCCTACAAAAAGGGGAGCGGTGCCTGCGGCACGGTCTGCTGTATCGTGCACGCGATACCTTCCTTTATATGGACGAGGTGAATCTTCTGCGTGAGGATATTCTATCCACTGCGTTGAAATGTGCGGGGGATGGGTTCTTCCGTCTTGAACGAGATGGACTTTCGTTTATCGAGGAGGTTTCCTATACACCTGTCGGCACGATGGATCCCGATGAGGGGACGTTTCGTCCTGCTCTATTGGATGCTTTCGGCATGTTTGTTTCGATGGAAAGTGTGACCGACCCCGCGCAGCGCAGGGAGATCACTGCACGTGTGCTCTCCTATGAGCGTGATCCTATGGCATTTTGTGCATCCTATGCCGTGCAGGAGGAGGCATTCAGTGCGATGATCTGCCGCGCGCGTGCGCTGCTGCCGCGCGTTGCGGTGCCGTCTGCCATTCTGCACTTCGCGGCAGCCTGTGTCCAGCGTGCGCACTGTGTCGGCAACCATGCGGAGATCTATCTCATCGAGGCGGCGCGTACGATTGCAGCGCTCGCAGGAAGATCATTCGTCATGCCTATGGATGTGGAGGAAGCTGCGGAGCTTGTCCTCGTGCATCGGATGAGCCGCCGGCAGGAGGAACGTCAGCCGCCGCTCGATAATGGGAATGCACCGAAGCAGAGCGAAAATGATATGACGGATGCGCCGCAGGACATACCTCCCTTGCAGGATGGCGAAGACGCGAAGACGTCTCAGGAATCCTTGCAGGAGAACAAACCCCAAAATGCGCCGCAGGATGGGGAGGATGATACACCATCATCGGAGGAGATACCGCACAGTGATGAGGAGGAGCGCGTTGTCGATCCGCTTGAAAATATCATGGCACGACTCTCGCTTCTCTCTATGGCGATGCGTATGCAGGGTGGCAGGAGCGGCAAACGTGACATCATCCAGATACGTGCAGCGGACGGGCGCTGTCTGCGCACGGCACTGCCGCGCACGGGCGCACGTATCGATCTTGCCCTCTCTGCGACTTTGCGGGCTGCTGCACCCCATCAGCGCGCTCGGCAGGGGAGTCAAGCAGTTGTTATCCGCCCAGAGGATGTGCGTGTCTGGGTGCGTGCAAAACGCGCGGCGGCAAATATCCTTTTTCTCGTTGATGCGAGTGGGTCGATGGGCGCACGTGAGCGCATGAGGATGGTGAAGGGTGCGATTCTTTCCCTCCTGCAGGAGGCGTACCAAAAACGGGACTGTGTAGGGCTGATTGCCTTTCGGCAGGATCGTGCGGAAACGCTCCTGCCGATGACGCGCAGCGTGGAGCTGGCGGAAAAGCAGCTGCGCGATCTGCCGACGGGCGGACGGACACCGCTTGCCGAGGGAATTACCCATGCACTCAAGATGCTGTACGAATTGGAGAACAGGGGAAGCGAGAAGACCGTGCTCGTTCTTGTTACAGATGGTCGGACGAACGCCAAAGAGGGAAATGACAGCATACAGCGTGCCGTGCGTGCGGCTGAGGAAATTGCGAGGACGCAGGCACTTAGCCTCGTCCTTGATACAGAGTGCTCCGTTCCGCGCGTCGGTATTGCGCCGGATCTCGCCCGCCGCATGGATGCACGTTATTATACATTGGAGCACCTCTCGTCTGAAGGGGTGCTTGAGATTGTCCGCACATCCCGCAGCATACAGATGTGATTGATTGCACAGGAGGTTCGCAGAAATCGTGGAACTGGCAAAGTTGACAACGGGGGACACTGCCTACCGATACGATAAGAGCATTGCTCTATTTTTTTCCGGTGCACGCAAGGTGCTCAGCACATCGCTGTACAACGGGGGATACCATGAGGACTTTACAGCGGTGTTCAACCGCGATATGACACAGGGATCAGGGATGCCCTGCGAGGCATTTGCCGATACCTATGTGGAGAGCATGCGCATTATCGCGCAGAGAATCGGGCTGGATCCAGACCACACGACGGGGATGGGAACTGCCGCGCAGATGGAGAACGTCTCCATACAGTCGCGCAGCTACAAGGAGCTCACGGTGACTGCCATCGTAACGGGGGGCGTGGAGACCAACGGAGGACGCGTTGGTGATCCGGCGTCGTATTACAAGATGGTTCCGAAGAAGTGCGGAACGATCAACATCATCCTTGTGATCGACGCAGATCTGCCGCCGGGGATTCTCGCGCGTGCGCTCGTTACCTGCACGGAGGCAAAGACGGCAGCCCTACAAGAACTCATGGCGGAGAGCCGTTACTCATGCGGGCTTGCCACGGGTTCGGGCACCGATCAGACGATCATCGTCGCCAATACGGAGTCGCCGCTGTACTTTGAGGGGGCGGGCAAACATTCCAAACTCGGTGAGCTGATCGGCCAATCCGTCATGGATGCGGTCAAGGAAACGCTTGGCAAGCAGTCGGGGCTGACCCCCGCACGGCAGCACAATCTTCTGCGCCGTCTGCGTCGTTTCGGCATTACCGGGGACTCTCTCTGGCATGACTATGAGGAGCGAGTGCAGACTGGGCGCCTCATCAAGCCGCGTTTTCTGCAGATCCTTCATGAGATCGGGGCGCGGCCAGGTGTCTTTGCCCTCGGCGTGAGCTATATACACCTCTACGATGAATTCCTGTGGGGACTGCTTACGGAGGAAGAAATACGTGTGATGGGGGCGTATTTTCTCATGGAGATGGCACGCTGTGCAGATGTTCCGCTGTCTGCGGAATGGCAGGACGGAGAGGGCTATATGCAGGCGATAGCGACATTTCTTGTAGATTCTGTTTGTGCAAGGGCAGAGAAGATGCCGGAAGAAGGAGGGACGATATGAAGATTGCAGTCTATACGAACATCCTGCGTGTTACCGTGCTCGCGCGCCGATGTGCCGATGCCTTGGAGAATCCAAACGTGTGCGTACGCGCGGTAAGCAGTATGGACGATTGGGCGGACATGCACGCAGATGCCGATCTCCATCTCTTTCTCTGGATGGGCACGGGCCTCGACAATGATTTCTTAAAGAAAGCATCGCGCTATTTGCAGAAGCAGAGAATCCTGCATCTGATCGTTGTGGATAACGCAGAACATGATAGGGTGACATACGGTTTTTCAGAAGAACAAATTCAACGGACATGGGCATATTTCCGCTATGACGGCGAGGAGAATATGCGCAGTCTCTTTCTCTGGCTCGGCGCATCGTTTGGGACTCTCTCCTGTACAGTGAAGCCGCCCACGCCGCTCGCATGGAATGGCGTTTACCATCCAGATTGGACGGGCGACCCTGAGGACATCGCGGGCTATCTCGCCTCCCACTATACAGAGGGGCGTCCAACGGTCGGCGTAATTTTCTACCGCTCGGAGTGGATTACGGGAGATTTTACCTATCATACGGCACTTGTCCGCGCCATTGAGGCAGAGGGGATGAACGCAGTCGCTGTGTTTTCCAACTCTTATCGTGACGAACGCGTAGAGTCGCCGACGCTGATGGAGGCGATTGAGAAATATTTTTGCAGGGATGGACAGTCCTTTGTCGATGTGATCATCAGCACGATGAAGTTTTCCATCAAGGCGGGCGGCACGCGCATCGAGGACCTTTACGCGCTTGGGGTGCCCGTTCTTGAGGCATATACGGTGCTTGCTCCCAAGGAGGAGTGGGAGCGCTCTCCGGCGGGGCTTGACCCCATGGAGGTCTCGATGAGTGTCGCTATGCCGGAGTTCGATGGCGTGGTTCATGGTGTCCCCATTGCTGCGAAGGTACGCGACGAAACCGGTGAGGTCAGCTATGCAGCCCTCGATGAGCGCATGGAACGGATTGCCCGAAAGGCGCAAAAATGGGCGGCGCTGCGGCATAAGTCGAATGCGGAGAAGAAGATTGCCATTGTGTTCCATAACTATCCGCCAACGAATGCGAACATCGGAAGCGCTGCGGGCCTTGATTCGCCGGAGAGCGTACTTCGCCTGCTCACTGCAATGCGTACGGCGGGCTATCTCATGGATGAGATTCCGGAGAGCAGCAAGGCGTTTATGAAGCTGCTGACGAATCACGCGACGAATGACCGCCGCTTTATGAGCGCGGCACAGGCAAAGTCTGCCGACGGGCAGCTGACGGCAGAGCAGTACCGCGCATTTTTCACGGAGCTGCCCGCGCAGGTGCGGTCGCAGCTGACAAAGGACTGGGGCGATGCGCCCGGCGACGTGTTCAACTATGATGGAACACTGCTTATTCCGGGGACGCTGAATGGAAATCTGTTCATCACGGTGCAGCCGCCGCGCGGGTTTGGTGAGGATCCGGGAAAGCTCCTGCATTCGCCCGATGCTGCACCGACGCATCACTACATCGGGTATTATCACTGGCTGCGTGACATCTGGAAGGCGGATGCCGTGATCCACGTTGGAACACACGGCTCACTTGAATGGTTGCCGGGGAAGAGCACGGGGCTGTCGAACTCCTGTTATCCAGATGTGTCGCTGGGCGATCTGCCGGACATCTATCCCTACTGGATTACGATTGTTGGGGAAGGGATTCAGGCAAAACGCCGCGGTGCGGCGTGCCTCATCAGCCATCTCTCGCCGCCGATGGAGCTGGCGGGGGAGTTCGCGGAGCTAGGTGAGCTCGAACAGGCGCTCGATGAATACGTTCATTTTCGCACTGCGCAACCGGAGAATATCGAGGCGGCACAGGTACTTGTTCGAGAGAAAGCTGCTGCTTGCCATTTTGAGGATGAGATTGATGAGGGCGATGACTTCGATGATTATGCGGCGCGTCTCCACAACTATGTGACCGACATCAAGAATATGCAGATCCGTACGGGACTGCATATTCTCGGCCGCGCACCCGAGGGAGAGCAGCTCATCGACTTCGTGTGTGCGCTCGTCCGCATGGAGCACGGCGGGGAGAAATCGCTTGTCCGTCTGATCGCAGAGCAGGCAGGGTATGACTATGAGGAACTCCTCACATATAGCGAGCGCATGACAGCGGACAACATGACCTATGGCAGGAAGCTGGATGCGGTCGAAGCGGAGATGCGCGCAATTGTTTCCTTCCTTGCTGCGCGAGACTATGCTCTGTCAGGTGTTGAGGAGGCAATGGGGCTGCCCATTATCGTTGCTGCTTCAGGAGAGATGCGCGCGGCATTCGCACATGCATTGCGTGAGATTACGCAGGAGATCGTTCCGCGCCTGTGGAAAACAGAGCAGGAGATCACAGGCACACTGCGTGCGCTCACCGGCAGATACATCGAACCAAGTTCTGCGGGCGCACCGACGACCAACGGCGTGGATGTGCTTCCGACGGGGCGGAATTTCTACGGTCTTGATCCGCGCTGTATGCCGACACCTGCTGCATGGGAGTATGGAAAACAGCTCGGTGATGCCCTCATCGAGCAGTATATCAGCGACGAGGGGCGCTATCCGGAGGCGGTCGGGATTGTCTTCTGGGCGGGCTCGAATATGCGGAGCCATGGGCAGTGCATCGCAGAGCTCTTCTATCTCATGGGGGTGCGTCCCATATGGCTGCGATCCTCGCAGCGTGTCTGCGGTCTCGAGATCATCCCCATCGCGGAGCTCCAGCGCCCTCGTATCGATGTGACGGCACGCATCAGCGGATTGTTCCGCGATGCTGTTCCGAACGCTGTACGCTGGGTCGATGAGGCGGTGCGCATGGTGCGCGACCTCGATGAGAGCGATGAGGAGAACTATGTGCGCAAGCACGTCCTCGCAGACACCGCCTGGCTCGAGGAGCAGGGCGAGGCGCGGGAGAGTGCATGGGAACGTGCTTCCGTACGCATCTTTGGGGACCCGCCGGGTGCCTATGGTGCGGGCATCGGTGCCCTGCTCGAATCGAAGGCATGGGAGACGCTTGACGATCTGGCGGCGGTTTATACGCGGTTCTCGGGAACCGCATACGGTGGTGACGGGTTCGCACGCGGTTATGATCCGGAGGTCTTTCAGCGCCGTATGGCGGGGCTCGATGTCACGGTCAAGAACGAGGATACGCGTGAGACGCATATGTTCAGTTCGGATGACTACAACGCCTACCACGGCGGCATGATCGCGACTGTGCGGGCACTGACGGGCAAAGCTCCGCGCTCCTATACGGGCGACTCAAGTGATCGCCAGCGCATCGTCGTGCGGACTGTTGCGGAGGAGGCGGCGCGCCTTTTCCGCGGGGAGGCGATGAATCCAAAGTTCATCGAGGGGATGAAGGAGCACGGCTATAAGGGTGCCTCTGATCTCGCGAACTATCTTGCGCACAGCTATCAATGGGATGCGACAAGCGGCGTGATGAAGGATTGGATGTACGAGGGCTACGCGCGCAAATATGTGCTGGACGCGGGCATGCAGGAATGGATGCAGGATGTCAACCCGTGGGCGCTTCACCGCATGGCAGAGACGCTGCTCGAGGCACAGCAGCGCGGTCTATGGAGCGCCTCGAAGGAAACGCTTGCGGAGGTGCGCAGCCTCTATCTCTCCATTGAGGGTGATCTCGAGGAGCGTTCGGAGGGGACCGTATGAGCTGCAAAAATCAACTCATGTCCTTTTTCATAGCGATTCTCACCGTATGCTTTCTCACGGGCTGCGTTGACCTTTCCAATAACCAGGGAGGGGGTTATCAGGTTACGGATGTGGAGGGCACGGTCATCACGATCGCGCATAAGCCGCAGCGGATCCTGACCGTCAGTGCTGGTACGGATGAGCTGATGCTCGGCCTTGTGGAGCCGGAGCGCATGGCGGCGATCAATGAATCTCTCGCCGATCGGGAACATACGAATATTCCGTGGGTGTGTGACCGGATTCCGACGGTCATCCCCCGCAGTCCGTCAGCCGAGCAGATTGCGGCGCTGCATCCGGATCTCGTCGTCGTGACGCCGTGGATGCCGCGTGAGAACATCGATGCCATCCGCGAGCTGAACGTGCCGGTTCTCGTCTGCAAGTCCGCTGCGACAATAGAGGATATTCACGATAATATCCGACTCTATGCAGCGGCTGTCGGCGAAGTGGAGCGCGGGGAGAAACTCGTCGGCATGATGGAGGAAAAGCTCGCCGAGATCCGTGCGAAGGTGGCAGAGGTTCCGGAGGAGAAGAAGCATAGGAGCATTGCACTCATCTCCATCATGGTGAACTACGGCGGCGCAGGCTGCACCTTT
>ERZ773099.2131-NODE-2131-length-13974-cov-7.138875_pt1 | contig 13974 bp, 11 predicted proteins | sample MGYA00511120_ERZ773099 | MGnify/ENA primary metagenome ERZ773099 (study PRJEB29015, sample SAMEA2738012) | human oral metagenome | biome: human oral; feature: human-associated habitat; material: dental | place: China | collected 2104 ... | reverse complement strand
GAATGTGCTTGGATGCACGGGATGCATGCCGTGATGGGATTCCTTCGGAGCCGTCTGTTTGGGCCGAACTCTTCAGAATGTGATCGCAAGTCGATCGAGTCGTGGCGCGTGCGTCTTCGTGCGCCGTCATCGTCCCTTTTGAGGAGAGGCTGCCCGCGCGGCCTCTCCTGTTTTCTCTTGTCCATTTGTGTTTCCCATCTCTCTGCGTCTTTGTGAAGTTCTTTTCTTACCGTGGTAGTCCATTCTGTCGCGTACGGGCAAAAGGAGATCGAAGGAGCAAGGAGTCCTTTTGCCGTAAGGAAAAAGTAAAGGGGAGAGATCATGGGCAAGATCGATTTCGACAAGGTCGGTTTTGGAACCGGAGCCATACATGCCGGGCAGGAACCGGACGCGCTGTACGGGGCTTTGGCCACGCCGATTTATCAGACCTCTACCTTCTGTTTCGAGACGGTGGAGAAGGGGACCAGTGTCTTTAAGGGGGAGACGCCTGGTTTTGCCTACTCCAGGAGCGGTAATCCAACCAAGGCCGCTCTGGAGAGCAAACTGGCCTGGATTGAAGGCGGCGAAGCCTGTGTCGCTACGGGCTCCGGCATGGGGGCGGTGGGGGGCGTCCTGGTCGCGCTTCTGGAGGCTGGGGATCATGTAATCAGTGGGGATTGCATCTACGGGTGCTCGGCTTTGGTGATGCGGGAAACGCTGACAAAATTCGGGGTCAAGGTCAGCTTTGTGGATACCAGCGATCTGGAGGCGGTGGAGAGGGCCGTCACCGAAAAGACCAAGATCGTCTACTTCGAGACTCCTGCGAATCCTACCATGAAGATAACGGACATCGCCGCCGTCTCGGAGCTGGCCCATAGACACAAAATCCGAGTGGTTGTCGACAACACGTTCGCTCCGCCTCCCGTGCAGTTTCCCCTCAAACTTGGGGCGGACATCGTTCTGCACAGCATCACCAAGTATCTCAATGGACATGGCGACGTCATCGGCGGGGCCGTCATCGGGACTGCCGATGACGTCGCTTTGATCCAAACCTCTGCCGTCACTAAAATCTGCGGATCCGCGGTCAGCCCCTTCAATGCGTTTTTGGCGTTGAGAGGCATGCAGACGCTTGAGCTGCGCATGGCCCGTCATTGCTCCAACGCCATGGCCGTCGCCGAATATCTGGAACGGAACCCCTGCATGAAGTCCGTATGCTATCCCGGACTCAAGAGCAGTCCACAGCATGATCTGGCCAGCAAACAGATGAATGGGATGTACGGTGGGATCATGTCCTTTGAGCTTAAGGACGGCATTCATGGCCTGGATGGTTTCTCTGCCGCGAGGAAGATGATAAACCAGCTCAAGATGGCTTCGATAGCGGTGAGCCTTGGTGATCCGGAGACGCTTATACAGCACCCGGCCAGCATGACCCACGCCAACATGCCGGAGGAGGATCGGCTGGCTGCCGGCATCACGAACGAACTGATACGCCTGTCCGTTGGCTTGGAGAACATCGAGGACATTCTTGGCGATTTCGAGCAGGCTTTTGCCGCGCTCTGACCCGAGAGGCTGTATGGAATACGGCAGGCTTGCAGACCTCGAACGACGACAAGGCGGTGGGCGTGAAAAATGTCGGAACAAATAATGAGGATAACGAACCTCTCCTTCGCTTATCCGGACGACAACGTGATGATCTTGAGGAACATCGATGCGGAGGTCGAAGCCGGGGAGTTCGTCTGTCTGTTGGGGCAGTCGGGTTGTGGCAAGAGCACGTTTCTTCGCCTGCTGGCCGGCCTTGAGACCGCTACCGAGGGAACGATCGAGCTGGATGGAAAGCCCGTGAAGGGGGCCAGCTTGGATCGCGGCGTCGTGTTTCAGGATTATGGACTGTTTCCCTGGATGACGGCGGGGGAAAACATCATGCTGGCCCTGGAGCAGCGTTTCCCCAAGAGGGATAAAAACGAGATGAAGCGGATTGCCCTGGATACCCTCAAAAAAGTGGGGTTGGACGAATCGGTTTACGGTAAGCTCCCCAAGGAACTCTCGGGGGGGATGAAGCAGAGATGCGCTATCGCGAGGGTGTTCAGCGTCAATCCCCCCGTAATGCTGATGGATGAGCCTTTTGGCGCGCTGGATGCCGTCACTCGCGCACGGCTGCAGGATTTGGTGCTCGATCTGTGGGCATCGGACGAATCCAGGAAGATCGTCTTCTTCGTGACGCATGATGTGGATGAGGCTTTGCTCCTGGCCAATCGTATCTTTGTTTTCGGACAGAGGCCGAGCCGCATCATCTATGAATGCTCGATTTCTCCGGAGAGGCGGCCGACCCGGCAGAATCAGTTCGAGGACGCGGAGATCATGGCATTGAGAAATACGCTTATCCGCAGCATCAACGCCGACGTAGCATCTCATATTGCCTGACGGGATCGCCTGACCGGGAAAAGTATCGCATTTTCAATCAAAAAATTTCAACCAAAAAAGGAGTGCAGAGAGATGAACAAAAGGCTTGTGTCCATGACCGTGAGGGTACTCCTGCTGTCGGCCTTGTTTTTTGCTTCGGCGACGATAGCGGGCGCTTCCGGTGCCGAAAAACCTGAAATCGATCTGATAAAATGGGGCAGAGGAAACAGCGGCAATATTCTGGTAACCATCGCCAAGGCACAGGGCTACTTCGATGAGGTAGGCCTGAAGGTCGAAGAGATCCCCATGGACAATGACGGGGTTTTCACCGCCATGTTGAGCGGTCAGGTGGATATCCTCTCCAACTTCGGGACCAACACGCCGTTACGGTTGATTGCTGCGGGAGACAAACTGACGATCTTCGGCGGTTTCATGCTGACAGGATGCATGCCCGTCATCGCCAAGGCGGGGACGGAGTGGAAGGGAGTCGAGGACCTGCTGGGCAAGAAGGTCGCCGGCAACGCCGGCCAATATGCCGTTACTGGGCCCCTGCTCGATCTCGGCCACGATCCCATGAAGGAGATCGAATGGGTGCAGATCTCCGAGGACAGCGACAAACTCGCCGCGATTCTCAATGGGACGGCGGACTATGCCATCATGGGGACCGACCAGAACTACTCCATCCAGAACATGAAAGATCGGATCAAGGTCGTCGCCTACTGCAGCGATCTCACCCCCAATTATTCCTGCTGCCGCATGGAAGCGAGGGACAAGTTCGTCCAGGACAATCCCATCGCGATCAAGCTGTTGCTGAAGTGCCTGATCCGTGCACAGGGCTATTACGAGTCCCACAAGAAGGAGAGCGTCTCGCTGATGGCCAAACAGCTGGGGGCGGATGAGGATTATGTTTCCGCCTACATGCTGAACGAGCACTATCGCATCAATGTCGATCCCATTCGTAAGCCTGTCCTCCGGGCTTGGGATTATATGGGCAGAATCGGGATCCTGGAGAAAAAAGAAGGGGTCAATCCGGAGGATCATATCAACGTCGAGCTGTATAAGGCGGCTTTGGACGAGGTCGTTGCCGAGCACAGGAGCGAGAACCCGGAGTTCTACGACCGGATGGTGGCTTTCTACAACGAGAACAATTAGTGCCCCGACTGGGCGGGGGCTGGCCCTGCGCCTTTGAGGCGCAGGGAACCCTCTCGAGGGAGTGGGAAGGGCCGTTTGCCCTTTCGGAAAGGTAAAGGCGTGGCCGTGATGACGACAGCTGAGGTACAGGTGGAATACAAATTCGGGGCCGGCCGATACTGGCAGATGCCGAACGCTTTGGATTTGGTCGGGACGGAGGCTAAACGCCTGGGGACGAAAGCCTGCGTCGTAGGAGGGGAAATGGCGCTTTCCCTTACGCGGGAACGCCTGTCCTCGGGATTTGATGCGGCGGAGATGCCCTGGGTGGAAGAGCGGTTCAGTGGCCCCGTCAGCGCGGCAAAAGCCGCCGCTCTGGCGGCTCTGGCCGCGGCAAAGGGCTGCGACGTCATCGTTGGCGTGGGGGGCGGGCGGGCCCTGGACCTGGCAAAAGCTGCGGCGGCCCTGCGGGGGGCGCCGGTGGTCACGGTGCCTGCCTCGGCGGCGACCTGCGCGGCGTATGCGCCACTGAGCGTTCTCTATCATGAGAACGGCGCCTACGATCATTGCGTCTGGCACGAAAGGGAAGTGGATGCGGTTCTGGTGGACATGGGGATACAGTCCGCCCAGCCTCCGCGCCTGATGGCGTCCGGGATTCTGGATGCCATGGCCAAGTACCTCGAGATATCCAACGGCCGGGCCGAATTGAACCTTCAGGATGTCCCCATCGCCATGCACAGCGCGCACTCCTTTGCGCGGTACACCTATCAAGCGCTGGAGCAGTATGGGTACCAGGCTGTGCAGGATTTGAAGGAAGGATGCTGCTCCAAGCTGTTGGACGATGTCGTATTTTTGAATATCGCATTGACGGGCATGATCAGCGGCATTACAAAAGGCAGGGGGCAGACGTCCGTGGCCCATGCCCTGTACGATGCGGTGCGTACGCATTTTTATCTGGAGTCCAGGGACTTCCTGCATGGAGAAATCGTGGCCGTAGGCCTGCTGGCTCAGTTGTTTTACAACGAGGACGAAGCACGGCTGCCTGTTTTGAAAAGCTATATGCGGCGCCTGGGCATGCCCTGCTCCCTGGAGGAGATCGGCATCCGCCCGTCGGAGGAACACCTGGAGGTCCTGTATCGCGATATATGCCAACAGCGGTTTATGGTTCAGGACGAGACGCACCGCATACGCTTGAAAGCGGCTCTGAATCTGATCCGATAAAGGGGCGTAACTCCGGACGACAGGCAGGACTGGCGGGCGCCCGTACAGGGGGCTTGCCTTTATTTCGAAAGTCAGTCGGGGAAAATCGAGAAACCCGACAGGGAGGATGTTTCAGATGAAAGCAAAAGGAACTTCGATTGTGACTTTATTAGTGCTGGCAGTACTCTCTTTCTGTTGGGTCCGGGGCGCCGCCGCGGTCGAGAAGGAAAAACCCGAGATCGACGTCATCAGGTGGGGCAGGGGAAACAGCGGCAACGCCCTGGTAACGATAGCCAGGAAGCTGGGGTACTTCGATGAGGTGGGGTTGACCATTAAGGAGACCCCTTTGGATGGCGACGGCGCTCTTTCCTCTCTGGTGGGCGGTCAGGTAGACGTCCTCTCCAACAACGGTACCAATATGCCTCTGCGTTATATTTCGGCCGGGGACAAACTGACGATATTCGGCGGCCACATGCTGACCGGCTGCATGCCTGTCATCGCCAGAAAGGGGACGGGCTGGAATGGCGTTGAGGACCTGTTGGGCAAAAAGGTTGCGGGAAACGCGGGGCAGTATGCCGTCACGGGCCCCCTCCTCGACCTGGGGCACGACCCGGCCAGGGAGATCGAGTGGGTTCAGATAGCAGTGGACAGCGACAAGCTGGCCGCCGTCATCAACGGCGTTGCGGATTACGCCGTTATGGGAACCGGCAGGAACTATGCCATCCAGAACATGAAGGACCAGCTCGAGGTCGTCACCTACTGCAGCGACCTCACGCCCAACTACTCCTGCTGCCGCATGGAGACGAGGGACGAGTTCATTCAAAAGAATCCCATTGCGATCAAGCTCCTGCTGAAGTGCCTGATCCGCGCCCAGGCCTACTATGAGTCGCATAAGGAGGAGGTCGTCGGCTGGATGGCGGAGGAGCTGGGGACCAGCAGGGAATACGTCGCCGCCTACATGCTGAACGAACACTACCGCATCAACGTCGACCCCATTCGAAATCCTGTCGTTCGTGCGTGGAACTACATGGACAGGCTGGGGGTGCTGGAGAAGGCCGAGGGCGTCGATCTGGCGGATCACATCAACATCGAACTGTACAAGACGGCATTGGATGAAGTCGTTGCCGAACACAGGAGCGAGGACCCCGAATTCTACGACCGGATGGTGGCCTTTTACAAGGAAAACAACCTGTAGCGATCCTGTGCTCCGAAACCAGACGAATTTGGCAGGAGAGTGCGTTCCCATGGACATAAAGGCGTTTTTCAAGAAATACTGGATCACTGTCTTGATCTTCGTGGGGCTGGTAGCCCTTTATCAGGTCGTTGCCGAAAACAGACTGGCCAATGCCTTTCTGTTTCCTCCCATAGAGGATATTGCACAGTCCTTTGCGGAGAACAAAGGCACGATGTTGCTGAATATGTTTCACTCGATGGGGCTCCTGGCTCCCTCCGTTGTCATATCCCTGGTCATCGCCCTGGCCCTGGGGACGCTTGTGGGCATGAATAAGCGGTTGCGGGAGGTTTTGCATCCCATTATCTACACCTTCAGCGTAGTGCCGTCCATCCTGTTGTCGCCCTTTGTTCTGCTGATGACCCCGAACTTCTGGTGGGCCGCCCTCGTCCTCATCGTCTACGGTACCGTCTGGGCCACGCTGTTCGCAACGATTACCGGAATCATGACCATCGACAAGCGTTATCTGGACAACGCCGCTACGCTGGAACTCCACGGCTTCAAGAAACTGAGGAAGGTTATCCTGCCCGCGGCCAGCCCCTCCATCCTGGCGGGGTTCGTGAATTCCCTGCGCAGCTCGTTCGTCATGTTGGTCTACGCGGAGATGTACGGCGCCAAATATGGCATGGGATTTTTCGTGCGCAAATACTCCGAGTTCGGTTTGTACCGACATACCTGGAGCGGCTTCATTTTCATGGTCGTCGTGCTTCTCGTCGTGATGCAGTTTTTCGAGAAAATAAAAAATCACATGCTTCGATGGACAATCAATTAAGTCCTCTGAGGTCTGGGGCGTGCTTCGATTGACATTATCCCGAGGGTAGGGTATAAACTGTCCCGAGAGGTCCGATCGATATCGTCTGGAGAGGAGGAAGGCTCAAGTGCGGCATTGCGGATTCACGTGAGGAATGTGCTTGGATGCACGGGATGCATGCCGTGATGGGATTCCTTCTTCGAAGGAACCGTCCGTTCGGGCTGAACTCTTCAGAATGTGCTCGAAAGTCGATCGAGCCGTGACGCGCCTGTTTTTGTGCGCCGTCATCGTCCCTTTTTGAGGAGAGGCTGCCCGCGCGGCCTCTCCTGCTTTTTCCCATCCGTCACAGGCTCCCTCCATATTTTTTTCGTTTTTCATAAAACAAGCGGAGAAGATTGACCCAAAACAACAGGCTGCGACGGCTTTACCCAAGTTTAAGTGCGTCGTATAGGTTGAGCCAGCTCCTATCCTGCATCCGCCAGTTGTGAAAGTTTCGACTGTGGATTCAGGTCGCGTCTCCCTGCCCTGAGACAATGGGATAATCATGTTTCTGCATTTCCATCCAAACCTGGAATACTGAGGAGGAAAAATTGCCATGAAAAAATCTGTGTTCTCGTTCCTTTCCCTGACGCTCCTTACCCTGCTCCTGTGTGCCTCCGGCGCGTGGGCCGTCCAGTTCGTCAACATCACAACGGGTCCGACGGGCGGTACCTATTATCCCGTGGGCTCCGCGATGGCCAAAATCTGGACGGACAACATCGAAGGGCTCAAGGCGAGCGCCCAGTCCTCCGGGGGGACCATGAACAACATCCAGCTGCTCGCCGACGGAGAGGCCGAGGCTGCCTTTGCCGACGGCCTCTACTACGACGCCTATAACGGGCACAAGAACTACGAGGGCAAGCCACAGTCCTTCCTGCGCGCCGCCGTGCCCCTCTATCCCGAGGCTATCCACCTGCTCGCGGCACGGGACAGCGGCATCGAGACCCTCCAGGACCTGAAGGGCAAGCGAGTCGCCGTTGGGGCCGTGGGCGGCAGCACCATGCTGACGGCCTTCCAGCTCCTGCGCCTGGCCGGGCTCGATCCCGAAAAGGACATCGTCCCGGAGAACTTGGGGCACGCGGACGTGGTCGCTGCGTTCGCGGACAAACGCATCGACGCCTCCGTCACCATCGGGGCCATCGGGATAGCCAGCGCCAAGGAGACGACCACGCTGGGGACGGCCTACCTCGTCGCCGTCCCGCAGGCCGTCGTCGAAAAAATATGCGGGGAAACGCCCTACTTCAGCCCCCTGACGATTCCCGAAGGGACCTACAAAAACCAGGCGAAGGCCATTGGGACCTTCAGCAGCCCCAATATCCTGGCCGTGCACGAGAAGTTGGACGACGAGCTCGTCTATCGAATGACCAAGGCTCTTTTCGAGCACAAGGAGGACCTCGTCGCCGTCAGCGCACGGATGTCGGCCATGAATCCCGAGTCCATCGCCCACGTTGGCATTCCCGTGCACCCGGGTGCGCTGCGCTACTATAAAGAGAAGGGGATCCTGAAATAGAAATGGCCTCATTCGCCTCCGAGGGGCCTGAGGATTCCCCCTCTTCGCCCCTCGGGATGCCCTTCATCGACAATATCAGGACGAACACAGCGTTCGCGCTCTGCGTCGCCATGTCCCTGTTCCACCTCTACACCGCGGGGATTGGCCTTCTCCAAACGCCCGTCCAGCGAGCGGTTCACGTCGGGTTCGTCCTGGTCCTGGTCTTTCTGCTGTACCCGCTGAGGAGGGGATGGCGCTGGGCCGATGTGCTCCTGGTCCTATGCTCCATAGCCGGGACGGGGTACATCGCCCTCTTCTCCGACGCCATCGCCCTGCGGGGCGGCAAGGTCCTGCCGTACGAGCTTGTCCTGGGAACCCTCACCCTGATCGCCGTCCTGGAGGCGGGACGGCGCGTCCTGGGGCGGACGCTGCCCCTGCTGGGCCTGGCCTTCCTGCTCTACTGCCGTTACGGGCGCTATGCCCCGTCGATCTTCATGCATCGGGGCTACTCCCTGGAGCGGATAGTCCAGCACCTGTACCTGACGACGGAGGGCGTCTTCGGCGTGGCGGTCGGGGTCTCCTCCACGTTCATCTTCCTGTTCATCCTGTTCGGAGCCTTCCTCTCCAGCAGCGGAGGGGCCCGGTTCTTCAACAACCTGGCCCTCTCCCTGACGGGAAGGAGCCCGGGCGGCTCCGCGAAGGTGGCTATCGTCGCCTCGGGACTGCTGGGGACGATCAACGGTTCCTCCATCGCCAACGTGGCCACCACCGGAGCCTTCACCATTCCGTTGATGAAGAGGGCCGGTTACACGCCCGAGGAGGCCGGAGCCATCGAGGCCTGCGCCTCCACGGGGGGGCAGCTCATGCCTCCGATCATGGGGGCCGGCGCCTTCGTGATGAGCGAGTTCCTGAACGTCCCCTATGCCCGAATCCTGTCTGCCGCACTCGTCCCCGCCCTGCTCTACTATACGGGCCTCTTCCTGAACGTCCACCTCAGGGCCCGCAGGGCCGGCCTGGAGGGATTGGGCGAGGATGCCCCAAGTGTCCGGGAGGTCCTGAGGGACGACGGGCACCTCCTGCTGCCGCTCCTCCTGATCGTCATTATGCTGATTCGCGCCTACACGCCGCTCAAGGCGGCCTTCTGGGGCATTCTCGTGATGGTTGGCGTCGCCGGGCTGCGACGTCATACCCGCATGGGGCCGCGGCTCGTCGTCAAGGCCCTTGCGGACGGGGCTCGCGGTGCGCTCGGGACGGGCATCGCCTGCGCCGTCGTCGGGTTCGTCGTCGGGGGAAGCTCCCTGACCGCCCTGGGCCCGACGCTCTCCGACAACATCCTGGACCTCGCCGGTGGAGCCCTGCTGCCCACCCTGCTCCTGGCCATGGCGGCCTGCCTTCTCCTCGGCATGGGGCTCCCCACGACGGCCAACTACATCGTGACCAGCACGGTGGTCGTCCCCGCCCTCGTCAAGATGGGCGTGCCGCCCCTCTCCGCCCACATGTTCGTCTTCTATTTCGGAATCATGGCGGACATCAGCCCTCCGGTCTGCCTGGCCTCCTTCACGGCGGCGGGGATAGCCGGAGCGGACGCGGCCGGCACGGGAGCCCGGGCGCTGCTCTTCGCGCTCACCTCCTTCCTGCTCCCCTACCTCTTCATCTACAGCCCTGCGATTCTCATGGAGGGGAGCTCTCCGCTCTCCGTCCTGGAGGTCTCGGCGGGAGCGGCCGTCGGCATCGTCGCCTTCGCCGCGGCACTGCAGGGGTGGTGGGGGGTGCGCCTGAGCGTTCCCCTGCGCTCTGCGGCCCTCGTTGCAGGGGCTTTGTGCTTCGTTCCGCATACCTCCTTACGGCTCGCCGGAATTCTGGCGTCGTTGGGGCTCGGTTATGCGGCCCGCCGGGGCGGGAGTTTTTTTGTCAAAGAAAGTGGGGTGTGTAAATGAAGGTTCTCGTCGTATCGGGATTTCTGGGTGCGGGCAAGACCACGTTCATCCGTGAGCTGGCGCGCCACATCGAGGGGTCCGTTGTCGTCCTGGAAAACGAGTTCGGGGAGGTGGGGGTCGATGGAGACCTCCTGGCGGACGTCCCCATCGATGTCGTCGAGCTGGCCCAGGGCTGCATCTGCTGCACCATGAGGACGGACTTCCTGCGGGCCGTCGACGAGATCGAGCGTCGTTTCCACCCCGACGTCCTCCTCATCGAACCCACGGGGGTCGGGTCTTTGAGCCTCATCCTCTCCTCGCTCTCGAAGGGGGTGGGGGCGGGCGTCTCCCTGGTCCCGCCCGTCACGGTCGTCGATGCGGAGTCCTTCGGGGATTACATCGAGGTCTTCGGGGACTTCTACCGGGACCAGATCGTGGGTGCGTCCACCCTGGTCGTGACGAAGTCGGAGGCGCTGCCGCCCGGGGAGCGCGACGCGGTCCTCGAGGCACTTGCCGCCCTGAACCCAAAGGCCGGGATCGTCCTTCCCCCCTACGCGGCGCTTCCCTCGGAGTGGTGGGACGGCCTCCTCGGAGCGGAGGCGGCGGACGCCCCCGCTCCGTCCGAGGGGGTGGCGGCCCTCTCGCTGGAGAGCCTGGGTCTGAGGGACCTGAGCTTTCGTAGCCGAGAGGCCCTGGAGGGCCTTCTGGACCGTCTGGCCTCCGGGGCGTTCGGGCGGGTCTACAGGGTCAAGGGGCTCGCCCCCGCGGGCGGGGAGTGGGTGCGCTTCGACGTCGTGAACCGAAGCCGGACGATCGAGGCATGGCGCCCGGCGGATGGCTCCAAGATGGCCCTGATCGGCGAGGATCTGGACATCCCCGGCATCAGTATGGCGCTGTGGGAGTTCCGGATGCCCTGCCCCGCGGAGAGCACGGAAAAAGTTTGACCGAATATTTGATTGGATAGGGGCGATAATCGTGTCGATGAGCAAGGAAGAGTACCTCAAGAGCCTGTCGGACTGCGTTTTGGAGATGGAGGACGAGAAGGTCGTGACGGTCGCGGAGGAGTACCTCCGCGAGGGGCACAGCGCCCTGGATGGGATCAACCTGGGCCTGGTCGACGGCATGAACCGCGCGGGGGCGCTCTACGAGCAGGAGGAGTATTTCGTCACGGACCTGCTGCTCTGTTCGGACGCCATGTACAACGGGCTGGACGTGCTGAAGCCGCATCTTAAGGATGAGGCGGCGGAGGGCGAGGAGCCGATTCCCGCCGTGATCGGGGTCGTGCAGGGCGACACCCACGACATCGGGAAGAACCTCGTGAAGATCATGTTCGAGACGGCGGGCTTCACGATGTACGACCTGGGGCGGGACGTGCCCATCGAGGCCTTCGTGGACAAGGCCCAGGAGGTGAACGCCCGCCTGATCTGCCTGTCCACGCTCATGACCACGACGATGATCGGGATGCAGCGCGTGGTGGAGCTCCTGAAGGAGCGGGGGCTCTACGGCAAGATCAAGGTCATGATCGGCGGCGGGCCCGTCTCCAAGAACTTCTGCGACAAGATCGGGGCGGACGCCTATACGGGCAGCGCGATGGAGGCGGTGCGCGTGGCGAAGATGCTCCTGAACGGGGAGCCGGTCCCGGCCTCATGAGGCCGTTTTTTGGGATTCCAATTGGGATTCCAAAGGGACGAGTCCCTTTGGTGGGTCCAGGGCGAAGCCCTGGGGTGGGGGCATAAGCCCCCATGTTAATTTTCAGGGAAGCGTCGTGTTTGTTCATCGTCGTCGTGTGTTCATCGCCATTATCTATTGAAAGGAATGTAACGCCATGCTTCAGCATCTGGACCCCTTTCTGGTTGCGGGACTGCTGTTTTTCCTCAGTCTCATCGCCGGGACGGTCTCGGAGCGGACCCGGATTCCCGCACTTCTCCTCTTTTTGGGGATCGGGATGCTTGCGGGGGGGGACGGGCCCGGCGGGCTTCCGTTCGACGACGCCCCGTTCACGAACTGGATCGGCACCGTGGCGCTGGCCTTTATTCTTTTTTCGGGCGGGTTTGCGACCCGCTGGCGGGACATCCGCCCCATCGTCGTCAGGGGAGTGCTGTTCTCCACGCTGGGGGTCATGCTCACGGCCGTGACGATGGCGGGCCTGATCGCCCTGATCCCGGGGTTCTCTTTTAAGGACGGCTTCCTTTTGGGGGCCATCGTCTCCTCGACGGACGCGGCCGCCGTGTTCTCGATCCTGAGGACCCAAAAGCTGGGGCTCAAGGGCTCGTTGAAGCCGTTGCTGGAGTTCGAGTCCGGCAGCAACGACCCTATGGCCGTCTTCTTGACGCTTGCCGTGCTGCAGTGGATTCGAGCTCCCGGTGCCCCCTTCGGTGATATGCTGCTCCTGTTTCTGGCTCAGATGATCTTTGGCGGCGTCATGGGAGTCCTGATGGGGCGCCTGGCTTGTTTCCTGATTCAGCGTCTGCGGGTCGAGAACGAAGCGCTCTACCCCGTCTGGGGGATCAGCATCGTGCTGGCGACCTTCGGCCTGGCGCAGAGCGTTCGGGGCAACGGGTATCTGGCCGTCTATGTCTGTGGCGTCGTTATGGGGGAGGGGGACTTCCTTTACAAGTACAGCCTGGAGCGTTTCCACGACGCCTTTGCCTGGCTGATGCAGATAGCGATGTTCCTCGTGCTGGGCCTGCTGGTGAACCCGGGGGAGCTGATCAACGGCTCCGTTGTGGGCGTCGGTTTTCTGGTCTCCGCGCTTCTGATGTTTGTGGCGCGTCCGCTCGCCGTCCTCATCTGCTCGATACGAAGCGATTTTTCCCTGCGCGAGCGCCTGTTCATCAGTTGGACGGGCCTGCGCGGCGCGGTCCCCATCATCCTGGCGACCTACCCGATGACGGAGGGGCATCCCCACGCTCACTACTTCTTCAACCTGATCTTCTTCGTCGTCCTGACGTCCGTCCTCCTCCAGGGAAAGACGCTGGCGGCCGCGGCCCGGCTCCTGAAGCTGGACACCTGGATGCGGATCTCCCCCGCCTATCCCCTCTCCTTCGACCGGACGCCCGGAAGCGCGGGTGAGGAGACCCGGGAGGTCCATCTCCTGCCCGACTCCTGCGTGGTCGGGCACACCGTGAGCGAGCTGAACTTTCCCGATGGGGTGACCATCCTGCTGGTTCATCGCGGAAACCGTTTTCTCATTCCCAAGGGGGGGACCCGGCTGGAGGCCGGGGACGCTCTGCTGATCTTCGGGGAGCGCTCCGCCCTGTCGGAGGTCGAGAAGCTGCTGGTGCGCCGCCGGGACTCCGGGGACGCCAAGGACGGAGAATAGCGATGGGGAACGACAAACGGCGGATAGGTTATGAAGAGGGACAAGCTGTAGTAAAATGAAGTATCCTGGAACGAAACCTCAGGAGCGAGGGGCGGCGGAACGACGGCAATGAAGGCAATTCTGAACTTTTTGGTGGAGATGTTTACCCTGACCCCGGTGTGGGTGGACAGGGGGCAGGGGCGTTGGGTGCTGCGACGCCGCATGCATCCCGCGCTGCGTGCCCTTCTGGCCGTCAGCCTGATGAGTTTCGGGATCGCCTGGAGCCTGAACCGGTTCATGGGCACGCCCGCTCCCGAGGCGCCCCAGGCTCAGGTCCAGTCCGAGCCTCAGCCGCAGACCCAGCCGCAACTTCAGCCTCAGTTTCAGCCTCAGTTTCAGCCTCAACCTCAACCCCATGATCAATCCTTGGAACAGGCTCAGCCGCAACCGCAGCAGGAAGCCCTGCATCCACCTCGTCCGATGGAGCTTCCTCCGCTCAAGGATATTGTCGTTGACGAACCGGAGGTCTCCGGAAGGGGT
>ERZ773099.2130-NODE-2130-length-13974-cov-32.608664_pt1 | contig 13974 bp, 9 predicted proteins | sample MGYA00511120_ERZ773099 | MGnify/ENA primary metagenome ERZ773099 (study PRJEB29015, sample SAMEA2738012) | human oral metagenome | biome: human oral; feature: human-associated habitat; material: dental | place: China | collected 2104 ... | reverse complement strand
TCCTGGACTGCCTCATCGACGACTACGAGGTGGAGGAGGACTTCGAGACGGCCGTCTCGGTGGCCTGCTCCCTGAGTCTGGACGCGATCAGCGACGGCCGCGAGGTGACGCTGGCGACCCAGGATGAGGAACTGCCCACCGCCACCGGGCTGCGGCTGCTCGACGCCTCCTGCCTGGTGACATCGACCGCGATCCAGGGCTGCGACGACCTGGCCCGCCAAGCCTCCTCCCGCCATCCCGAGGCATCCGTCATCATCCTGGTCACCGGGCAGCGCTGCGAGGAGCAGACGCTGGCACGGGTGCGCACCTTGACGCCCCTGGACGCGGTCGTGCTGGCGCTGCGCTGCGGCTCGAACGCCATGGGACGCCGCTCCGTGGGCGGAGTGACCGCCTACGACCTGGATCGGATCGAATCCCTCCCGCGCATCATGAGGAGGGCATCGTGAGTGCTTCATCGTCGGCCCCGGCTCCGCTGCGCAAGGACGGCCTCCGCACTGCGAGCGGCCTGCGGGGCATACCGCCGTACCGGTGGATCGACCTGGGGCTCGTCATCGTCCTGGCGCTGATCGCCTCCATCCTGTTCGTGCCGCCCTTCGGCTCCCCCGTAGGGGCCCAGGCCGCCGCCATCGGGATCGGGGCGGGGGCGGTCGTCGCCGTCGTGTGCCTCGTGGGCCGTCTGGGACCCGCTCCCACCCTGGCGCTCACCGCGCTCGTCCACGTGGGTGCGGGGCCATGGGTCCTGCCGGACACCGGCAGCGGCTGGAAGGCGGTTCGCGCAGTGCTGGCCGCCACGGTCACGGTGTGGCGCGACGCCCTGACCCTTCCGGTGCCGCTGACCGCCTTCCCGTCCATGACGGTGCTCCCATGGCTGGTGGGCCTGATCGCCGGCGTGATCGCCACGCGGGCGGCCCTGTCGGGCCGCGTGCTCATCGCCGGGATGACCGTCATGGCCCAGGCGGGCCTGGCCATCGCCTGGGGCGTTCGCACCGCGCTGATGCCCACGGAGCTGGGCGTGGTCCTGGTGACGGGCGTGCTCCTGCTGTGGGCGGTGACCGCGCAGCGCGGCAGGCGCGAGCGGGTCGCCGAAGTGCTCGAGTCCAAGGATGCGGGCGTGGGCAGGGGCTCACGGCGCGGATTTCTACGGGTGCTCGCCCTGCTGACGGTCACCGGCACGGTGGTGGCGCTGGCCATCCCGGCCGCCCCTCACAACCGCACGGTGCTGCGCGACCTGTTCGAACCGCCGCTGGACCTCACCGAGTACGCCACGCCGCTGTCACTGGTGCGGACCCTGGAGACGGATATGGCCTCCGACTCCCTCATGGCCGTCTCCGGCGCGGATGAGTCCACCCGCATCCGCCTGGCGGCCCTGGACTCCTACGACGGACTGTCGGCCCGAATCAGTGCATCCGCCAACGGCGCGGCCCGCTTCCAGCGCATCGGCCACGACACCCCGCTGACCAGCGACGGGACGACGCAGTCGCAGGACTCCAGCGAGACCACCGTGACCATCGACGACTACTCCTTCCCCTGGGTGCCCACCGTCGCCGACACCCTCGGCCTGGAGGTCTCGGGCCCTCGTGCGGAGGCCGTCTCCCAGAGCCTGTACTACGACGTCTTCTCGACCACCGGCATCGCCACTGCGGGGCTGACCAGCGGCGATATCCTGATCGAGCAGGTCGAGGCGCCCGAGACGGCCACGGACGCCCAGCTGACCGACCTCGGCATCGACGACGTCGCCCTGGGGCCGGTCGAGGACGTGCCCCCCTCGGTGCAGACCCTGGCCACAACGCTGGTCGGGTCGACGTCCGAACCGCTGGCCCAGATCCGCATGCTGCAGCAGGCGCTGCGCACCGGCTACTACTCCGACGGCACCAAGAGCCCCTCCCCTCCCGGGCACGGCGCCGCCCGCATCGCCTCCATGGTGGATGCCGGCTCGCTGGTGGGCGACGACGAGCAGTACCCCGTCCTGATGATGCTCATGTGCCGCTCGCTGGGGATTCCGGCGCGCGTCGTCATGGGCTTCAAGCCCACCATGGACGGCAATGCCGCCAATGTCACCGGGGAGGACATCAGCGCCTGGGTGGAGGTCCCCTTCCATTCGGTGGGATGGATCACTATCGACGTGGTCCCCGACCGCGATCAGATTCCGCAGCAGCAGACGACCGAGAAGGTGTCCAACCCCGAGCCGCAGGTGCTCCAGCCGCCTCTGCCCCTGCAGGACCCGGCCCGTCTGCCCCCGTCCTACGAGGACGAGGATCGCGACGACTCCAATGATGACAACAATCACGGCCTGGGCCGGATCGTGGCCATGGTCGCGGGCGGGCTGGGGATCGTGCTGCTCCCGATCGCCACCATCCTGGCCGCCAAGTCCCTGCGACGGCGACGACGACGAGGCCGCAGCGGGGTCGAGGGCGTGCTCGGCGCATGGGACGAGGTCGTGGACCGGGCACGTGACTTCGGTCGCAGGACACCTCCGCGATCCACCCGCCGCGAGGCGGCATCATCGCTCGCACCGGCCTTTCCGACGGCCGAGCTGACACGTTTCGCGGCAGCTGTGGATGCCCAAGTCTTCGGCGAGGGTATACCGTCGTCGTACGCTGTGGGCACAATCTGGGAGTCGGCCGACGCCATGGTCCCCGCCATGGGTTCGGATCGCTCCCGGATGCGGCGCCTCGCCGCTCGCCTGTCACCGCGCTCTCTGCGGCGCCCGCACAGGCCGAGTCCCCACATATCCCGGCGATTCACAGATCGTCTCGCACTCAGGAGGAAACGCCAGTGACCTCGACGCCGTCGTACAACCAGGCCACCGCCCAATCCGCCGCGGTGCGCGACCGCGTCATCGCAGGGTTGATCGACCTTGTCGTCGGCGGCGCACTGGTAGCGGGCCTGGGACTGCTCCTCGGCCTGGCGATCCCCCAGGCCTTCATCGCGTGGCCCGTGGCGGTCGCGGCCGTCCTGGTCCCCCGCGAGCTGGTTCTCGCCCTGACCGGCTGGAGCCCCGGCGGACGGGTCATGGGCGTGCGCCTGGTGGATGCGACCACCGGCGGTCCGCCGAGGACGCGCCTGTTCATCCACGCCGACCTGCTGTGCGTGACCGTGGGCCTGGGGGCGATCGTGTTCATGCGCTCGGCGTCCATCGACCCGCGCGGGCAGGGCTGGCACGATCGCATGGCCGGAACGCTGGCGGTGACCATGCGCTCCCGCCCGGCGGGGGCGACCGGCGGCCAGGCGCAGGCGCCCGCTGCGCCCAAGCGGCACGACGCCACGCTGCCCCCCAAGCGGCAGGCTCCGAAGCGCCAGTCCATCAGGCATCAGCCGCAGGCGACCGTCCCCCCTCAGCATGCGGCCGCGAGAACGCCTTCGCGGGCCCACGCCCACGTCTTCCCCGACAACGCATTCTTCCTCAACCCCAATGACGCCGACCCCTCGACGGACGTCGGCGCCACCGTCGATACGACCAGCGCAGTGGTCCTGTCTCCGACTTCCGACCGCGCCATCATCGACTCCGTGCCCTGGGCGGCCGTCCCCACACAGCTCGACACCCCGACCGCGGACGACCCACCACTCGCGCCGGTACCAGACCTGCCAGAGCCGCTGCCCACCTCCTCAGTCGCCTCTGCCGCCTCCGACCCGCTTCCCGCCTCCCCGGCCGCACCGGCTTTCCCCGCATCTCCCTTCTCGGCCTCCCCGACATCCCCGACCTCCCCAGCGTTCCCGACGTCTCCCGTATCCCCGGCAGCCCCGGCGTCCCCGGCCACTCTGGACCCGGCTCCCGCGTCACCCGTGCAGGGCTCTCTTCCGACGCCCCCGGCCACCCCGGACCCCGCTCCCGCATCTTCCTTCTCGACCTCCCCGACATCCGCAGCGTCCCCAGCAGCTCCCGTATCCCCGGCATCCCCGATAGCTCCTGTATCCCCTGCATCCCCGGCGCCCCCCGCGTCCCCGGAATCCCCGGAGCTCCCGGCTTCTCCGGCGTCCCCGGCCACCCCGGACCCGACACCCGCCTCCCCGGCCATGCGGGATCCTCTTCCCACGTCTCCGGCCATGCCGCCCGGCCCGTATCCCGCCTCCCCGGCCCCATCCGGCCCATTCCCGGCTTCCTCGACCATGCTGGCAGCTTCCGTTCCCGACGGCGTGTCTTCGCCACCCTCACGCGAACCCGTGGTGTTCTCGCCAATGACTGCACCTGAGTCAGCACCACGTTCGTCTTCACCTGAGGAGCCCATCATCGTGCCGCTGCCGTCTGAATCCCTGTTCCCCTCCTCGACGCCGCCCCGGTCGCGCATGGCGTCCCGATCCGCCGCATCGGCCGAGCCGATCATCAGCGCGGACTCGGTCCCCGCGGCTCAGGCGACCCGACCGGCGGTCTCGGCCTCCTCGCCGCCCGCCGCCCGAGGCAGACACCGCCATACCGAGGACCCGCGCGCAAGCCGGCTGGTGCCCCTGACCGGCGGTGACCCCATCAACCTGGAGGCCACCACCGTCGTGGGCCGCGACCCGGACAACATCTCCGAGTACCCCGATGCCACCTGCGTATCCCTGAACGATGTGAACCGCTCGATCTCCAAAACGCATGCGGCTCTCGCACTGGCGCCGGGAGGCCTGTGGATCACCGACCTCCACTCGACCAATGGCACTCGGGTCGAGGAGGAGGACCATGTGACCGTGGTCAAGCCCAATGAGTCGATTCCCGTGCCCACCGGGGCCACAATCGTGCTGGGCAGCGCCGCCTACCGCGTGGAGGACTGACAGGACCGGGGCTACCAGCCAGGGCCGGTAGGACAGCCAGGGCCGGCGGGACTGCTACTGCCAGCACCGCCAGGCCCGCGGCAGGCGCCCATCCCATCAGCCGCTGCGGCCGCACCGGCCATCGCGACCGCTCCAGCCACACCGGTCGCTCCGTCCACTCCGTCTGCCGGATACCCCGCGATACCGGTGCCGGAACGGCTGATCAGGGCGTGGGAACGCAGGCGCGGGCAGCCTCGGAGGTCCTGCCGTCCTGCCGTCTGCTGAAGACCGCGATGCACGTCGTCCCGTCCTGGGCGGGCAGGGATGCGCTCGTGCCGTCCGTCCGCTCCTGGGACTCGTTCTCCTGGCCCGCCACGTCGCTGCGGTAGAGGTAGTCGCCGCTCCACTCGTCCTCGGGGGGATCCCAGGTGAAGACGACCTGCCCGTTCGCGCTGACGGCCCCCTGGAGGTTGCGCGGTTCCGGCACGGTGCCCCCCAGCGGATCCGAGCGCCCCGGGGGCAGGGTCGCGAAGGTCGCCAAGGGCTGGGGATCCTCGAAGTGCGAGGCGTAAAGGGCGCCCGCAACGACGGCGACGAGAACCACCACGGCCGCACCGGCGAGGAGCCGGGCGAGAGGTCTGGGACGGGCCGCCTCCTCCGAGTCGACGGCGGCCGGCTGCGGGTCGGCCGGAACGACCACGGGCTCTTCGACACGGGAGAACACGCCCAGACGGGTCGCCTCGGGGTCATCGACATCCAGCAGAGTCCGATCGGGATTGTCCTGCTCGCCATCGTCGTAGAGATCGACGGCGGTGGTGGACAGTCCGAGCTCGCCCTGGATCTGCTGGAGCGCCCGCGCGAAGGAGAGCATCGTGCGGTAACGGCCGGACGGCTCCTTCGCCAGGGCAACCGTGAGCACCCTCACAAGCGACGCCGGGACATCGGGGCGCCCCAGCGGCGGCACCGCGTCCTTGACAATGCGTCGGGCCAGTTCGTAGACGCCCTCGGAGGATCCCGGCGTCTCGAAGGGGCTGTGGCCGGTGAGCATGGCGTAGATGGTGGCGGCCAGGGAGTAGACGTCGGTGGCGGGCTCGGCATTGCTCGAGCCGACGAGCTGTTCCGGCGGAGCCCAGGGCACGCTCATGCCCCGCAGCTCATTGGGGGTGTCCCGCGGCCCGGTCATGGCCGAGATGCCGAAGTCGGCGAGGACGGGTCGGCGATATACGGTGAACAAGATGTTCGCGGGCTTGATATCGCGGTGGATGATGCCCGCACGATGCGCCGTCTCAACAGCCCCGGCAATGCGAATGGCCGTGTCCAGCGTCTCGGGGATCGCCATGACCTTCTGCCTCAGCCGCATTCCCAGCTGCGGAGGGGGGCAGTACTCCATGACGATGAAAGGACGCCCGTCGGCGGACACGCCCGCCCCGAAGACCGACAGGATCGCCGGGTGCGAGGAGACCTTGGCCATGAGGTTGGCCTCGGACTCGAATCGGGAGGCCGAGCTCCCGGCGACGTCGGTGTCCATGACCTTGACCGCGACCTCGCGGCGCGGCATGTGCTGCTCATAGAGGTAGACGCGCGAGTAACCGCCCGCCCCGAGCTCGCGCAGATAGGTGTATCCGGGAATCTCAGGGTGGGCGGCGTGGGGGGAACCTGTCACGGAAGGTCCTCGAGCACGAGCGACTGGCCGTCGCCGAGGTCGAGGACGTCACCGTTGCGCAGCACCAGGGGCTCGGAGTAGGGCAGCTTCTGCGGGGATGCACCGGCGCGATTGAGCACAGTGCCGTTGCCCCCGGAGAAGTTGCGCGCCAGCACGGACCACTCGTCGAGCTCGATGAGAACGTGGTTGCGGGAGATGAGCTGCTCCGGACTGGGCACCGTCACCAGTGTCGGCGACTGGCCCTCCAGCTGGGAGACATCGACTGAGGAGGGCTGACGGCCGACGAGGACCGGACGGTCGAGAGTGACGGCCTGCCCGGAGGACAGGCGCAGGCGACCCAGTGGCGGGCAGGTGATCATGCGCGCGGGCTGCGACAGCTCGGCGCCGCAGGCGCGGCAGCGCACGTAGTTGGTCGGGTTGGCATGGCCCTCCGGGCAGAGCACCGACAGGGCCTGGCGCCCCGCCGCCGGAATCTCGGGCTGCCGAATGGCCACCGCGATGGACACGGGCGTGTCGGTCGAGGGCTCGTCGGCATAGGCGGAGGCGCCCGACCGATCGGGCACCAGGGGACCGAGCTCGTCAACCAGGTCGTCGGGCAGGGAGGCCAGCGTCCAGCCGTCATGATCCCCGGCCTGGTCGTCCTCGGAATCGAAGTCCTCGTCGAGATCGTCTTCTGCGGAGCCCAGGGGATACAACTCGTCGTCCGCCGAGCCGATGGGGAAGCCGGCAGAACCCGCAGAACCGGGAGAAGTAGCACGAATCACATCATCGACGTCAGCGGGCTCAAGCCGATCGGCGTCGGCGAGCTCGACGACCTGCGAGCCGTCCACCGGCACGTCGTCGACGTCGATGCCGAAGGGCCTGGCAGCGGCCGGCAGCTCCTCGGCCTCGGTGAGTTCGACCACCTCCGAGCCGTCCGCCGACGTAGTCCCCTCTGCGGGCGAGTAAGCGGCCGGGGAGGCGGCGGCAGTGTCGGGGGTGCTGGGGGTGTCAGGAGTGCTGGTGGGGCTGCCCGCAGACGGGGCCGCCGGCGAGGCCGGCGAGAAGGCCGCGGGAGAGGCGGCCGTGTCGGAGGTGTCAGGAGTGCTGGTGGGGCTGCCCGCAGACGGCGCTGCCGGCGGGACGGGCGAGAAGGCCGCCGGAGCAGCGGATGCGACAGCGCCGGCGGTACCGGGGCTGCCGGCCGTCGGAGGCGACGCGGCGTCAGGAGGCGTGGATGCGGATGACGTCGATAGCTCGGATAACCCGGATAACGAACCGTTGGACGGCAGCTCGCCTGCAGTGTCAGCACTACCGGCACTGCCGGCCCCGTCAGCGCTGCCTGGACTGCCGGCCCCGTCAGCACCGCCTGGACTGTCAGCCTCATCTGCGTCGTCCGCACTGCCGGCGTCGCCCGCGTCATCGGCGTCGCCCGCATCGTGCGCAGTGCCGGCAGGCTCCTCGGGGTCGGGAGCATCCGGCATCTGCCCCGGGAACACGGCGGAGGCCGTCAGGACGGCGTCCACCACCGGGCGCAGCACGGGGCCCGTCGGCTCGGGCGCCCGCACGATGATCTTGGGAGAGCCGGGCAGGAAGATCTCTCGCCATGTCGCCACGCTGTGGGCCTCCACGGACTCGCCGTCGATCTCCAGGCCCACCTGACCGCGCGCGGCTATGCGCACGCCGTCGGATGCGGCCACGACCAGAGCGAAGTCCGGGATCTTGGACAGATGACCCCCGGCCCCCATGACCAGGTGATCCAGGATCGCCGTCAGGCTGCCCCGGGAGGAGCGCAGCTCCTCCCACAGGTCGGTGACGAATTCCTCAGAAAGTTTCGGGGGGAGCAGGAGGACGCCGTGCGGGGCGACGGCAGCCGTCCAGGTTCCCTCTGCCCAACGACTCCAGCGAGCGATTCCGTGTTCGGACACTGTCTCCTCCTTGGACTCACCCAGCGGGTGGGGCGCGGGTGGGGTGGTAGCTATAGCGGGGATGGTGGGAACGGGGAAGGGGTGGCAATTGCCGAGCCCGCTCGGGCGCGCTTCCGGCTCCGCCGGTACACGTCACCGAACACGGCACTCAGCTTCGCCGAAGTATATAGCCCCACCCCTGGGCACTGTCTCGGCCAGACCGGGGGCCAATTCGTGACTGCCCTGAGAATCGACCAGGTAGGTGCCGTTGGTCGATCCGAGATCGGTGACTGAAATCCCCTCCGCGGTGGGCTCGAGCAGGGCGTGCGTCTTGGAGACCGTCGTGTCATCGGACGGCACGGATACCAGTCGCACGCCCTCGCGCCCGGGGCTCCGCTCGGGAGCGCGCCCCAGGAGCACCGGGGCGTCCACCAGGACGGAGCGCCCGTCGAGGACCAGGGTGTACATCGTGTGCGAGCGCCTGGAGACCAGCATCGTCCCCGAGATGCGGTCGTACCAGGTGCGCCGCAGGCCGGTCGCGTCCGCGCGCACCACCATGACGACGGGCACGACCCCCAGACTCGCCACGGCGGCCACCGCGATGAGACCGGCGCGCCCCAGGGCCGCCAGTCCGGGGCTGTTGCCGCCACGCGCGACCCGGTGCAACCGCATGCCCATCACGGCGCCGCCCGGGCCGACGCCCGTCAGGGACTGAACCACGATGAACACGAGCAGGACGAGTCCCGCGCATGTCAGCCTGCCCACCAGGGAGATCGGCAGGAAGCCTGAGATCCCCACCACGAGCAGGATGTCGATTCCACCGGCCAGGAGACGCTGCACGGGGGAGGCGGGCACGGGAACTGTTGCTGACACAGCCACAGCATAAGATGGGCAGCGTCCTACGAGCGCTGACCGTCGCATGCACGTGATGCACAAGGAGTCTTCAGGATGCAGATCGCCGTCACCCCGAACGCCTCGACATGGATCGTGGTGCCCGAGTTCCCCCCACCGGGCTGGGAACGCGCGGAGGCGCGTCGGCGCACGTCGGGAGCCTCCGGTGCGGATCCCCGGCGGCGCGCCAAGCTCGAGGAGCTCCTGGTCACCCTGAGGCGCATCGAGCGCCGGGCCCCGCTGGCTCGGCTCCTGCACGTGGGCGACGGCGGCACGCAGGGCGTCTTCGCCGTCGACCTGAGCCTGGTCATCGCCTACGACAACAGCTCCAAAGAGGGCCGTCACGCCACTCAGCTGGCGCTGCTCAACGAGAACCTGCCGGGCGGCGCGCCTCGCCGCCTGCGCCCCAACCTCACCACCGCGGGCTTCTGGGCGCTCGCCGAGGGAACCGCGATGGGCTCGACCGCGCGCCCCAGCGCCGTGGTCGTCCTGCGCAAGGCGGGCCTGCCGACCGTGCCCGTGGACGTCCTCATGCGTGTGTGGGGCACCACACCGGGCCAGGTCGAGCCGGTGATCGACGAGGTCATCGCCCTGGCCGACCAGGTCGCCCCCGCCGACCTCCACCACAGCCCCATCTCGCCCGGCCCCGTGCAGACCGCGCCATCGCCCTGAGCCGCGCCCGGCTCAGCACGGACTCGCCCCGGGGCGGGCCCGGCTCGGCCCGGAGCGTACCCGGCTCAGGGAGACTCGCCCCGGGGCGGGCCCGGCTCAGCACGGTTCAGTCCAGCTCAGCTGAGGGTAAGGAACATCTTCTCCAGGCGGGCGGCGTCCACGGTTTCACCGGTGGGGTCGGACGCGAAGCAGGCGCGCATGCCCGTGGCGATGACGGCATAGCCGGCCCGGTCGACGGCCTTGGAGACGGCGGCGATCTGGGTGACCGTCCTCTCGCAGTCCTGGCCGTCCTCGAGCATGCGGATGACGGCGTCGAGCTGACCGCGCGCCCGCTTGAGACGGGTGACGACCGGGCGCAGCTCATCGGGGTCGAGGTGGACCGCCATGCTCACACCTCCCCCGTCGCGCCCGGCTCCGGGCCGACCGTGCCGGCGCCGCGCACCGCCGACCAGGTGCGGTAGCCTCCGTCGAGGTTGCGCGCCTCACGGCCGTGCTGGAGGAGCAGGCGGGCGGCGATGTGACCGCGCAGGCCGACCTGGCAGGAGACGACGAGGGGACCGTCGGGAAGCGCGTCGAGGCGGCCGCGCAGCTGATCGACCGGGATGTTGATGGCCCCGGGGATGTGACCGCGCGCGTACTCGGCGGCGCTGCGCACGTCGACCAGACTCGCCCCGGCTGAGCGGGCGGCATCGAGTTCATGCCACTGGAGGGTCGGGGTCAGCCCGCTCAGAACGTTGTCGGCGACGAGGCCGAGCATGGCCACCGGATCCTTGGCGGCGCCGAAGGGCGGAGCGTAGGCGGTCTCCAGATCGGCCAGGTCGGGGGCCCGCAGTCCGCCGCGGATGGCGGTGGAGATCACGTCGATGCGCTTGTCGACGCCGGCGGGCCCCACGCCCTGGGCGCCGAGGATCCTCCCGGTGCCGGCCTCCGCCACGAGCTTGAGGCTCATGGTCCCGGCGCCCGGATAGTAGGCGGCGTGGTCGGCGGGATGGACGTGGACGCAGACGACGTCGAGGCCGGCGGCGCGGGCGCGCGTCTCGCTCCAGCCGGTCATGGCGGCCTGGAGGCCGAGGACGCCGACAATGGCGGTGCCGATGGCGGGCGCGGATGCGGCCCGCCGCCCCATGATCGAGTCGGCGATGACGCGGCCGTGGCGGTTGGCGGTCTGGGCCAGGGCGATGTGGGCCGGCGCCCCGTCGATGGCGCCGGTCTTGACGGCGGCATCGCCGGCCGCCCAGATCGCGGGATCGCTGGTGCGCTGGTCGGGGCCCACGACGATGCCGCCGCGCTCATCGACCTCCAATCCGGCGGCGCGGGCCAGGGCGGTGTCGGGGCGGACTCCGACAGCGGCGACGACGATATCGGCGGCCACGGCGGTCCCGTCGGTGAGGGCCGCCTCGCGCGGCCCCAGCTCGGCGATGGAGACGCCGGTGCGCACCCGGATGCCGGCCTCGCGCAGGCGGGAGGTCACAGGGGCGGCCATCTCGGGGTCGAGCGGGGGCAGCACGTGGTCGGCGAGCTCGACGAGGGTGACGTCCAGACCGCGGCGGTGAAGATTCTCGGCGGTCTCCACGCCGATGAAGCCGCCCCCCAGGACGACGGCGCTGCGAGCCGCGCCGCCGTCGGGCCCGGCAGTGGCGACGGCGCGGGCCAGGGCGTCGGCGTCGGCGACGTCGCGCAGTGTCAGGGCCCGCTCCATACCGGGGATCGGCGGGAGGAGGGGGCGGGCGCCCGGCGCCAGGACCAGGGCGTCGTAGGGCAGCTCCTCCTCGGTGACGGCGCCGTCGGGGCCGGTGGTGCGCACGCGGACGGTGCGGGCCGCGCGATCGATGGCGGTGGCCTCGGTGCGCACGCGCACGTCGAGGGCGAAGCGGGCGGCCAGCGAGGCGGGCGTCTGCAGGAGGAGGTCCTCGCGCCGGGCGATGACGCCGCCGACGTAGTAGGGCAGACCGCAATTGGCGAAGGAGACGTGCTCACCGCGCTCGACCACGGTGATGGCGGCGCTCTCGTCGAGGCGGCGCAGGCGGGTGGCGGCGCTCATGCCGGCGGCGACGCCCCCGACAATGACGATGCGGCGCGACGGCGCCTCGGACTCGGCGCGGGCGGCGGGAGCGGCAGAAGCAGCGGGAGCGGCGGAATCGGCGGAATCGGCGAGTCCCATGGCTCAGTGCTTCCCGAACAGGCGCGCCAGCAGGCCGCCGACGGAAACGGGGGCGGGAGCGTCGCGCTCGCAGGTGCACCACTGCCCCGCCGGCACACCCGCCTTCACCTGTGCGACGTGCTGGCCGCAGCCGGCCCACGTCGTCTTGCCGCACGTCTTGCAGGTCACGGGTCGACACATGGTATCTCTCCTCACATCTCATGTATACCCCCGGGGGTATCTTGTCTCGCTCAGCATATACCCCGGGGGGTATATGCGGTCAAGGCGGCGCGCTCGACCCGCCGCAGACCATGCGCCGGGCGGCGGGGACGTGGCATGATCGGGTCTGTCTCGTCACGATCGGCACATCCCGGCGCCGGCGCCGTCGACCCTTCGCGACGGACCGCACCTCCGCCCCCGATCTCGGAGTCCTCATGCCCCTCGACATCCTGCCGCTCGCCAGCGCCACGCAGACGTACTTCACTCCGTCGACATCGGCGGTGGGCGGAAATGTGTTCCTCACGGCGATCGTGGGCATCGCGCCCCTGATCGCCTTCTTCGTCCTCATGGGTGCCTTCAAGGTCGCCACGCACTGGTGCTCGATCATCGCGCTCGGACTGTCCATGGTGCTGGCGGTCGTGTGCTTCCACATGCCGGTGGGCATGACATTCCTGTCCGGGACGCAGGGCCTGGCCATGGGATTCGTCCCGATCATCTACATCGTCATCGCCGCCGTGTGGCTCTACAACCTCACCGAGGTCTCCGGGCGCTCGACGGATCTGCGGGCCGTGTTCAATGCGATCGGCAAGGGGGACATGCGCGCCCAGGCGCTGATCGTCTCCTTCTGCTTCTGCGGTCTGCTGGAGGGCCTGGCGGGCTTCGGGGCGCCGGTGGCGATCACCGCCGCCATGCTCGTGACCCTCGGCGTGGAGAAGATCAAGGCCGCGCTCATGACGATCGTCGGCAACGCCATCTACGTGGGCTTCGGCGCCATGGCCATCCCCGTGACCACCGCCGGGAACCTCGGCGGCGGGGAGGACCCGACGGTCATCGGGATCTTCATGACCCACTTCACCTGGGTCATCTGCGTGCTCATGCCCTTCCTCCTGCTGGGGATCCTCGACGGCGTGCGCGCGGTGCGCCAGCTGTGGCCCCTGGCGCTGGTCGCCGGGCTGGCCACCGGAGGCGGCCACTTCATCGCGCCGTACGTGTCCTACGAGCTGACCAGTGTCATGGCGGCCCTCGTGGGCTTCGCCGCCTCCTACCTCTTCCTGCTGGTGTGGACGCCGTCGGCCACTCCCGAGGAGTTCCGCTCGGGGACCAGTGACGACGACAAGCCCGGCACCGAGCGCATCGTCCTGGCCCTGCTGCCCTACGTCCTGGTCATTGTCATGATCGGCATCACCAAGCTGTGGAAGATCGGGATCGACCTGTCCAAGGTGCTGGCCAGCACCGATATCAAGATCCCCTGGCCCGGCGTCCACGGCGAGCTGCTCACCAGCAGCGGCGAGCCCTCCAACAGCGCCGTGTACACCCTGCAGACCATGTCCAACCCGGGCACATGGATCTTCATCACGGCCGTGATTGTGACGGTCGTCTACGCCCGGTGCTCCTCGGGCGGCCGGTTCCAGGTGAGCGCCGGGCGCATGCTGCGGGCGCTGCCGGAGACGATCTACACGCTGCGCATGTCGATCATCACGATCGCCTCCGTGATGGCGCTGGCGTATGTCATGAACTTCTCGGGCCAGACCAGCGCCGTGGGAGCCGCGCTGGCGACGACGGGAGCGGTCTTCGCCTTCCTGTCCCCGTCCCTGGGCTGGCTCGGCACGGCCGTGGCGGGCTCGGCGACGAGCGCCGGCGCCCTGTTCGCCAACCTGCAGGCCACCGCCGCGCAGACCGCGAACCTCGACCCGCGCATCCTCCTGGCGGCCAACACGATCGGCGGCGGCCTGGGCAAGATCGTCTCGCCGCAGAACCTCGCCGTCGTCACCACG